>X22_European_Rabbit__coassemble_143_pt1 | contig 17932 bp, 13 predicted proteins | sample X22_European_Rabbit__metabat2_low_PE_003 | metagenome-assembled genome bin X22_European_Rabbit
CCATATAGTAGTATACGCTGGAAAATGTCCGGCGTAAAGAAAAAACATCGGAAAAAACCTGTAACGGCAATTTGGCCGCGCCCCTGCCGGAGCGCGGCCAAAAAAATATCCAGCTTTTTCGTCTTAAAAAAGGCCGGCAAACACGGCCTGGGGCACGCATGCCTCGCAGAGCTTTTCGCCCAGATCTCCCGTGACGGGATCCAGACGGACGGTGACCACATTCCCTGTCGCCTGATTGGTGATGACTGCCATATCCCCGGCAGGCAGAATACAAAAATGCCGGGGTTCCGATCCAAAGGAAGGAAACCAGCGGGCATGTTCCAGCGCGCCGTTTTTTTTCACATCGTAAACCACGATGCTGTCGTGTCCCCGGTTGGAGGCATAAACGTGCCTGCCGTCGGGAGAATAATGCACGTCCGCAGCGTCGTTACGGCCTGTAAAGCCCTCCGGCAGCATACTCACCCGGAAGATCTGTTCTCCCAGCCCCTCCGGCGCGATCCGGTAGGTCGCACAGAAACCGGACAGCTGCATCAGGACGGTCACGCTCTTCCCGTCCGGCGAAACGGCCGCGTGACGGGGGCCGTCCCCGGGCGCTGCCGCCACCGTCTGTATCAGCCGGACGTTGCCATCCGCCGCCGTCTGATAAACGGTCATGGTATCGTTTCCAGATCGCAGACCAAAAACCGGCCGTCATCGCCCAGAAAAGTCGCGGAATGCACATGGGCGCTTCTCTGCATCTGCGGATGGGGGCCGCTCCCCTGATGCCGGAGGATCCGGCTGACAGGCCCGATATTCCCATCCTTTTCCAATTGAAAGATCACCAAACTGGCGCTGTCGAAATCGGAGGCGGTCAGAAAACCGCCTGCAGGCCAAAGCGCCACATGACACATCCCGCTTTCTTTTGTCGCCGTCCGGCCCAACCGGAAAAGCTGCCCCTGCTCCCGGATGCGAAAAGCCGCCACCGCGCTCCTTTTGGAAAGTTCTTCACAGGCATAAAGCACGTCGCCCCTGCGCGTAAGGAAAGAAGGGTTCTCCGTTTCCCTGCAGACAGACCGCAGCGTAAGGGCGCCTGAAACCGTATCCAGCCCAAAAGTATAAATGCCGTCGCCGACTTTTCCTCCAGCGGCACCGGTATAAGTTCCGATAAAAAGATTCACGACCGGCATGACCTCTTCTCTTACCTCCTTCAAAACAACACGATCCCGCCGTCTACCCGGATCGATGTCCCGGTGATGTAGGACGCCATATCGCTGGCCAGAAACACCGCCAGATTCCCGCTGTCGCTGGGAGATCCGGTTCCGAAGGCCCTCTCATATTCCCGCCCCCTCTTCACCCGCTTATGGGGCATCTGAAAGGTTTCCCCGCTCTTAAATTCCACATGGGTGCCGCCCGGCAGGATCGCGTTCACCGTGATCTCATCCCTGCGCAGCTCCAGGGCCGCTTCCCGCATGAGCATCTGGATCCCGCCCTTGGAGGTGGCATAGGCGATATCAAAGCCGGAGGGCCGCTTCCCGTGGATGGAGGAGATCAGGATGATCCGTCCGTGTCCGCTCTGACGCAGATACGGAACGCAGGCCGATACCAGACGCACCGGGGACCAGAGATTGATCTGCAGCACCTTTTCAAACCGCTCCGGCGTATAATCCTGCAGATCCAGATTGGGCTGGTAGGCCGCGTTGGACACCAGGATATCCACGCCCCCCAGAAAGCGGGCCGCCTCCTGTACGATCTGCCCCGCCGCGTCCTCCCGGGCCAGATCGGCACAAAAGGCCTCCGCCCGGACGCCCATGCTCCTGGCCTCCTGCGCCGTCTCCTCCGCCATTTCCATATTGCCGCAGCCGCAGATCAGCACATCCGCTCCCGCCGCCGCCAGCCGCAGCGTAATGCCCTTGCCGATGCCCTTGCCGCCTCCGGTAACGATGGCCCGTCGCCCTTTGAGAAGAGGCTCCCTGCTTCCTGACGGAAGCCTCTCCGCTTCCCGCAAAAAAGCCTCCGCATAGTGATCGATCCTTTTTTGAATCATGGCAGGTCCTCCTCCTTTCTGAAGGCGAAGTCCCGGTCAAGATAATGGAAGTACAGCCCGCCGTCCACATCCAGGGCCGCGCCGTTGATACCGGCCGCCTCCGGCGAAAGCAGAAAGGCAGCCATATCCGCGGCGTCCTGCGCCGTGCTGCGCCGGCCGATGGGACTTTTGGCAGCCGCCTCATAATCCGCCGGCGAAAGCAGAGAATCAAATTCCACCGCTTCCTCCTCCATGGGGCCAAGCCGGATCAGATTCGCACGGATTCCCGCATGGCCGTAGTCCAGCGCGATCTCCTTCATGAACATCTCCAGGGCGCTCTGGGAAATGGAATAGGCGGGATTGGCACCGGTAGGCTTGGCCGCGTGGGCCGAAGATAAAAACAGGATAACGCCGCTGCCGCGTTGGGCCATGAGCGCGCCGTAATGCCGGACCGCATAAAAAGCTTCCATGATATTTGCCTGTCCCGCACGGACGATCCTGCTTACGTCCCCCTGAGAAAGCAGTTGGACGTCCCCTCTGTGTCCCGAAATAATGAGGGCGTCCACCGGGCCGGTCTTTTCAATGCTGGCATGTACCCCTTCCCGGGAGGAAAAATCCCCTCCCGAAAAGACGCGGTACCCCTCTGCCTCCAGCCGCCGGATCACAGCTTCGGCGGCCGGATGGGCCGGATCCGTGATAAGCACAGATTTCATTTTTACCCCTATTCTGCCGCGAAAGCGGCTCCTCTTCGCCTCTCAGCTCCACAGACGGTCTTCCACTACGTCTTCGTTCCAGAGATCCGTAGGCTCCCACATGCCCGGGATCCTCGGATGGATATGGGCCTTGAGCACCTCGTCGTTTAGGGTTTCAATGCCCAGCCCCGGCAGATCGGGCACCGTAATGTAACCGTCCTGCACCAGAGGCTTCGGCAGCTTATCGTCATAGATATCGCACCAGTCGGGCACGTCCACGGAGTGGTATTCCAGCGCCAGGAAGTTCTCGCAGGACGCCGCCGCGTGTACCGCCGCCAGACAGCCGATAGGGCTTTCCGCCATATGGACCGCCATGGCCGTCCCGTAATCCGCCGCCAGATCGCTGATCTTTTTCAGCTCCAGGATCCCGCCGGCCGTAAGCACATCCGGATGGATGACGGAAACGCCGCCTGCTTTCAGAAGCGGAAGGAAATTCTCTTTCAGGTAAATGTCCTCACCGGTACAGATCGGTACGGTAGTGCTGCGTCTGAGCATCGCATACTGATCCGTCAGCTGCCAGGGGATCAGATCCTCCGCCCAGGCCAGATTATACTTTTCAATGCGGCGGCAGAGCTTAATGGAGTCCTCCAGGCCGATGTGGCCGAAATGGTCGATGGCCAGCGGTACCTCATATCCGATTGTCTCCCGCACATCCTTCACATACTGCTCCAGCACATCGAAGCCCAGCTCTGTCACATGGATCCCGGTGAAAGGATGGGCGATATTGTGATAGTCATAGATCCGGTTCTCCAGATAGCGGGCCAGTTCCCTGTCCCCCGCCGCTTCTGCGGCCCTGCGCTTTTCCCAGAGGGCCGGCAGTTCCTCCATAAAGCCCAGCGGAGCGCTGACCGCCCCCGGCACGTCCTTTAAAATGCCAAGGCCCAGATCCATCTTTAAAAAGGTATAGCCCTTTTCCATGCGTGCCAGAAGCGCACGGCCCATATCCTTGCCGGTATGTTTGCCCTCCACGTCCGTATCGCAGTACATCCGGATCTTATCCCTGAATTTTCCGCCCAGCAGGCGATAGACAGGCTGTCCGTAGGCTTTTCCCGCCAGATCCCACAGGGCCACTTCCACGCCGGAAACGCCGCCGCCCTGACGGGACTGGCCGCCAAACTGTTTGATGCGCCGGAATATCTTGTCCACGTTGCAGGGATTCTCCCCAAGAAGGATGCGCTTTAACTGCAACGCATAGCGTTTGCTGGCAAAATCCCTAACCTCCCCATAGCCCACGATACCTTGATTGGTATAGATCTTCATCAGGATGCAGTGCATGGGAAGCCCCTGCACATCGCAGAAACGCATATCCGTGATCTTCAGTTCCGACGGTGTAGAACATGTATTGATGTCAGGCGATAAAATGGATTCCATAAAAGATACCCCTTTCCGATTATTCCGTGTTTTTTGCCATTCCCCTACAGCCGCACCTGGCTGGAATTTTCGCTGGCCTTGCGCGCCTCTTCCAGTTCTTTCTCCCAGGTAAGATAGGAAAAAGCCTGCGCCTCCGGCGCTTTTTTAAACCAGTCTACAAAATCCTCCATCATGGGCAGCGTCCAGGCGGTATCGATCTGCGCCGTGGTATAGGTGCCGTCCCGCAACCGCATAAAACCGAACACATCCCGGATATGGCTCTTTTCCGCCCTCGTCACCACCTGCTCCGCCAGGTGGGCAGGGATGAAAATGACGCCTGAAATGGTGCCCAGCACCACATCCCCGGGCAGGCAGGTGGCCTGTCCAATGCGGCAGGGCCCGTTAAATCCCGTCATGACCACATCGCCGATGCCTGTGGGGTCGTTGCCCCGGTGCATGACCTGCAGATTCGGAATCTTCACGATCTGCTCCATATCCCGGATACCGCCCCAGATCACAGCGCCGCCCCGTTTCGTCCGGTTGGCGATGGCCGTAGACAGATTACCCCCCACATAGGTGCCCTTCCAGATCTTGTCAAACAGATCCACCACCACCACATCGTCCTCCCGGAGCGTATCGATGACCCACTGGTTATAGTAGCCCTTGCGCCCCTCTTTCTCGTGTCCGTAATCCAGGGTGCAATTGTGCAGATCGGGCCGCAGCGGTACGAAACTCGTGGTAACCGCCCGCCCTACCAGGGTTTTGCCGGGATTGGTCTGCTTAAACTCTCCCTGAAACTGGAACTGGTATCCTTCGTTCCAGAGATATCCCCAGGCCTCCTCCAGCGTGATGTGGCGGATCCGCTCCAGAACCGTGTCCGGCACCCAGGGCCGTCCGTCCGGCAGCCGTTCCCCGGTCCACAGCGGCGTGAGCGCAATGACGTCTTCCCGATGATCAAATCGCATGTTTCCCTCCTTGTCTCCCTTCTCTCAGGCGTATTCCTGTCATTTTCATCTTACCATCCCCATAGCGAAAACACAACTGATTTTCCGAAAGTTTCGTATAGTTTCTTTGTTTTACGAAAATTACCCGATGACAGGATACCGATTGTGTGATAAAATACCATTTCGATACGGAGGGAATGCGAATGGAACACCAATATGATACAACCGTCAGGGCCTGTTTTACAGGCTATATCGTGCAGGCTATCGTCAACAATTTTGCGCCCCTTTTATTCCTGTTCTTCCAACAGCACTATCATATCCCCCTCTCCCAGATCACGCTGTTGGTAACCTTCAATTTTGGGCTGCAGCTATTGGTGGATCTTCTCTCTGTCGGATTTGTGGATAAAATAGGATATCGGGCGTCCATGGTCCTGGCCCATATTTTATCCGCGGCCGGCCTGCTGCTCCTTGCGGTTTTTCCGGATCTCTTTCCGGTCCCCTTTCCCGGTATCCTGACCGCCGTAATGGTTTATGCGGTCGGCGGCGGCTTATTGGAGGTTCTCGTCAGCCCGGTCGTAGAAGCGTGCCCCTCCGAAAATAAGGAAAAAGCGATGAGCATGCTCCACTCCTTTTACTGCTGGGGACACGCGGGAGTCGTACTGCTCTCGACCCTGTTCTTTTATACCGTCGGCATTGACAACTGGAAGATCCTTGCTGTGATCTGGGCGCTCATTCCCATTTGCAATGCGGCCGTATTTACAAAAGTCCCGATCGCGCCGCTGACCGGAGAGGGCGGATCGGGGCAAAAGCCCAAAGAGCTGTTTCATATAAGGATCTTCTGGATTTTGCTGATCATGATGGTATGCGCGGGGGCAAGCGAGCAATCCGTCAGCCAATGGGCCTCGACCTTTGCGGAAAAAGGGCTTGGGATCTCAAAAGCGGCGGGGGACCTGGCCGGCCCGATGTCGTTTGCCGTTTTGATGGGCCTGTCAAGGGCGTTTTATGGAAAATTCGGCGATCGCATCCATCTGGATCGCTTTATGATGTACAGTTGTATCCTGTGTATTTTCTCCTACCTGGCGATCTGCTTTGCGCCTGTCCCGCAGCTTAGCCTGATCGCCTGCGCTCTCTGCGGCCTTTCGGTGGGGATCATGTGGCCGGGGACTTTCAGCAAGGCATCGGCGGCTTTGCCAAAGGGAGGTACGGCCATGTTCGCATTACTGGCGCTGGGCGGCGACATAGGCTGCGCGGGCGGGCCCACCCTAGTCGGGCTCGTATCGGGGGCGTTTGGCGACCGTCTGAAAACGGGTATTTTAGCGGGCGCCGTTTTCCCGCTCCTGCTGCTTTCCGGGATCCTCCTTTGCGGCAGCCATCGTTTCAGATCCAAAGCACAAAAAGCTGGGGCGCAGCGCCACTAACAGCGCCGGGCTCCAGCTTTTGCGAAAAACCTTTCCTATCCGCCGTCCTTCCCTTTTCCTTCCTATGGCCGATCCTGGCGATATGCCAGACGTCCGTCGATAACGGTATAGCGCACCTGAGAAAAAATCTCCATGGGGTTTCCCGTAAAAACCGCAATATCCGCATCCTTGCCCCTTTCCAGGCTTCCCACCCGGTCGTAGACGCCGCAGATCTTCGCCGCGCTGCAGGTGATCGCTTCCAGGCCCGCATACATGGGCAGCCCCGCTTTCACCGCCAGGCCCGCGCACAGCGGCAGGGACTGGATCGTGGAAACGGGATGATCCGTGCAGATTGCCACCATCACACCGGCTTTCTGAAGGACGCCGGAGGTTTTAAAATCCACATTCTGGATCTCGATCTTGCTGCGGCTGGAAAGATCTGGCCCCACAATGGCCGGAAAACCGCTGGCGGCGATCTCTTCCGCGATCAGGTGCCCCTCGCTGCAATGGTCCAGCGTCATGCGAAGGCCATATTCCTTGGCGATGCGGATGGCGGTAAAAATGTCGTCCACCCGATGCACATGGGCTTTTAAAGGAATCTGCCGGGCAAAGACAGGCACCCAGGGTTCCAGATCGAAATCCGGCGCGGTATTGGCGGGCGCATCCTCCGCCCGGCAGACCACATCCGATCCGACCCCGCCGGACTGTACCACCCGATCCGCCGCCGTCCGCCCGCCGGCCCTCTCCCTGCAATACTTCTGGGCGGCGAACAATTCCCGGCGGAGCATGCCCGCAATGGCCATCCGGGTGACAGGGCTCTTTCCCATGCCCGAATAATTGACCTTCGGGTTTTCGCCAAAGGCGATCTTCATGGCCGCAGGCGCGCAGACGATCAGATCGTCGATGCGCCTGCCCTTGGTCTTTAAAAAGACAAACTGCCCGCCCACCACGTTGGAGCTGCCCGGGCCCGCCATCAGCGAGGTAATTCCTGCCCTCACCGCGTCGTCGAAAGCGGCGTCCATGGTGTTGATGGCGTCGATCGCCCGCAGGTATGGAGTGACAGGATCCACATTTTCGTTGCAATCATCGCCCTCCATGCCCTTTTTTTCTTCCGTGATCCCCACATGACAGTGGGCGTCGATAAGCCCCGGCGTTACCATGCAGCCGGCGGCATCCAGCACCTCGGCCTCCGCGCTTTCCGGCAGTTCGATGCCCGGCGCGATCTGTTCGATCTTTCCGTTGCTGCATAGAATATCCAGCCGTTGTCCCGCAAGCCTTCCGTCCTTCGACTGCCCCAGCTTCTCATCCGTCATCGTCAGCACAATTCCGTTTTTGATCAGGATCATCGTTCACCCCAGATAATCCAGCGGATTGACCGGTTCCCCGTCTTTCGTCAGCTTAAAATAGACATTGGTTCCCTCCGCCGTGTAGTATTTGGTAGGAGCGGCGACCTCACCCAGAAAGGCACCGGCTTCTATAAAATCACCCTCTTCTACCGCCACCGCGTCCAACTGTCCGTAGGTCAGTTGATAGCCGTCCCCCAGATCCGTCACCACCGTGTTTCCTGTCTGCGCGTCTTTATATACCGAAGTGACGATGCCGTCCGCCGCACAGGTCACGCTTGTCCCCTGGGTGGAGCTGATCACGAGAGAGGGATTGTATTTATATTGCTGCAGCGTGGGGAAATAAATGGTTTTGTCCATGCTGAAATTGAGAAGTATATTGCCGGCGATCGGCCAGGAAAGCTTGTCCGCTTCTGAAAAATGCAGGTTGGCCGCTTCCTGTCCCACATCGGCCACCGCCTGCAGGGCCTTGGCCTCTTCTTCCGCCTGGGCCGCGCCGTTATCGGCCTGGGCCACCGCTTCTCCTGCGCTGTCGGCGGCTGGCGCTGTTTCTTCTTCTCCCGCGCCGTCATCCGTCAGGGCTGCCGCTTCTTCCCCCATGCTGTCGGCAGCCGGCGCTGTTTCTTCTCCCGCGCTGTCGGCAACCGGCGCTGTTTCTTCTTCCCCGCCGCCGGGCAGGGCTGCCGCTTCCTGACCGCCGCTGCTGTTTAAGACGTTATTCTGCTCCACCACGGCATAGCCTACATTTTCCCGCATCGCTGTCTCCGGGCCGTTTGCCGCGCCCGTTTGCGTCTGTTCCTGCGCGCTCTCCTCCTGCAGTGCGGCCTGGGCCGGAGCCTCCTGCTTTGACTCCTCCTCTTTCGCAGGATCTTCGTTCTTTGCTTTCTTTGCGCTGCCGCTCACTTCCTGGCTGTTTAAGATCCTCTCCTGTTCAATATAATAAGGATCATAATCCAGCTCCCCGTCCATCTCCTGGCGGCTGGTCAGGTTCCTGGCGGAATTGTTTTCCGCCAGCGCGATTTCCTTATCCGTTTCGGGCGTTTCGTTTTCCAGTGCCGAAAAATCCACCACATTATCCTGCGGTTTCTGCACCTTGCCGCTGTTGTAAATGTAAACGCCCGTTACCGTCAATGCTGCCATCACCAAAAGACTGGAGACGGTCAGGATCATCTTTTCCTTCCGGAATGTCCCGCTTGATTTCCTTCTCTTCATACCAATCGTCCTTTCTGTTTACGATTTGCGGCCGCCCCAGGGGACGGCCGGGAATTGAATTTCCTCAAGCATAGTTTTTCCAGTTCCGTTTTCTTTATTCCATTTTTTCCAGCGACAGCCCCTCAAAAAAATGATCCAGCAGTTCGATGTAATCCAACCCCTCCTTCGCCAGCAGATCCGCCGCATACTGATCGAAACCCAGTCCGTGTCCTACCCCCTTTGTCTGCAGCACGATCTTCCCTTCCTCCTCCCGCAGATAAAAACAGGAGGAGGGAAGCGCAAACAGCTTCCGAAATTTTTCCCCTTCCAAATAACAGTCCCCGCAGCCCACCGAAATAACATAGTCCGCGCCATCCCGCGTCAGGATGATCCTGGCTCCCTGCTGCGGCAGCACAAACCCCTCGGCCAAAAGCCGCTGCACAAATTCCTCCCGTCCGTACCGCGTTTCCTGTAAAAAACCTTCTTCCTCCACATCATGCGGACATTCCACGCTTCGGCACCAGGCCATTTGCTGCCCGCCGAAGATCTCCCCGCCATCCCGGGTTTTCCCCGCGCTGACCCGAAAAAAGGGGGGACTGACTGCCTCTCCCTCCCAGGCCAGCACAATCCCCCTGGTTTCCTCTACGGCCTTTCTAAACGCTTCCTCCCGTTCGACGGCTTCGTCCCCCCAATACTTTTGTCTTTCGGTTTCATCCAGAAACGCGATCCCGCTCTCTTCCCTCTGGATCTGCTCCTTCGGGGCTCCCTGCGCCCTACAGGCGCTTCTGAGGATAACGGCCTGCGCCTTGAGCGTTTCCGGCTGATATCCGGCCGGGATACAGGCGGCCAGGGCCCCCACCAGAAACTCTTCGACGGGCATCCGCAGCACGCCATTTTTTCCTCTCCAAAGCACATAGCCGCCCTGCTTTTCGTCCTGCACCGCCCCCGCCGAGGTCTGCACCAGGTTCTCTTTCCGCAGGCCGAACAATACGCTGCAGGTGTAGGGAAGCATCAGTAAAAAGAAAAGAACCGCAAGAAGGTCCCTCGCTTTTTTCCTTCTGGCGGTTCCAATCGCTTTTCTTTCCTTTTTTGCTTTTTGCATCGTTCATCCCTCCCCCATATTATATGGGAAGGAAGGACTTCCTATGCGCCTGTAGGCCGTTGTTTTGCCACTCCGGGAAACGGCTCAGCTCTCCACCCGGTTATAGTTGATCAGGCAGCCTTTCAAAATGATCTGACGTTCCTCATCCGTCAGCTCTCCCAGCGTTACGGTAAAGGCCTTCAGGCCGCCATCCCGGATCACATAGCCCGTGATCTGCCCGGCTTTCTCTTCCACCGCGGTGCGGATGCCGGGGAAGAACAGATAATCCAGATTGTGGAAAGGGAGTTCTCCCTGAGGGATCAAAAACGGCAGCATCCCCCAGTTGATCAGGTTGGAACGGTAGCGCTTGGTAGCATACTCCCGGGCGATATTGGCCCAGCCGCCCAACACCTTCTGGCAGCTTGCCGCCTGCTCCCTGGCGGAACCGTCTCCGGGCTTTTCCGCGAAGATCGTGGAGCCAAAACCCAGGTTATTTCGTTTTACATCCGGAAACTCCCTGTGGATCACATCCATGATCTCCCGAAGCTCCGGTTTTTCCTCCACCGGGCACCGATCCTCCATCACCGCCTGCTGCGCCCTCTGAATGTCCTTGGCCAGTCCCACATAAGCGGGATCCTTTCTGGACAGGGTAAACTCCGCCAGCCCCAGCGGGTTGGAACGATAGGAGCTGGTCTCGCCGGAGGGGATCAGTTCGTCCGTAGTGGTGACGGGATCGTGGATCTCGGAAACCACGCGCAGGATGAGATTTTCCGGCAGCGCGCACATGGCCGGCCAGTCCTTGATATTGGGCCCCAACTGGATCTCGACTGAAGGATCCGCCACGCCCTTGGAATCGAATACGCGGTTCTGATAGATCTTCGCGTCAAAATGATATTGATATTTTCCGAGGGTGCCGTCAAACTCCGTGGCCGGCGTCAGCCGTCCCTGATTTGCCGCAGTGGCCGCAATGGAACGCGCGTCCATCAGCGCCACGGAAGATATCTGCCCGCTCTGCAGCTTGGAGCCCTCCCGGTTCGGGAAATTCCGGGTAGAATGGCGGATCGAAAAGGCATTGTTGGCCGGCGTATCCCCCGCGCCAAAGCAGGGACCGCAGAATGCCGTCTTTAACACAGCGCCGGTCTCCAGGATCGTTGCCGCGCAGCCGTTTTTGATCAGCTCCATATAAATGGGCATGGATGCGGGATAGACGCTCAACGTAAAGCTTCCGTTTCCGATATACCGGCCCTTTAAGATATCCGCCGCCGCGCAGATGTTTTCAAAACCGCCGCCGGCGCAGCCTGCGATGATCCCCTGATCCACATAAAACTTCCCGTCCCTCACCTTATCTTTCAGGCTGTAAGGCACGGCGTTATCCAGGCTCACCGCCGCCCGTTTTTCCACATCCGCCAGGATGTCGTCCAGATTGGCGTTCAGTTCCTCGATGGTATAGGTATTGCTGGGATGGAACGGCATGGCGATCATGGGCTTTACCCTGGACAGATCCACCTGGATCAGCCCATCGTAATAGGCCGCCTCGCCGGGCTTTAATTCCCTGTAATCCTGTTTCCTGCCATGGATCTCATAAAAATCCTCGATCTTTTGATCGGTGACCCAAATAGAGGAAAGGCAGGTGGTTTCCGTGGTCATGACGTCGATGCCGATCCTGAAATCCGCGCTCAGGGAAGCCACGCCGGGACCCACAAACTCCATCACCTTATTTTTCACATAGCCGTTTCCAAAGACTGCCCCGATGATGGCCAACGCCACATCCTGAGGGCCTACGCCCTTTTGGGGGCTGCCGGTCAGATAGACGCAGACCACCTCCGGCCTGTTGATATCGTAGGTCTGGCTCAAAAGCTGCTTCACCAGCTCCGGGCCGCCCTCTCCCACCGCCATGGTGCCCAGCGCGCCGTAGCGGGTATGGGAATCCGATCCCAGGATCATCCCGCCGCCTGTGGCCAGCATTTCTCTGGCGTACTGATGGATGACCGCCTGATGCGGGGGAACATAGACGCCGCCGTACTTCTTCGCGCAGCTTAGGCCAAACATGTGATCGTCCTCATTGATGGTACCGCCCACCGCGCACAGGGAATTGTGACAGTTGGTAAGCACATAAGGGATCGGGAACCTGGTCAGCCCCGATGCCCGCGCCGTCTGGATAATGCCTACAAATGTAATATCATGGCTGGTCAGCTTGTCAAAGCGGATCCTGAGCTTGTCCATGTTGTCCGAAGTATTGTGCGCTTTCAGGATTGAATATGCGATCGTATTCTGTGCCGCTTCCTTTTGCTCCACGGAACGTCCGAGCGCTGCGTATATCTGCTCCTGCGCGTCTGGCCCGTCCGGAATGATCTGTTCGCCGCGGATCAGATAGGCGCCGCCTTTTGCCAGTGTTACCATTTTCATTGCCTCCTTTGAGATATGCTTTCTCCCGTTATGAAAAAGTATAATCGAAAACCTGTTTTGGCGCAACACCATTTTCTCCAGCCTGCCATATCGCCCGCCCCAGGCCCGTTGGCATTGCTACCGCATTGTTTTGTATTGCCCCGCCGTTTTTCCTATGCTAAGATAAGAAAAGGCTAAATTTCTCTTTTCATTCTTTTCTGTCAGCCGGATTTCTGTTCTCTCCACGAGGTAATTCCATGGCCTGCATTCCTTTGATCCCGGAACCGCTGTGCGCCGTTTCGGACTTTAACGGATTCCAACCGTATCGCTTTACCGCGCCGCTTTGTTTCCCCATCTCCCTGCGGACAGGGTGTGCCGTCTTTTTTATGCGGACAGGAAATATCCTGATCAAAAAAGGAACCTGTCGCTGGTTCCTCTCTGAAAAGGATTTTCTACTCTGTCGTCTGGGGGAGCCGGGATCGTTCCTTCCCCTTCCGGACGCCCCCTGTGAACTGATCTGCCTTCGTTTTTCCCTGTCCGCGCCCGACCCGGGGCAGTTGGCCGACCGAAGGATCCCTTCCGATGAAACGGATCGAAGGCTTCTGGATCGCATTCTGCAGGAGGCGCAAAAAAAGATCCCCGACTGCTGCCATATGCTGAAAGCCTGTCTCGAACTGCTCCTGGTACGGTTGTTGAAACGGCAATGTCCGCCTCAGTCCCCTCCGCCCTGTCTGCCTTCTCCCGGCCGGGATCTGTTCCCGCCGGACGCGCTCCTCTCCTATCTTTTTTCCCATCTCACCCAACAGCTTACCCTGGAAAAGATCTGCAGGGATACCCTCATGGGCCGTTCGCAATTAGAAAAGCTGTTCCATGAAAATTTTCACTGCGGCGTGATCCTCTATTTTCACCGAATGAAAGTGGAGGAGGCCAAACGTCTCATCCGGGACAGCCGGATGGATCTTGCCCAGATCGCGGACGCCCTGGGGTATCGCTCCGCACAATATTTTTCCCGTCAGTTTAAAAAACTGACGGGAATATCTCCGGCGCAGTACCGGCGTCAATGCAGGGAAAACAGGGACAGGCACTAAAATTCCGTTCCCGCTGTCAGGCGGTCTGTTTTCTTCTCCTGTGCTTCTTCTTTTTATGCTTTTTATCGATCAACAGATAGACGGTCGGCATCAGCAGCAGCGTTAAAAGCGTCGAGGCGATCAGGCCGCCCACGATGACCAGCGCCATGCCCTGCATCATCTGCCCGTTGTCGCCTACGCCCATGGCCAGCGGGATCATGGACAGGATCGTCGTCAGCGTAGTCATCAAAATCGGGCGCAGCCGGATGGAGCCGGATTGGATCAGCGCATCCTCCAGTGGAATTTCCTCCCTCAACTGATTCACCGTATCCACATACAGGATACCGTTGTTCACCACAATCCCCACCAGCATCAGAAAGCCCATCAGGGACACCATGCTCAGCGTAGAGTTGGTGATATACAGCAGATAAATGGAACCCACCAGGCTGAAAGGAATACACATCATGACCATCATGGAAAAACGCGGCGACTCGAACTGCATCGCCATCACCAGAAAGACCAGAAAGATGGCGGTCAAAATGGCCTGGTACAATACGCCGAACTCCTCGTTCATGATTTCCGTCATCATATCTTCCGTCTGCTGGATCCCCATGGGCAGCACCATGCTGTCCACCACCTCCATGATGCGGTTCCGGGCCGTAAACCTGGCTTCCTGGGTCTTGGTCGCCGTCAGGCTCACCTCATAGCGCCCGTCCACCTTGCTGATCGTCTGGGGCGCATCGGTATACACCACCTTTGCCACCTCCCGCAGCGGCACCTGGATCCCCCTGCTGTTGATCAGCACCGCATCCATCAGGCTGTTGATATCGTCGTACAGATCCTCCGGAAATTCCAGCCTCACATCGTATTCCGCGCCCTGATTGGTAATGGTCAGCGCGGTAATGCCGCTGAGCATATTATTTAATTCCTGGGCGATCTGCACCGGCGTCATGCCGTAATGCATCGCCATCAGCGGATCCACCTGCACCTTGGCGGCCGTGCTGGTGTCGGAGGTAGAGGATACCACCTTGATCACGCCCTCCACCTGTTCCATTGCCGCCTTTACGTCCCTGGCCGCCTCCTTGAGCGCATCCATATCATAACCCTGCAGGTCAATTTCCGTCGTAGAGGTGTTCATCAGACTGCCGCTCATACTGCTACCTCCGGAGGAGATGGACAGCTCCATATCCGTAATATCCCTGGTCGCCTCATTCCACTTCTCCACGATATCGGCGGTAGTCAGCTCCCGCTCCCCGCTCAGATAGGCCCGCAGGCTGGCGGACGAATCATTGTTGACGGTAAGGCTGTAGGTCAGCACATCCGGTTCGTTTACTGCCAGCTCTTCGATCTGCTTCATGGCTTCTTCCTTCGCCTGCAGCGTAGTCCCCGGCCGAAAACTGGCGGAAACATCGACAATGCCTTCATCCGATGCCGGCATCAGCTCCATATTGACTTTTGTGACCAGGAATCCGGCCAGCGCCACCAGCGCAAGCGTCACCAGCACCGTCAGCCACTTTCTGTGCAGGATGACCCGAAGGATCCTCTGATAACCGGCCGTGACCACTTTCAGAAAACGGTTGATCAAAGACGCCTTCTTCTCCCTGGGTTTAAAGATATAATAGAAAAGCGGCACCAGCGTCATGGCCGAGATCAGCGAGGAGGTCATGGCAAAGACAATGGTAAAGCAAAGCTGTCCGAAGATCTGTCCCACCAGATCGTCCACCAACGCCATAGGCAGATATACGACCACGGTAGTAATGGTAGAAGCGATGATGGACATCGTGACCGCCTTCGTCCCCTGAAGGGCTGCCTCCTTAAAGTCAGCCGCCTCCTTCTGCGCGCGGAAACAGCTTTCGATCACGACAATGGAGTTATCTACGATCATGCCGATGGCAATGACCAGAGAACCCAGCGTCACGATATTCATGGAATAATCCATCAAATGCATCAGGATCAGCGTCGCCAGCAGGGAAATGGGCATGGAACTGCCCACGATCAGGCTGGCTTTGAAGTCTCCGAAAAACAAAAACAGCACCGCCATGGAGATCACTACGCCGATGATCAGCGTTTCCGCCACCGACCAGAGGGAGGCGGTGATCGTATCCGCCGAATTATATTCCACCGTCAGGCTGATGTCCTGATTGCCCTCGGAGAAATCCTCCATGACCTGCTCTACGCGATCCGTCACCTGCACCACGCTCGCGCTTTGTTTTTTCTGAATGCTGATGCTCACGTTGTCCCGGCCGCCGCTGCGGCTGATGGTATCCGAGGTTTCCTTGATCTGGGAAATATCGGCGATATCAGAAAGATAGACAACGCCGCCGGTGGCGGTCATAATGGGCACCTGCTTTAACTTCTGCGCGGTGTTATATTCCATGGCCGTACTCACGGACACATCCTGGGAACCCTGCCTGACGCTGCCGGCCGGCAGGGTAAAGTCCACTGCCGCCAGGTAGGAAGCCACGGTGCTGATGGTGAGGCCGTACTGCTTGAGGACGTCCTCCTTGAGCAGCACCCGGATATAATCCTGGGCGCCGCCGGAAACCGATACCTGGGCCACATCCGCAATGGCCTCCAGATCCGGCACCAGTTCGTCCTCGATCTTTTTGCGCAGGTCGATATCCTCATCCGTGATCGCGGAAAGCGTCATGTCTGCGGTCTGGTTCATATTCAGTTCAATGACCACAGGCGCCTGGGCATCCTCTGGCATCAACAGGCTGGCTGTGTCCAGTGCCGTGCGCAGATCCGCGTAACATTCGTCGATATCGACGCCGTATTCATAGGAAAACAGCACCATGGACACGTTTTCCGAGGATTGCGAGGTCACCGATTCTATGCCGCTCAATACGGCGCCCGCATCCTCCACCACACTGGTCACCAGTTCCTCCACGCTCTCCGGATCCGCTCCGGGATATGTGGTCATGACGATCAGCATGGGCATATCCATATCCGGGATCAACTGCATCTTAAAGCTGGGAATGGAGGTCAGCCCAAATACCGCCAGCGCCAGAATGATCAATATGACGGAAACCGGCCTTTTTAATGCCAATTTTGTCAAACTCATCCTGCATCCTCCTGTCCGGACGCAGCGCTCTCTGCCGGCTGATTTTCCCCGATGATCCGTACGCTGATCCCATCCTCCAACTGGGAGGACCAGGTAGATACCACCTTCGCACCGGACGTCAGCCCTCCCGTTATCTCTACGGTATCCTCATTCATCAGGCCGACCTCAACCGGGGTGCGCACCGCTTTCCCATCGGAGATCACAAAAACATAGGCCTGTTCGCTTTCAAAATGCACCGCGTCATAGGGAAGCAGGACCGCATTCTCCGCCCGGAAGGTATCCACGATCAGCTTCACGGCAGATCCGCTGACGAGCTTATCCCCGCCCACATCCGTCACCGCCTTGACGGTAAACAAACCGCCGGTCTGCGTCTCGACTGCCTCTCCGATCTCGATGATCGTGCCGTCATACTGTTCGCCATCCTTCTCCAGCTTTACCGGCATGCCTACAGCCAGATTCTCCCTCACCTGTCCGCTGACGGAGAAGGTAATATTCATGGCATCCTGATTGGAGATCACATAGGCCGCATAACCCGGCTGGGCAATTCCATACTGCTCTATCGACCGGCTCACCACAGTGCCGGAGATCGGCGTCGTGGGAGAATAGTATTCCAACTGGAGCTGCGCGCTGCGCACGCCTACGTCCGCCGCCGCGATCTGATTCGCCAGAGTCGCCGCGGTATCCTGATAGGACTGCCCGTTGGCGATGCCGTAGGTCACCTGGGCATCCTCCAGATTATCCTCATAAAAATCGATCGTTTTCTTCGCCGCATCCCTGGACGTCTCCGCCTGGGCAATGCTGCTGTCCATATTGGCCTGGCTGCTCTGGATCTGGGACGCCTGATACTGCAGCGATACGATCTGCGCCGCGGTCTGCAGCATATCCTGGCTGGCCTTACCGCTTATAATATCCCCGGCAGAATATCCCATATCCGATACCTGCGATTTTACCCGGTTGATCGCCTGCTGCCTGTTATAAGCATCCCAGGCTTCGCTTTCGTTGGCAAACCCGCCGGGATGCAGCGGTAACTCCTCCCTGCTCTCCCCCTCGGCCAAATACACGGGAAAAGCTTCCTGCACGATCTCCAGGCTGAAATAACGGTTTTCCTCCGTTTCCGGGGCCGTCTCCCCCTGAGGATCTGTTTCCATGCTCTGAGGCGCCAGTTCCCTCTCTGAGCTTGTTTCCGTACTCTGGGGCTCTGTCTTCTCCTGGGAAGCTGCTATCGTATTCTGAGACTCTGTCTCCTCCTGGGAAGCTGCTATCGTATTCTGAGGCTCTGTCTCCTCCTGGGAAGCTGCTACCGTATTCTGAGGCTCTGTCTCCTCCTGGGAAGCTGCTACCGTATTCTGAGGCTCT
>X22_European_Rabbit__coassemble_144_pt1 | contig 17813 bp, 11 predicted proteins | sample X22_European_Rabbit__metabat2_low_PE_003 | metagenome-assembled genome bin X22_European_Rabbit
CTGTCTCCTCCTGGGAAGCTGCTACCGTATTCTGAGGCTCTGTCTCCTCCTGGGAGGCTGCTGCGGTATTCTGGAGCGATATCTCTCCCTGAGGGTCTGTTTCCGTATTCTGGGGCAACGTCTCTTCCTGAGAGTCTGCTGGCGTCTTCTCCGTCTCCGTATCCGTCTCCGGCTCTTCGGAGGAGGAAGGTTCTTCCGTCTTCCCAGGATCAGATGCGCTCTCGTCATCGGGATACCGATACTGATCCGGCCTCCCGTATTCGTCCGGATAAGGGTTATCCCATTCTCCGGTCAGAGGATCTATGTACTGCTGCGCATCCTGGATCACCTTCTGCCGGTTGCTCTGCTGGCTTTGCAGCTCCCCGATGGAACTGTTGATCTTTGAAAGGGCGCTGTCCATATCCGACTTGGCCTGTTTCGCGTTCGCCACGCCATCCACCGAAGCCTGATACTGATCCTTTGCGTTCTGGATCTGGAACTCGATGGAACGGATATTGGATTCCATGGAAATATTGTTCAGCACCTGGGCGGAACCCAACTGCATCTGCGCCGCCGCCTCGGCGCTGTTTTTGGAAAGCTCGGCGCTCTCCTTCTGCAGCCGGGCCGCATCGTCCTCAATGTGAAACAGCACATCGCCGGCCTGCACCTCATCCCCCACCTGCGCATACACCTCATCGATCACGCCGGATACCATAGGCATGACGCTGACCTGCTGCTGCGGGGCTACCGTCCCGATAAATTCATTGCTCACCGTCAGCGTCCCGGTCTGGGCAGTAACCGCCTTTACCGCTACCGCCTGCTGCCGGGCCTGCTCTTCCGGCTGGGCCTGCTCCTGTCCGCCGCAGCCGCAAACGACCAGTGACGCCGTCAAAAACAGTGTGAACAAACCGCTTCGTCTATTCCCTTTCATCCCTTATGTTCCTCCGATAACGGACGATGTTTCATAATCAGAATAATCTTACTCTCCGCAGTTTTTACAGTCAATTAAAAAAGTATAAAATTAGATCGGGCACAAAAAAATACCGGCCCCGGAAACCGCAGTCCCCGGAACCGGCATTCTCGTTTTATTTCGTCAATTCTTCTTTCCTGGGAAGCTCTACCTTATCCAGATGCCACATCTCATCCACATACTCCTGGATGGTGCGGTCCGATGTGAACTTGCCGCAGCAGGCCACATTCAGGATCGCGCTCCTTGCCCAGTTCTTCTCGTCCCGGTAGGCCGCCTCCACACGGCGCTGCGCCTCCGCGTAGGCCTTAAAGTCCGCCAGGATGAAGTAGGTGTCCGCTTTCGAGGTACTCTGGGTATTGAGCAGCGAATTGTACAGCGGGCGGAACAGCTCGGTATCCTGGGAATAGGTGCCGTTGATCAACTGCATCAGCACCCTGCGGATATCCTGATCGTTGTTGAAAATATCCATCGGATAATATCCGCCCTGGTTTTCGTAACGGATCACCTCGTCGGAACTCAGACCGAAGATAAAGGCGTTCTCCTTTCCTACTTCCTCTACGATCTCCACATTGGCGCCGTCCATGGTGCCCAGGGTCAGGGCGCCGTTTAACATGAACTTCATGTTGCCCGTACCGGAAGCCTCCTTGCTGGCTGTGGAGATCTGCTCGGAAACATCCGCCGCCGCAAAGATCAGCTCCGCGTTGGAAACGCGGTAATTCTCAATAAACACGACTTTGATCCTGCCGTTGATCACCGGATCGTTGTTGATCACATCCGCCACCGAATTGATCAGCTTGATGGTCAGCTTCGCGATCTGGTAGCCCGCCGCCGCCTTTGCGCCGAAAATAAAGGTCCTGGGATAAAACTCCATCTCCGGATGATCCTTCAGTTCGTTGTAAAGATACATCACATGGAGAATATTAAGCAACTGGCGCTTATACTCATGCAGCCGCTTTACCTGCACGTCGAAAATGGAGCGGGGATCCACCTCGATCCCGTTGTGTTCCCGGATATATTTGGCCAGACGCACCTTGTTCTGATACTTGATGTTCATGAACTCCTGCTGCGCCTTCTCATCCTCCGCATAGACGCCCAGCTTATGAATCTTGGGAAGATCCGTGATCCAGTCGTCGCCCACATGCTCGGTGACCCATTTGGCCAGCAGCGGATTGCCGTGCAGCAAAAACCGCCTCTGGGTAATGCCGTTGGTCTTGTTATTGAACTTCTCCGGCATCATCTCATAGAAATCTTTCAGCTCCTGATTCTTTAAGATCTCCGTATGCAGCCTCGCCACACCGTTGACGGAGAAGCCCGCGCAAATGGCCAGATGCGCCATCTTTACCTGCCCGTCATAGATGATCGCCATTTTGCGGATCTTCTCATGGTCGCCCGGATAACGCTCCTGGATCTGCGCCACGAATCTCTTGTTGATCTCTTCCACGATCTGATAAATACGGGGCAGCAGACGGGAGAACAACTCGATGGGCCATTTCTCCAGCGCCTCGGACATAATCGTATGGTTGGTATAGGCACAGGTCTTCGTCGTCACTGCCCACGCCTCGTCCCATGTCAGATAATAATCGTCCATCAGCACCCGCATCAGCTCCGCCACCGCCACGGTCGGATGGGTGTCGTTGAGCTGGAATGTCACCTTCTCATGGAACTTCCGGATATCCGTGTGGTTCCTCATATATTTTGCCACAGCCTCCTGTACGGAAGCGGAAATGAAGAAATACTGCTGCTTTAAGCGCAGTTCCTTCCCGGCGTAATGGTTGTCGTTGGGGTAGAGGACCTCGACGATATTGCGAGCCATATTCTCCTGCTCCACGGCCTTCTGATAATTGCCCTTGTCAAAGGAATCCAGGCTGAAGCATTCCACTGGCTCCGCATCCCAGATGCGCAGCGTGTTCACAATGCCGTTGCCGTAGCCGACGATCGGCATATCATAGGGAATCGCGCGAACGGACTGATAGCCCTCCTGCTTGAAAACGAAACGGCCGTTTTCATCCATGCTGGTGCTGATCCAGCCGCCGAACTTAATCTCCTTGGCATACTCGGGGCGGCGCAGTTCAAAGGGATACCCGTCCGCCAGCCAGTTGTCCGGCACTTCGATCTGAAAACCGTCCCGGATCTCCTGCTTGAACATCCCGTAGCGATAACGGATGCCGCAGCCGTAGGCCGCATAGCCCAGAGTCGCCAGAGAATCCAGAAAACAGGCCGCCAGACGGCCCAGACCGCCGTTTCCAAGGGCGGGATCGGGTTCCTGATCCTCCACGACGTTGATATCCACGCCCAGCTCCTCCAGCGCTTCCTTCACGCCCTCATAGGACTGCAGATTGATCAGGTTGTTGCCCAGCGCCCGGCCCATCAGAAACTCCATGGACATATAATAGACCATCTTGGGATCCTGCTTCTCATATTCCTTCTGCGTGATCATCCAGTTGTCCACGATCACATCCTTGATCGCATAGGACACCGCCTGAAAGACCTGCTGCGGGTCCGCCTCCTCCAGCGTCTTGCGGTACAGCGCTTTGACGCTGGCGCTGACGCTCTTCTTAAACTGTTCTTTATCAAATTTGATCGCTGTTTTCTGCAACATGCTTTTCCTCCTCAGAGTCAATAAATTCAACTGGAATTATACCAATACTTTCCCGGATGCGCAACCGCCGATTTTTAGAAAAATAACGGTTTTTCGGACAATTTACGGGCAATTTTCCAAAAAAAGCCGGTAAAAAACCATTCATAAATACCGTTTCAGAAGAAATGCGCAGAAATATGGGAAGGTATAAACCTGATCGCTATATCCGATATTTCCCCCGGTAAATTTGATCCCGAAACGAATGTCCGGATATTTTTCACCGCTGATCAGCGTCCGCATGGATTTGGCCGTCCCGTTCTTCGCCTTTACCTCCACAGGAATGAGGGCGTCGGCCGTCCGGACAAAAAAATCCTGTTCCAGAGTGGAATCTTCTTTCTTATAATAATAAAGCCTGTACCCGGCCTTGACCAGCGCCTCCCCCACGGCATTTTCATAAAGCGCTCCTTTATAGACGCCGAGATTTTTGTTGGCGCGAAGATCCTCCTGGGCTTCCTCGTCAAGCATCGCCACGAGCAAGCCGCTGTCCGCAAAATAAACCTTGTACCTGGTATTGTCATAGTTGCCTCCAAGCGGCAATTCCGGGAAATTCAGACAATAGCAGAGGTTGACCATTCCGGCGTCGTCCAGCCATTCAATGCATCCGCGATAGTCCCGGAAACGGGCGCCGGGGGCCACTTTGGAAATCTGGAATTTCTTATTGTCCTTCGACAGCTGCACCGGAATATGCTGAAACACATTCAGAATCCTGGCCTGATCCATCCCTTCCGCATATTTCCGGATATCCTCTTTATAATCGGCGATCAACTGCCGCTGGGTCTCCAGGGATTTTTCAAAGGTTCCCCTGTCGATGAACTCACGGACAACCGCCGGCATTCCGCCAAGGATACAGTAATCGAGAAACAAGGCTCTGCAGACCGACATTTCAACCTCATTAAAGGGCATAAGGCTCCGCATATGCCGCAGCATTTCCTCCACAAAGGGAGCGTCATACCCATTCGCCCATAAAAACTCCTCAAAGTCCAGAGAGCGCATTTCATAATCCGACTTATAGCCAACGCTGTTGCTTTCGATCTTGCGGTAATTGATCCCCAGCATGGAACCGCTGCAGATCACGTCGAATCTGCCGTCGGTCTTAAAAAATTTCAGGGCTGTGGCAATATCCGGAAATTCCTGCAGTTCGTCAAAGAAAATCAAAGTCTGTCCTGCAGGGAAGCGTTTCGACGGATCCATCCTGGAAATATTTTTCACGATATCATCCGCCCTGTACCCGTCCGCCGTGATCTGTTTATACTTCGGTTCCTCCACAAAATTGATGTAGATCACGCTTCCGTAATTGCGGTTCCCGAACCGGGTGATCGATTCGGTCTTGCCGACCTGACGGGGGCCTTTGACGATCAGCGGTTTCCTGTCCGGATCCGCCTTCCAGGATTCCAGGTAGGCGTCGATTTTGCGTTTTAGATAGCGCATGATGTTCTCCTCCTCTGCCCTTTATTATATGCGCAAAAAGAAGGCGAATCAACCGTATTCACAAAAAATGGGTGAGTTTTTTTATTCCATGCACATTTCATGAGCGAGTTTTGCTTTCTGTTCCACAAAACTCCGAAAAAAACAACGCCGGGGCATACGCCCCGGCCAGTCTTTTATACGCGTTCCACGCCGATGGTCACGTTCTCTCCGTTGACGTTCCACTCCCTGGACACGGCCAGGGTACGGTCAGCCTCGATCTCGTCGGCCAGCACCTTGCCCGCGATCATCTCCCGGTTGGCGGCCACGATACCGGCGATCTTCCCGTTGCCGCAGACGGCGACCCTGATATGGTCCATCACCTCAAATCCGGCGTCCTTGCGCATCGTCTGGATCTTACTGATGACCTCGTAGACAAAGCCTTCCTCCACCAGCGCGTCCGTCAGATTGGTATCCAGCACCACGGTCATAACGTTGTCCGCTTCGGAGACATAACCTGGCTTCTGGCTCATCTCAATGAGCAGATCCTCCCGGGTCAGCTCCACCGCCGCGTCATTTACCGCAAAGCGCAGCGCGCCGCTTTCGTTCAGCTCGTCCATGGCCGCGTTGCCGTCCAGCCCTTCCAGATATTTGCGGATACCGCCCAGCAGCTTGCCGTATTTGGGGCCGACCGTGCGAAGCTGCGGCTTGAAGGTATAGGTGGTAAAATCCCGTACATCTTCGGTAAACACCGCTTTTTTCACATTCAGCTCATCCTCGATGATCGCCGTATAGAAATCGGACAGCGCTTTATCCGTCTTGACAAACATGGTACCGATCGGCTGTCGGTTTTTGATATTGGCGGCGTTGCGGCAGGCGCGGCCCATGACCACGATCTTCAATGCCTGCGCCATATCGGTCTCCAGCGCCTCGTCGATCTGCGAATCGTCTGCGACGGGGAAATCACAAAGATGCACGCTTTCCGGCGCGGCCGAATCTACGCTGCGAACGAGATTCTGATAAATTTCTTCCGTCAGGAAGGGGATCATGGGCGCGGCGGCCTTGGCCACCGTCAAAAGCGCCGTATACAGCGTCATATAGGCGTTGACCTTATCCTGCTCCATGCCCCTGGCCCAGAAGCGCTCCCGGCTTCTCCTCACATACCAGTTGCTCATCTCGTCCACAAAATCTTCCAAAGCCCTGGCCGCCTCCGGGATCCGGTAGGCATCCAGATTCTGATCCACCGTCCTGACCATCGTGTGCATCCGGGACAGCAGCCATTTATCCATGACCGGCAGCTTCCCATAGTTAAGCTCATGCTCCGCTGCGTTAAAGCCGTCGATATTGGCGTAAAGCACGAAAAACGCATAGGTATTCCACAGGGTACTCATGAACTTGCGCTGCCCCTCCAGCACCGCCTTGCCGCTGTAACGCTTGGGGATCCAGGGCGCCGACACGGTGAAGAAATACCAGCGGTTGGCGTCCGCGCCGTACTGCTCCAGCGCCTCGAAGGGATCCACGGCGTTGCCCTTGGACTTGCTCATTTTCTGACCGTTCTCGTCCTGCACATGTCCCATGACGATGACGTTCTCATAAGGAGAGCGATTGAACAGCAGGGTAGACTCAGCCATCAGGGAATAGAACCATCCCCTGGTCTGATCCACCGCCTCGGAAATGAACTGGGCCGGGAACTGCTGCTCGAACAGCTCTTTATTCTCAAAAGGATAATGGTGCTGCGCGAAGGGCATGGCGCCGGAATCAAACCAGCAGTCGATGACCTCTGGCACGCGGCGCATCTGCCCGCCGCATTTCGGACAGTTTACCGTGATCTTATCGATATAGGGACGGTGCAGTTCCACGGTCAGCGCTTCTTCATTGCCGGACTTCTCCAAAAGCTCCTGCCTGCTGCCGATGCACTCCATATGGCCGCAGCCGCACTCCCACACGTTCAGCGGCGTGCCCCAATAACGGTTCCGGGAGATCCCCCAGTCCTGCACGTTCTCCAGCCAGTCGCCGAAACGGCCCTTGCCGATGGAATCCGGGATCCAGTTGACCGTATTGTTATTGGCGATCAGATCGTCCTTCACCGCAGTCATCCTGATGAACCAGGATTCCCTCGCATAATAGATCAGCGGCGTGACGCAGCGCCAGCAGTGCGGATAGCTGTGTTCAAATTTGGGCGCGGAGAACAGAAGGCCCGCCTTGTCCAGCGCTTCCAGCACCATGGGATCGGCCTTCTTGACGAAAACGCCGGCCCAGGGCGTCTCCTGCGTCATCTCGCCCTTGCCGTCCACCAGCTGCACGAAGGGCAGGTCATAAATACGGCCCACATTGGCGTCATCCTCGCCGAAGGCCGGAGCGATATGCACCACGCCAGTGCCGTCGGTCAGCGTAACATAGGTATCGCAGGTGACATAAAACGCCTTTTTGTGCTGTCTTTCACAGGTGGCCACCGCGCAGTCAAACAGCGGCTCGTATTCCTTGTATTCCAGCTCCCTGCCGGTATAGCGCTCCAGGATCTCATAAGCGGGCGCGTCCTCTTTGGCCAGCTTCCCAAGCACCGTGTCCAGAAGGGCCTCGGCCATATAATAGGTAAAACCATCCGCCGCTTTCACCTTACAATAGCTCTCATCCGGATTGACGCAGAGGGCCACATTGGAAGGAAGCGTCCAGGGCGTGGTCGTCCAGGCCAGGATATAGGCGTCCTCCCCCTTCACCTTAAACCGGGCGATGGCGGAACGCTCCTTCACATCCTTATACCCCTGGGCCACCTCCTGCGCCGACAGCGGCGTCCCGCAGCGCGGGCAATAGGGCACGATCTTAAAGCCCTTATACAAAAGCCCTTTTTCCCAGATCTGCTTTAAGGCCCACCATTCGGACTCGATATAATCGTCGTGATAGGTGACGTAGGGATCGTCCATATCCGCCCAGAAGCCTACGGTGCCGGAAAACTCTTCCCACATCCCCTTGTATTTCCAGACGCTCTCCTTGCACTTATCGATGAAAGGCACCAGCCCGTACTGCTCGATCTGGTCCTTGCCGTCCAGGCCGAGCTGCTTTTCTACCTCCAGTTCCACCGGCAGGCCGTGGGTATCCCAGCCGGCCTTGCGGGGCACAAAATATCCCTTCATGGTGCGATAGCGCGGGATCATATCCTTGATGACGCGGGTCTCCAGATGGCCGATATGGGGTTTGCCGTTGGCGGTCGGCGGGCCGTCGTAAAACGTATAGGTCGGACTTCCTTCCCGGATCTTCATGCTCTTCTGAAAGATGTCGTTTTCGCGCCAGAACTTTTCGATGTTTTTCTCGCGCTCCACAAAATTTAAGTTCGTGTCCACCTTGCGGTACATGGATGCTCTCCTTTCTTTTCAAAAACAAAGCCCCGTCCTTGCAAAAGGACGGGGCACATTTCCTGTGACACATCTACCACTTTTACAGCATACGCCCGCCCGATCATCCGGGATCTGCGGGAAATATGGCTCCCCTTAACGCAGGAACTGCGGCAGAACCTACTGGGCATACGCCGTTTGGCGCTGCGACTCGGAAGGGATCTTGGGCTGCGCCTACTCGTGCCGGCTTCCACCGCCGCCGGCTCTCTGGGACTTTGGGATGCAGCTTACTGGCTTCGTCACAGTCTTTTTCCGATCTGACAGAGAAATCCCTGTCAGTGTTTTTTAAGTATACAACCGGGATTTGGCCTATGTCAAGAGATTCTTTCTTTCAGGAAATTGATTCTTTCCTTCAGGAAATTGATTCCTTCTCCCGGAAGTGTTAAAATAAGGACGATACGGGACCGCTTTGGATAGCAGGATCCCAAAAACGCAAGAAAAGAAGAGGCCTTCATGCATTTTAACAAAGAACTTTTTTCTCACAGCGCCGACAATTTCAACCAGTTCCTCCGATGGCTCGCGCTTTCCACGATCGTGGGCCTGGTGGTGGGGCTGATCAGCATTCTGTTCAATTTCGGCATGAAAAACGCCACCCAGCTTCGGGAGGACAATCCCTGGATCCTCCTGTTTCTGCCCGTGGCCGGCATCATCATCGTGGCGCTGTACCGCTTTTTCAATTATGAGAACAACGGCGGCACGGATACGGTCATCGAATGCATCCAGACCGAAACCTACATCCCCTTAGAAATGGCTTTTCTGATCTTCGTTTCCGCCATCCTGACCGTGTTCTGCGGCGGCTCCGTGGGCAGGGAGGGCGCGGCGGTCCAGATCGGCGGCAGTATCGGAAAATCCGTGGGCGACTGGCTGTACTTCGACAAAAAAGACCGGCGCATCCTACTCATGAGCGGCATCAGCGCCGCCTTTTCCGCCCTTTTTTCCACACCCATGGCGGCGGCTTTTCTTCCTATGGAAATGGCGGATGTGGGGTTTTTGTACTATCCCGCCCTGGTGCCCTGTATCTGGGCCTCCTTCGTCGCCTACTTCCTGGCCCGGGCCATGCACGCCCCTGCCGAACAGCTCATCGTAACGCAAAACGTGGAACTGACTCTGCCCCTTGCCCTGCTGGTGGTGCTGCTCGGCATCCTCTGCGCACTGGTGAGCATCCTGTTCTGCGAGGCCCTCTATGTCTCCCATTCCCTGTATAAGACCTACCTGAAAAACTCCTATGTCCGCATCGTCACCGGCGGCCTTCTGATCATCGGCCTGACCCTCCTTCTTGGCACCAACGCCTACCTGGGGCCGGGCATGGACGTCATCGAACAATTCCTGGAGGGACATGTGATCCCCTGGGCCTTTCTTCTGAAGATCCTGTTTACCGCTATCACCATCGGCGCAGGCTACAAGGGCGGCGAGATCGTCCCCTCCTTTTTTACCGGCGCCGCCTTCGGCGCGCTGTTTGGCTCTTTGTTTGGAGCCAATATCCCGCTGTGCGCCGCCATCGGCATGGTATCCGTCTTCTGCGGCGTCACCAACTGTCCCGTTACGGCGCTGCTGATCGGCTTTGAGCTGTTCGGCTTCGCCCACGCGCCCTGTTATCTGATCGCCATTGCCGTCAGCTATATGCTTTCCGGCCACTACAGCCTGTACCATGCCCAGAGGATCCTGTACCCGAAGGTGGAACGGGTGCGGCAGGACCCGAAAACAACATTGCATAAATCCAGCAAATGAAGTAAAATAGAGCCAGACGGGCGCACGCCTCACAGGGCGCCCCTTTCCCTGCACGCAGAAAGGAGTTCACCATGAAAGAAGCGCAGAACGAGAAACAGATGAGCAAGTCGGAAAAAAGCTGGATCCTCTATGACGTGGCCAATTCCGCTTTCACCATGATCGTGACAGCCACCATTCCCATCTACTTCCGCAGCCTTGCGGAAGGCGCCGGCATGGACGCCGCTGTGGCCACCTCCGTCTGGGGCAGCGCTACCAGTATCGCCATCCTCATTCTCGCTGTCCTCTCCCCGCTTCTGGGGGCTATCGCCGATTATGAGAACATGAAAAAGAAGATTTTCACCGTCTTTTTTGCCGTCGCCATCGCAGGGGGCCTTCTCTTTACCTTTGCTCCCGGCTGGATTTCTTTCCTTGTCTTTTTCATCCTGTCCCGCATCGGTTACTCCGCCTGCAATATCTTTTATGACGCGATGCTGATCGATGTGACCAGCGATGAACGCATGGACCGCATTTCCACTTACGGATACGCTTTCGGCTATATCGGAAGCTGCATCCCCTTTGTGGCAGGGCTTCTGCTCATCCTAAACTGCGACGCCCTGGGGCTGCCCATGGCCAGGGCCACCCAGATCTCCTTTATCATCACCATGCTCTGGTGGGTCGTCATGTCCATCCCGCTGTATCGGAACGTGCATCAAAAATACTCCGTTCCCCGGCAGGAGCATATCGTCAGCGGCACCTTCCGCCGGCTGGGCGCGACCTTCCAAAAGCTTTCCAAAGACAAACGCCTGCTGTTCTTTATCATCGGCTATTTCTGCTATATCGACGGCGTTTACACCATCATCTCCATGGCCACCTCCTACGGCGGCGAGGTGGGGATCGATTCCAATTCCATGGTGCTGGCGCTGCTTTTGACCCAGTTCGTCGCCTTTCCCTGCTCCATTTTAAGCGGCGTGCTGGCCAAAAAGGTCGGCTCCATGCGGATGATCAAAATTTTCATCGTCATGAATATCGCCATCTGCATTTTCGGCTACGGGCTGGATACGGAAATCGAATTCTGGATCCTGGCGGTCTGCGTGGGCATCTGCCAGGGCGGCATCCAGGCCCTGTCCCGCTCCTACTTCGGCAAGCTGATCCCCAAGGAGGAATCCAGCGAATACTTTGGCTTTTTCGATGTATTCGGCAAGTTCGCGGACTTTTTCGGCCCGCTGATCATTTCCGCCTGCGCGTTCTTTTTAAACAGCTCCCGCTACGGCGTGCTGTCCCTGATCGTGCTGTTTATCGCGGGACTGATCCTGCTTGCGCTGTCTGAAAAGCACAATCTACATAAAGAATAAACCGCTTCTGAAAGGAGTTACAAAATGGGAAGCCAGAACCTCACCCTGATGACGGATCTCTATGAACTGACCATGATGCAGGGCTATTTCAAAAACAAGGACCGCAATGAAACCGTTATTTTCGACGCGTTCTACCGCAGCAACCCGATGCACTCGGGTTACGCCATCTGCGCGGGCCTGGAACAGGTGATCGAGTACATCAAAAACCTTCACTTTTCCGAAGAAGATATCGACTACCTGCGCAGCCTGGGAATCTTTGCGGAAGATTTCCTGGACTATTTAAAGAGCTTTCAATTTTCCGGCGACATTTACGCAATCCCCGAGGGCAGCGTCATGTTCCCCCGGGAACCCATGATCAAGGTCATTGCCCCCATCATGGAAGCGCAGCTGGTGGAGACCGCCATCCTGAACATCGTCAATCATCAAAGCCTGATCGCTACCAAGACCTCCCGGGTCTGCTACGCGGCCCGCGGGGACGGCATCATGGAATTCGGCCTGCGCCGCGCCCAGGGGCCCGACGCGGGAACCTACGGGGCCAGGGCCGCCATGATCGGCGGCTGCATCGGCACCAGCAACGTGCTGGCCGGGCGGCTGTTCGACGTGCCTGTCAAGGGCACCCATGCCCACAGCTGGATCATGAGCTTCCCCGACGAATATACGGCCTTTAAGACTTATGCGGATATGTATCCCTCCGCCTGCATCCTGCTGGTGGACACCTACGATACCCTGCGTTCCGGCGTGCCCAACGCCATCCGCGTCTTTACCGAGATGCGTCAAAAGGGCATCCCGCTGACCTTCTACGGCATCCGGCTGGACAGCGGCGACCTGGCTTACCTGTCCAAAAAGGCGCGCCGTATGCTGGACGCGGCGGGCTTTCCCGACGCAGTGATCTCCGCCTCCAACGATCTGGATGAAAACCTCATCGACAGTTTGAAGGTGCAGGGCTGTAAGATCACCTCCTGGGGCGTCGGCACCCACCTGATCACCAGCAAGGACTGGCCCTCTTTCGGCGGCGTTTACAAGCTGGCTGCCATCGCCGACAACAAAACGGGAGAGTTCATCCCAAAGATCAAGCTTTCCGAGAATACGGAGAAGGTCACCAATCCCGGCAACAAGACGATCTACCGCATTTATGAAAAGGAAACCGGCAAGATCAAGGCCGATCTCATCTGCCTTGTGGGCGAGCATTTTGACGAGAACGAACCGCTGATCCTGTTCGATCCCAACGAACCCTGGAAAAAGACCCGTATGGAAGGGGGCACCTATACCATGCGGGAAATGCTGGTGCAGGTCTTTGACAAAGGAAACTGCATCTACCATTCCCCGAAGGTCATGGAGATCCGCGACTACTGTACGACGGAATTAAACACGCTCTGGGATGAAACCCGCCGTCTGGTGAATCCGCACAACGTCTATGTGGATCTCTCCCAGAAGCTCTATGACATGAAAATCAGGCTGCTCAACGAAATGAGCAGGACGTGAGCGTAAACAGCGCGCATACAACATTCTTTCTGGAGGGTATTATGTTAAAGATCATCACAGACTCCGCCACAGATATGCCCAAGGAGATCGTGGAGCGCTTTCATCTCCATGTGATCCCCACTCCCGTCGTCATCGACGATGTGGATTATCTGGATGGCGCCACTATTCACACGGAGGAATTTTATCAGATCCTGGACGATGTGACCCGGGACATCAAAACCTACCATATCAATCCCGATATGTTTGAGAAGGCGTTCCGCCCCTATGCCGAAAAGGGGGACAGCGTCCTTTACATGTGCTTTTCCACCGGCATCGCCGCCACCTATAACGCGGCCAATCTGGCAAAACAGGCCGTCCTGGAGGATTACCCGGATTTCGATTTGACCATCATCGATTCCAAGTCCGCTTCCCTCGGCTTTGGCCTCATCGTCTATAAGCTGCTTTTACTGCAGGAAAAGGGCGCCGATAAGGAAACGCTGATCCGGGCGGCCCAGTTTTATGTGGAGCATATCCACCACGTTTTCACGGTCAGCACCTTAAAGTACCTGATCAAAGGCGGCCGCCTCTCCAAAGTAAAGGGCACCGCCGGAGAACTTCTGGATATGAAGCCCGTCCTCATCGTGGACAAAAACGGCAGCCTGCAGGTACTAAAGACCGTCCGCGGCCACAAGAAATCCATCAAGGCGCTGCTTGACTATATGACGGAACACATCACAGAGCCCTCCTGCCAGATCGTGGGAATCTGCCACGGCGAAGATCCCGAAGCGCTGGCATATACCCGGTCGCTGCTTTTGGAGGCGATCCAGCCCAAAGAGCTGGTGGTTTCCACCGTCGGCTGCGCCATCGGCGCGCACACGGGCCGCGGAATCGTGGGCGTCGTGTTCTTCGATGCGATAAACGAGGAATTTGAATAACTCTGGAAATGTGCGCCACCGGGCGCATCCCATAAAAAAGGCCTGCCACTTTTTCTCAAATGGCAGGCTTTTTTCATACGCCGATTCCTATGTATACGGCTTATGCGATCACTCTCTGGAACATGGTCTTGGAAACGCCGCAGATAGGGCATACCCAATCCGCCGGGAGATCTTCAAAGGCCGTCCCGGGCGCGATGCCGTGCTCCGGATCACCCTTCTCGGGGTCATAGGTGTAACCGCAGGGATTGCAGAAATACTTGTCCATACAATTCATCTCCTCTCTTCATAAATACTTACAGGGAAATTATAGCACATAATTTTTGCGCAGGCAATGAAATGCCCTCTGTTTTCTGTTGTTTTTGCCCGGGTTTTTCACATTTCTTTCACATTTCGTTCACAGGGTTTTCAACCGTTCCGGTTATACTGGACAAAAAATGGAGGATGTTTCCAATGGAGTACCGACATGAGGTCAAACACGAGATCGACCGCGCCGATCTGGCCGTCCTGCGCCAGCGGCTGAGGGCCGTAGCCCGGATAGACGAACACGCTGCAAACGGACGGTATCAGATCCGCAGCCTGTATTTCGACGACAGCCGGGATACGGCGCTGCGGGAAAAGATCGACGGCGTCAGCCGAAGGGAGAAATTCCGCATACGCTATTATAACGGCGACATTTCCCTGATCCATCTGGAAAAGAAAAGCAAACTGAACGGCCTGGGGAACAAACAGACGGCAGTCCTCACACTGCAGGAGGCCCAGGCCCTGGCGGACGGGGATATGGGCTGGATGCTTTCCCATCCGCACGGGCTGGTGCGGGAACTGTACGCCAAAATGCGGCTGTACGGCCTGCGTCCGAAGACGATCGTGGACTACACCAGGGAACCCTTTTTTTATGCGCCCGGCAACGTGCGGGTCACGCTGGACTACGACATCCGCACCGGACTTGGCTGTACGGACTTTTTAAACCCCTGCTGCGTCACCGTCCCGGCGGGAGACGCCCCTATCCTTCTCGAAGTGAAATGGGACAGTTTCCTTCCGGACATCATCCGCGACGCGCTGCAGCTTCCGGGCCGCCGCGCTTTCGCCTTCTCCAAATATGCACAATGCCGCATTTACGGCTGATTTTATGAAAAGGAGTAAAAACCTATGACCTTCCAGGATATTTTCAAATCCAGCTTTCTGGAAAACGTGACCGCTGTCAGCGTTCTGGACATGGCGCTGGCCCTGACCCTGTCCTTTTGCCTGGGCCTGTTCATCTTTCTCGTTTACAAGAGAACCTGCCAGAGCGTCCTGTATTTCTCCGGTTTCGGCGTGACCCTGCTGGCCCTGACGATGATCACTACGCTGGTCATCCTCGCCGTCACCAGCAACATCGTCCTGTCCCTCGGTATGGTGGGCGCGCTTTCCATTGTCCGTTTCCGGACAGCTATCAAAGAACCTCTGGACATCGCCTATTTATTCTGGGCGATCGCAGCGGGCATCGTGCTGGCCGCCGGCCTGATCCCTCTGGCCGTGATCGGCAGCGTGATCATCGGCATCGTCCTTCTGGTCTTTGTCAACCGCCAGCCCCACAGCAACCCTTATATCGTCGTACTGCAGTGCGACAGCCATCCGCATGAGACTGCGGCCAGACAATACCTGGAAAAAATGACGCGTCGGTGCGTCGTCAAAAGCAAATCCGCCCAAAAAGGAATGATCGAATTAAACTTCGAGATCCGGCTGAAGGATGACAATACCGACTTTATCAACACGCTTTCCGAAATGGACGGCGTACAGAGCGCCGTTTTGGTAAGCTACAACGGCGACTATACGGGGTGATCGAAAATGGCCGCCAGTAAATATATCAACCTCGTCTGCTGCGTCGCTGCCGGTTTCATGCTCCTTCTCACTTTTCTTTTCATGAATGGGGAAAAACTGGGGATTCAGACAACGGGCAGCGCCGCTGACAGTCCGTTTACGGCCGACGACCTGCGTTTTGACTGGGACGCCTCCGACGCCACCCGGATCCTGCTGACCGGGGACGGAGCCGATATCCGGGGAAGCGGCGCCTATGTCCGGGACGGCAGCGTCTACATTTCCTGTGCGGGAAAATATATCCTATCCGGGGAACTGCAAGACGGCAGCGTGATCCTTGACGCGGGCAAAAACGACCAGATCTGGCTGCTTTTAGACGGCGTCTCCCTGCGCTGTGAAACAAGCGCGGCGCTGTTGGTAGAACAGGCTAAAAAAGTGTTCCTGACTCTGGCCGACGAGAGCCAAAACAGCATCCTTTCCGGCGCAGGACACGCGGAAGAAGCAACGGAAAACAACATCGACGGGGCTATTTATTCCCGGGACGATCTGACCATCAACGGCAACGGGCTTTTAAACGTCAACGGGGGACTTTGCCACGGCATTGTCTGCAACGACGATCTTGCGATCACGGGCGGTACGATCGAGATTACTGCGATCCAGGATGGGATCCACGCCCACGACAGCGTCCAGATCGCCGACGCATCCCTTTCGATCTGCGCCGGGGACGACGGGATCACCGTATCCAACGACGAACAGACCGGTTCCTTTTACGCGCGCTCCGGCCGGATCGAGATCCCTTCCTGCTATGAAGGCATCGAAGCTTCGGACATTACCATTGACGGCGGTTCCTTTTCCATCGTCCCGACAGACGACGGCATCAACGCGGGCGGTGACAGCAGCAAAGCCGTGATCCGCATTACGGGCGGCGAAATAGAGGTCCTCAACGCCACAGGCCGGGACGCCGACGGGCTGGACTCCAACGGCGATATCCTGATCAGCGGCGGTTCCCTTTTCGTCAGCGTCGTGGGAAGCGGCGGCAACTGCGCCATCGACTATGGCAGCGAAAGCGGCGGCGTCTGCAGGATCAGCGGTGGCACAGTCATCGCCGCAGGGGGCAGCATGATGGCCGAAGGCTTTGACGCCTCTTCCGAACAGGGTTTTTATATGTATAATACTGCAGCGGAGGAAAACACAGAAGTCACGCTGTCCGATCCGAAGGGCACTGTCCTTTTGTCCGCGACGATCCCCTATGGCTTTTCTTCCCTCACGCTGAGCGCTCCCGGAATGCAGATCGGAGAAACTTACCTGCTTTCCGTCGGTGAAACCCAGGAAGAGATCACCATTGACAACGCTTCCTCCGGCATGGGATCGAAACCGGGTATGAGGATGGGGTTCCAGGGGCAGAACGGCCCCCGGCAGGGCCGTCCTGTATCGGGCGACCCCTCAGGCGCGGGCCAGGGCAGAGGTCCTATGACGGAGGCCCCCACGGGAGCGGGCCAGGGCAGAGGCTCTGCATCGGAGTCTTTCATGGGAACAGGCCAGGGCAGAGGGTGGGAACGAAACCGGCAGTTTGAAACCGCTGCGGCACAAGCTTCCTCCCCGGCTTTCTCCGCCGCCGCAGTACCGCTTACGATCCTCTCGTTTCTGTTCCTGCTTGGCGGGATCGGGATCGCCGTCAGATTTTTCAAAGAACGCTGTCCATAAAAAACCCCTGTTTTCGGATCCGCTGGTCAAGGTTCTTCTGAAAACAGGGGTTTTCTTACTGTTCCATCTGACGGCCCAGAAAACCTGCCGCCGACTGGATCAATTTTTGCTCTACGTCTCCCATACTGGTCTTAGGGTCATTGTTCAAAAGCACTACCGCCCCGATCACGTCTCCTTCGCAGATGATCGGGCTGATGGCCTCATGTTCTACGCCTTCCACGCCCTCCGAAGCGACGTTTACAAAGTTCTTCTCGCCCTTTTTTGCCATCACGTTTTCCCGGTTCTCAATCCGCTCCTCCAGTTCCTTGCTGATGGACTTTCCGAGGATGTGTTTCCCGCCGCCCGCCGCCGCGATGAACTGGTCTCGATCCGCAATCAGCGCCGTGTGTCCCGACACCTGGGCAAGACTCTCCGCATACTGCTTCGCAAAGGTACTCATTTCCCCAATGGGGGAATACTTTTTCAGGATGATCTCACCCT
>X22_European_Rabbit__coassemble_147_pt1 | contig 17213 bp, 11 predicted proteins | sample X22_European_Rabbit__metabat2_low_PE_003 | metagenome-assembled genome bin X22_European_Rabbit
CGGCATAATGGATTTCCAGTATACGGAAGAAAAACTGAACAGCCTTGACAAGGAAACCCTCATCCAGCTGTTCCTTTCCCAACAGGAGCAGCTGAAAAGGATCGACCATACGCTCCAGCTGGTATTGGAGCAGATGGCGGACTTAAAAAGGCACCGTTTCGGCCGGTCGTCCGAGAGGCATGAAACCGATGAACAGATCTCTTTTATGGAAAAAGACGGGATGACCGTATTCTTTAACGAATCAGAGGCTGCAGCTGCCGAAGAAGCCGGAGATGAGCCGGAAGCTGCACCGCGCCAGAGGCCGGAGAAAAAACCGGGGAAACGGGATGAGGATCTGGAAGGTCTGTTGAAGGGAAGCCTGGTATCCCCCTCGCTGGAAGCGGCCATCATGAATGCCAAATATGTCAACGCAGTGCCCCTTTACCGTCAGGAGAAGGAGTTTGAGCGTTACGGCCTGCATGTTTCCAGGCAGAGCATGGCGAACTGGACGATCCAGTGTGCGGACCGCTGCCTTGCCGTTTTGTATGGCTACCTGCATGAAAAAATGTACGGCTACCATGTGCTGCAGGCGGACGAGACCCCCGTACTGGTAAATAAGGATGGGCGTCCTGCAGGAAGCAAGAGCTACATGTGGGTATACCGCACCGGACGGATGTATACAGACCGGCAGATCGTCCTGTATGAATACCAGCGGACACGCAATGCCAGCCACCCGCGGGAGTTTCTGAAGGATTTCAGCGGCGTATGCGTCACGGATGGATACCAGGTCTACCACACGATCGAAAATGAACGGGAAGACATGAAGATTGCCGGATGCTGGTCACATGCACGGCGGCGCTTTGATGAAGCGGTAAAAGCACTGCCAAAAACGAAGCAGAAAGACAGCCCCGCCTACCTGGCGCTTTCAATGACCCAGGGGATTTATCGGGAAGAGGGACAGCTCAAGGATCTTCCTGCACGGGAGCGACAGGACCGCCGCCAGCGGAACGTCAGGCCTCTGGCAGAGGCCTATTTCACATGGGTGCGTGAAAATATCGGGAAAGTACCACAAAAAAGCAAGGCCTGGGAGGGATTCAGCTATTCCCTCAACCAGGAGAAATACCTGAAAGTATTTTTGGATGATGGCGAAGTTCCAATGGACAATAACGCTGCGGAACAATCGATCCGTGGATTCTGTATCGGGAAGAAGAACTGGGCCATGATCGATACTGTTGCCGGAGCCAACTCCAGCGCGATCATTTACAGCATTGCGGAGACGGCAAAGGCAAACAATCTGAAACCCTACGATTATTTTGAGTATCTGCTCACGGAGCTACCAAAACATCTGAACGATACGGATCGCAGTTTTCTGGAAGACCTGCTACCCTGGGCGCCGAGCCTTCCTGCAAATTGCCGGAAGTCAGGCAAAAATGAAGAAAAATAAGACTGGAGCAGACCTATCTCGATCATATAGGTTTGCTCCAGTTTTTTATAGGTACGCATTATCTACCGTTTACAAACAACACCCCCGGCCATGCGCCGGGGGTTATTTGTAGGTTATATGTGTTCAGTTTTCATCCCCTTCTTCCACTAACGGGTTATAGCGGCTGTGCCCAATCAGCACCGTGCCCATTTCCTGTCCGTCCTGATAGGTGGTCAGGTAAGTGTCCGCCGTGAGGGATCCCGTCTGGGCAGCCCACAGCTTATGGGTGCGCCCGCCCAGTTCGCTCTGCAGGGCCAGTACCTGCACGGTGAGGCGTTTGTTGTCGGTATTGGTCAGAAGGATCACCGGCGCAGCGTAGTCGTTTCTGAATTTCATGTCCTTGGAGCCTGCCGCAATGGCCGCGTCCAGACCTTTGGGCAGGTAAGAGACGGGCATACTGTGGGGCTTGCGCTCCACCACGGTCATCCCGGCGTTCATGACGGCGTTATAGACGGTAGAAGAGATCTGGCAGACGCCGCCTCCCATGCCGGTGGTGTGTACGCCGTTTAAGTAAACGCCGGCGGATTTATAGCCGTTGGCGCTGGTGCGGGGCAGGATGGTGTCGCTGACGGAAACTGTCTGTCCGGGCATGACGACCAGGTTATTCATCCGCGCCGCGCCCACCTGGATGTTGTTGCTGCGGTTGGAACCGCTGGTACGGAAGCTGGTGGTACATTCCCCGGCCAGAACGAAGTCCGGGCTGACGGAAAGCTGCCGGTCGTTCCCCACGACGCTAAGCAAGGTATCGCCCAGTTCAAACGCGATGTCTTCGCAGCCGCCGGAAAGCACCATGTTGGAAAGCAGGTTAGCCAGGTATTGGGCGGCCTCCGGGCGCACCTCCAGGTGGGATTCGCTGGTCAGGTAGATATAGGTGCCGCTGCCGTTGTCGTATAACGGCAGATTGGTCTGGGAAGTGGCGGCAGAAAGCTGGGCGCTGATAGCGTTAAAAAAGCCCTGAAAGACGGACAGGTCTGTAAAGGTGCAGGCGATCCGGCCCTCAATGCCCGTCAGCCGCACCGGGATGGAAAGAAAAGCGTCCATGCCGGTGACCCAGCTCATCCCATTGTAGGTGACGGTCACTTTCCTGGTTCGGAAGGCCGGGTTTATGTAAAGCTCGTCTCCAAAGACCGTATCATAGCTGGCGGCGGGCAGCGGCGTCGGCACCCATTCCTGCTTCGCAAAATAGGCGCTGTTTGCGGCGGCGTGTACCGTCGAAACGGCGGGCGGACAGGTGAGGGCGGTCAGCGCTGTGAGTGCGGCCAGTGCAGGCAGCGTAGCCAGTATTGCCGGGCGGATACGGGATCTGGAAGTTTTCATGGGAGCTTCTCCCTCCTTCTCATGGATTCAGGTTTTTCTGCGCAGTGGAGAGCATCAGTTTGATCCGGTTGAGCTGATTGACCTCGCTGGCGCCGGGATCGTAGTCGATGGCGACAATGTTGGCCGCCGGGTAGCGGCGGCGGATCTCCTTGATAACGCCCTTGCCGACCACATGGTTGGGCAGGCAGCCAAAAGGCTGGGTACACACGATGTTGTGGGTTCCCGAATGGATCAGTTCCAGCATCTCCCCGGTCAGAAACCAGCCTTCCCCGGTCTGGTTGCCGATGGAAACGATCGGTTCCGCATAGTCGGCCAGCGTCCGGATATGGGAGGGCGGCGTAAAGTGGGCGCTTTTGCGAAAAGCGCCTGACGCGGCGGAGCGGGCGGTCTCCAGGGCGCGGATTCCGGCTCTGGCGATCAGGGCGGTTTTGCGGCTCATGCCAAGGTGCTGCGCTTTATAGATCTGATTGTAAAAGCAATAGAGCATAAAGTCAAGCAGGTCGGGAACGACAGCTTCCGCGCCTTCCGCCTCCAGAAGCTCCACCAGGTGGTTGTTGGCGGCGGGCGCGAACTTAACCAGGATTTCGCCCACTACGCCGACCCGGGGCTTTCGTTCTTCCGTGATGGGAACGCGGTCGAAATCCGCGACGATCTGACGGCACATTTTGGAGAAGGCGAAATACCCCGGCGTTTTTTTGCCGGATAAAAACGTCTTGCACCGGTCGGCCCATTGCGCGTGGAGCGCATTGACGCTGCCCGCCTGCTTTTCATAGGGGCGCATCCGGTAGACGCAGCGCATGAAAATGTCGCCGAAGATGGCGCCGTAGGCGGCCCGGATCAGAAGATCCGCGTTCAGATGAAAGCCCGGATTGCTTTCCAGCCCGGACAGGTTCAGGGAAATGACCGGGATATGGGAAAGCCCAGCCTTTTCCAGCGCGCGCCGGATAAAGCCGATGTAGTTGGTAGCCCGGCAGCCGCCGCCGGTCTGGGTCATGATGACCGCCACCTTATCGGTATCGTAGCGTCCCGAAAGCAGCGCCTGCATGACCTGGCCCACTACCAGCAGGGAAGGATAGCAGGCGTCGTTGTTCACATATTTCAGCCCCATATCGATGGCCTGACGGTCGGCTTCGGGCAGAAGCTCCACCTGATAGCCGCAGGCGCGAAAAGCCGGCTCCATGAGTTCAAAGTGAATGGGCGACATCTGCGGGCAGAGGATGGTGTAGGTGTTGCGCATTTCCTCCGTGAACGGTACTTTATGGATATCGGTGGGGCTGACCGAACAGTGGATCTGTCTTTCTTCCCGCACCCGCAGGGCGCTGAGCAGCGAACGGATCCGGATGCGCGCGGCCCCCAGATTGTTTACTTCGTCGATCTTTAAGCAGGTATAGATCTTGCCGGACCCGGAGAGGATGTCGTTGACCTGGTCTGTCGTCACCGCGTCAAGCCCGCAGCCAAAGGAGTTGAGCTGGATCAGATCCAGGTCGTCCCGGGTGCGCACGAAAGCAGCGGCGCGATAGAGGCGGGAGTGGTACATCCACTGGTCGGAAACGATCAGGGGCCGCTCCGGCTGTCCCAGGTGGGAAACGCTGTCCTCGGTCAGCACGGCCAGGCCGTAGGAGTTGATCAGCTCCGGGATGCCGTGGTTGATCTCCGGGTCGATATGATACGGACGCCCCGCCAGGACGATGCCGTGTTTATGGTTTTCTTCCATCCAGGCAAGGACCTCTTCCCCTTTTTTCCGGATGTCGTCCCGGGCCGCCTGCATTTCCGCCCAGCCCGCCAGGGCGGCGGATTCCACTTCGCTGGGGCTGATCTGGGGAAAAGCTTCCTTGAGGGCGGGAAGAGCGGCGTCCAGGGAGGCGAAGGAGAGGAAAGGGTTTAAAAACCGCACTTCCCCGCGTCCGATCTGTTCTACGTTGTTCTTGATGTTTTCCGAGTAGGAGGTGACGATCGGACAGTTATAGTGGTTGTTGGCGTCGGGCGTCTCGTTGCGCTCATAGAACAGGGCGGGATAGAAAATGAAGTCAACGCCCTGCCGGATCAGCCAGGAAACATGGCCGTGGGCCAGCTTGGCCGGATAACATTCGGATTCGCTGGGAATGGATTCGATGCCCAGTTCATACAGGTTATGGCTGCTGGACGGGGAGAGTACGACCTGATATCCCAGTTCGGTAAAAAACGTGAACCAGAAAGGATAGTTCTCATACATATTGAGAACGCGGGGAATGCCGACGCGGCCTCTGGTGGCGCGATCTGCCGTCAGAGGTTCGTACCCGAAGATCCGTTCCAGCTTGTAGGCAAAGAGGTTGGGCGCCTGGCTGGGGTTTTTGGCCTTTCCAAGCCCCCGTTCGCAGCGGTTGCCGGATATGTACTGCCGGCCGCCGGAAAAGCGGTTGACGGTAAGGCGGCAGTGGTTGGTGCAGCCCTGGCACTTGGCCATGGAGGTGGTAAACTCCAGGGCGTTGATCCGGTCGATGGAGAGCATGGTGGTTTGATAATCAGCGCGGTGGCGTTCCCGGGCGATCAGCGCGGCGCCGAACGCCCCCATGATGCCCGCGATATCGGGGCGGATGGCCTGACAGCCGGCGATCAGCTCGAAGCTGCGCAGCACGGCGTCATTGTAAAAGGTGCCGCCCTGGACCACCACCTGCTTTCCCAGCTCCGAAGCGCTGGATACCTTGATGACCTTAAACAGTGCGTTTTTGATCACGGAATAGGCCAGTCCGGCGGAAATATCCGCCACGCTGGCGCCTTCCTTCTGGGCCTGCTTAACCTTGGAGTTCATAAACACCGTGCAGCGGGTGCCCAGATCGATGGGATGGGGCGCGAAAAGCGCGGCCTGGGCGAAGTCCTGTACGCTGTAATTTAAGGAAGAGGCGAAGGTTTCGATGAAGGAGCCGCAGCCGGAGGAACAGGCTTCGTTGAGCAGCACGCTGTCCACGGTGCCGTTTTTGATCCGGATGCATTTCATGTCCTGGCCGCCGATGTCCAGGATACAGTCCACCTGCGGGTCGAAGAAAGCGGCGGCGTAATAGTGGGCCACGGTTTCCACTTCCCCCTCGTCCAGAAGGAAAGCCGCTTTCATCAGCGCTTCGCCGTAGCCTGTGGAGCAGGAATGGACGATCCTGGCGCCCTCTGGCAGATGGGCGTAGATCTCCTGGATCGCGGCGACAGCGGTCTTTAAGGGGCTGCCGTTGTTGTTGGAATAAAAGGAATATAAAAGGGAGCCGTCCTCGCCCACCAGGGCCGCCTTGGTGGTGGTGGAACCGGCGTCGATGCCCAGATAGCAGTCGCCCCGGTAATCGGAAAGGGGGGCGGTCTTTACGCGGTGGGCGCTGTGGCGCTCTTGGAACGCCTCATATTCTTCCCTGGAGGAAAAGAGGGGCTTCATGCGCTCCACTTCAAAGGCCATGTGCAGATCGCCGGAGAGGCTGTGGATCAGTTCGCTTAAGGGCAGGCTCACCTCCGGCCTGGCGTTCATGGCCGCGCCCATGGCGGCGAACAGGTGGGAATGGTCCGTGTCGACGATATGTTCGCTGTCCAGCTTCAGCGTGCGGATAAAGGCGGCTTTCAGCTCGGAAAGAAAATGCAGAGGACCGCCCAGGAAAGCCACATGTCCTCGGATGGGCTTGCCGCAGGCCAGGCCGCTGATGGTCTGGTTGACCACCGCCTGGAAGATGGAGGCGGCCAGATCCTCCCGGGTGGCCCCCTCGTTGATCAGCGGCTGGATGTCGGATTTGGCGAAAACGCCGCAGCGGGCGGCGATGGTGTATAGGGAGCGGTAATTTTTCGCATACTCATTTAAACCGGCGGCGTCCGTCTTTAACAGGGAAGCCATCTGGTCGATAAAAGAGCCTGTGCCGCCCGCGCAGATACCGTTCATGCGCTGTTCCGCATTGCCGTTTTCAAAATAGATGATCTTGGCGTCCTCCCCGCCCAGTTCGATGGCCACGTCGGTGGCGGGCGCGACCGCCTGCAGGGCGGTGGCGACGCAGATGACCTCCTGGGAGAAGGGCACTTTCAGGCAATCGGCCAGCGTCAGGCCGCCGGAGCCTGTGATCGTGGGATGTACGTCAAGATCGCCGAGAGCGGCCAGGGCGTCTGAAAGCAGGCCAGCCAGTGTCTCCTGGATGTTGGCGAAATGCCGCCGGTAATCGGCGAACAGAAGGTTTTTGTCCCGGTCGAGGACCACAGCCTTGACCGTCGTGGAACCGATGTCGATCCCCAGCGTATAGCCTGTGCAAAGCTCGGATCGTACCGTATTCATGTATATCACTCTTTTCGTTCCTATGTTTTAAGTTGTTTTACCGCTGTTTTAACTTCCATATTATACGCCTCAATATCGGATCGCGCAATGAAACGCAGGTTAAAATCCTGTTAAAAATTTATAATCATTGCCTTTTTGCGGGCGGGATGGTAAAATAAAACATTATGAAAGAAAAGAGGAAAGGTGCTGATTTTCGTGGACAAACGCAATGATCTGAAAGGAAGGCTGCGCAGGTACGCCATCCCGAATCTGACGGTCTATCTGATCGCCTGTTACGGGATCGGTTATCTGCTGCAGCTTATCGCGCCCAACGTCATTTATCTGTTCCTTCTGGATCCGTTCCTGATCGGGAAAGGGCAGATCTGGCGTATCGTGACCTGGGTGCTGATCCCGCCGGAGAGTTCCAATATCATTTTCATGCTCATCATGCTCTATCTGTATTATTCGCTGGGAAGCCTCCTGGAGCGGCTTTGGGGGACTTACCGGTATAATGTCTATATTTTTTCAGGCATCCTGTTTACGATCCTGGGGGCGCTGGTGCTGTGCGCCTATTGCGCTCTGATGGGGGCCGAGTACGCCGGGATACCGGGGATCTATATGCTCCGAAACGGCAGTTGGGTGAGCTTCGGGCAGTTTTCCACCTATTACATCAATATGTCCATTTTCCTGGCCTGCGCTGCCAGCATCCCGGATGTGCAGCTTCTTTTGATGTTCCTTTTCCCCATCAAGGTGAAATGGCTGGGGATCCTTTACGGCGCCATGCTGATCCTGCAGTGTATCCAGGGCGGCATTGCCACCTGGATCGTATCGGTCTTTTCGCTGCTCAATTTCCTGATCTTTTTCTTAAAGGCCAGGGGGAAAATGCGGCTGTCGCCGGGGCAGATGAAGACGCGGCGTGAATTTAAACAGAAGATGCGCTCGGCGACCCAGGCGGCCCAGGGCGTGACGAAGCATAAATGCGCTGTCTGCGGCAGGACGGAGCTGGACGGGGACAATCTGGAGTTTCGGTTCTGTTCCAAATGCAACGGCAACTACGAGTATTGTCAGGAGCATCTTTTCACCCATACCCATGTGAAGTAAGACAGGCTGGCTGATTTTAAGGAGCGCAGATGAACGAAGAACAGATTTTTGCAAAGGCGTTGGAGGCGCTTTGCAGGCAGGCCAGGGAGCAGGGCAACGCAGTTTCTGAGCGGCAGCTGGAAGAGGCGTTTGAAAAGAACGGCCTTTCCCTGTCCGGCGAACAGCTTTTGCTGGTGCGGGATTATCTGAAGGAAAAAAAGATCGGCGTGGGGGAACCGGGGGATCCGGATTCCTTTTTGTCAGAGGAGGAGGTCCGGTATCTGGATCTGTACCTGGAAGAACTGGAGGGCCTGCAGACGCTGACGGAAGGGGAAAAGGAAGCGGTCACGCTGTCCGCCATGGCCGGGGAGTCCGGCGCCAGGGAGAAGCTCATCGAGATCTTTTTGCCCAGGGTGGCAGAGATCGCCAGACTCTATGCCGGGCAGGGCATCGGCATGGAGGATCTGATCGGAGAAGGGAACGTGGCGCTTGCTATGGCCGCAGAAATGGTATCCTGTGCCGGCAGCGTCCAGGAGGCCCAGGGCAATCTCGTAAGCGCGGTCATGGAGGCCATGGAGGAGCTGATCGCCCGGGACGCAGGAGAGAAAAAGACCGGGGAAAAGCTGGTAAAAAAGGCCAACGACGTGCTGGATAAGGCCAGGGAGATGGCGCAGGATCTGGGGCGTAAGGTGACGGTGGAGGAACTGGCCAAAGAGAGCGGGCTGTCCCAGGACAGGATCCGGGAGGCGGTGCGCATCACCGGGGACCGGATCGAATACCTGGATACGAAAGAGGGGTTTTGATGGCGGCGGATAACGATTTTAAGCATATTCTGCAGGATTTCGGCAATTATTATATCGGCGCCAGGTGGACGTACCGGGAAATGATGGGAAGCGACCAGATGCCCTTTAAATGGAAAGCCGTCATCGCCCATTATTTTTCCAAAGCGGTGGATCTGGATACCCGGATGGAGGACCATATATTTTTTATGGATGCAGAAGATTTCGCTTACCAGACCTATAAGGAGTTGAAAGCAAGGTTTAGGATGAGCGTCTGGACGCCGGGGGATCCGAAACGGCGCAGAGGGGGACATTATGAGAGCTGCGAGTATAGGATCGAAGAGATCGTGGCGAGCCGGGCGCTGCATGAGCAGATGGATACGATCATCGTACAGGAGCTCAGGCTGCCAAAGCTTGCGCTGATGAATTTTTCGGTATGAGTGTAAGAAGGAAGGATGGGACCGCATGAGGATAGAAGGCCTGAAAGCATATGAAATCGTGAAAAAGGAGCCGATCGACGACCTGCGCTCGGTGGGGTGGCTTCTGCGCCATAAAAAGAGCGGCGCCAGGATCGCGCTGTTGGAAAACGACGACGAGAACAAGGTGTTTTCCATCGCCTTTCGCACGCCGCCGGAGGACAGCACGGGGGTGGCGCATATCCTGGAACATTCCGTGCTGGAGGGTTCCAGGGATTTTCCGGTCAAGGACCCCTTTATCGAGCTGGTCAAGGGCTCTCTGAATACGTTCTTAAACGCCATGACCTATCCGGATAAGACCGTTTATCCGGTGGCGAGCTGCAACGATAAGGATTTTGCCAACCTGATGCACGTTTATCTGGACGCGGTGTTTTATCCGAACATCTACCGGGAACCCAGGATCTTTTATCAGGAGGGCTGGCATTACGAACTGCAGGACAGGCGCGATGAACTGACCATAAACGGCGTCGTATATAACGAGATGAAAGGAGCCTTTTCTTCTCCGGACGATGTGCTGGAGCGGGAAGTGTTAAACTCCCTGTTCCCGGATACGTCCTATGCCTTTGAGTCCGGCGGCGATCCCGAAGAGATCCCGTCTTTGGATTATGAGGCGTTTTTGGAGTTTCACAGAAAGTATTATCATCCGTCCAACAGCTATATCTACCTGTATGGGGATCTGGATATGGCCGAACGTCTGGACTGGCTGGATGAACGCTATCTGTCGCACTTTGACAAGCTGGAGGTGGATTCCGCGATCGCATTGCAGCCGCCCTTTATACGGCCTGCGGATCTGCGCAGGGAATATTCGGTTTCGGAGAGCGAGCCCCTTGAGCGCAATACCTATCTGACCTGCAACGCTGTGGTGGGGGATGTGCTGGAGCGGGAAGAGTATGTGGCGTTCCAGATCCTGGATTACGCGCTGTGTACGGCCCAGGGAGCGCCTTTAAAGCAGGCGCTTCTGGACGCCGGTATCGGCCAGGACGTCTACAGCTTCTATGACAACGGAACCCGTCAGCCGTATTTTTCCATCGTGGCGAAGAATGCGGAGGAGTCCCAGAAGGGCGATTTTTTGCGCCTTATCGAAGAGGTGCTTACGTCGCTGTGCCGGGACGGGATCGACAAAAGATCGCTGGAGGCGGGGCTGAATTACTATGAGTTCAAATACCGGGAGGCGGATTTCGGATCCTATCCCGCCGGATTGATGTATGGGCTGCAGATGCTGGACAGTTGGCTTTACGACGAGGAGCGGCCGTTTATGCACATCGACGCCGGGGAGACTTACCGTTCACTGCGCAGCAGGATCCAAAGCCGTTATTTTGAAGAACTGGTGGAGAGCCGACTTTTGCACAATCCCCATAAGAGCGTGGTGGTGCTGGCGCCCGTCAGGGGGCTGAACGAGAAGAAGGAAGCTGCCCTGGCTGAGAAACTGGCGGCCTATAAGGCGGCCTGCAGCCCGGAACAGATCGAAGAGATCCTGGAGAGGACGCGGCAGCAGGAAGCCTTTTCCAGGGAAGAGGACAGCCCGGAGGATCTGGCGAAGATCCCGCTGCTTTCCCGTTCCGATATCCGCAGGGAGACGGAGGATGTGATCCTGGAAGAAAGGAAGCTGGGGGATACGACGGTTTTGTATCATCCGATCCCCACCAACGGCATCAGTTATTTCAGGCTGCTGTTTGACTGTACGCAGGTGCCCGGGGAGCTTTTCCCGTACCTTGGCATTTTAAAGGCGGCCATGGGCATGGTGGATACGGCCCGCTATTCCTATCGGGAGCTGTATACGCAGATCGACCTGGCGACAGGCGGCCTGGTGCCCGTCACCAATATCTATACCAGCGCGAAGGATCTGTCCCGCAGGACGGTGCGGTTTGAACTCAAGGGCAAGGCCTTTTTCGACAGGCTGAAAGAGGCGATGGAGCTGGCGGGCGAGATGCTGCTGACTTCGGATTATTCCGACCCAAAGAGGATGGCGGAGATTTTGTCGGAGCTGCGGTCCCATATGCAGTCGTCGATGATCTCGGCGGGGCATACGGTGGCGAGCCAGCGGGCGCTGTCCTATATTTCAGGATCCGCAGCGCTGCAGGAGGCCGTCAACGGCGTGGATTTTTACCGCCTGACGGAGCGGCTCTGCGCAGGCGGGGAGGAGGCAGGAACTCTTGCAGAGAAGCTGGACCGGCTGTGCAGGTGCGTTTTCAGGCCGGAAAACCTGATCCTCGATTTTATCGGGCAGGAAGATGGCCAGTACCAGATCTTTTTGGAAGGCGCCGCTGCGCTGAAGGAAAAGCTGTATACCGATCCGATCGGGACAAAACCCTTTGAACCGGTCCTGGAGCGCAAAAACGAAGGGTTTTTATCGGCTTCCCAGGTGCAGTACGTCTGCCGCGCCGGCAATTTTGTCGATAAGGGGCTTTCCTATACGGGCGCGCTGCGGATCTTAAAGGGCATCATGAACAACGATTATCTGTGGAACAACATTCGCGTCCAGGGCGGCGCTTACGGCTGTATGTGCAATTTCGGCAAGGGCGGGGATTCCTTCTTCGTATCCTACCGGGATCCGAACCTGTCCAGGACGATACAGGTGTTTGAGCAGGCCCCCGGGTTTGTGGAAAACTTAAAGCTCGATGAGAGAGCCATGACCCAGGCGGTCATCGGCACCATCAGCGACCTGGATATCCCGCAGAATCCGGCCGGAAAGGGCCTTCGGGCCATGAGCCTGTATCTGACCGATCAGACCCGGGAGGATATGCAAAAGGAACGGGATCAGATCCTGGACGCTACGCCGGAGGACATCCGCGCCCTGGCTGGACATCTGCGGGCGTTTCTGGCGGACGACTGTCTGTGCGTCGTGGGCAGCGAGAAGAAAATAAAAGAAGAAAAGGAAAACTTCCTGGAATTGAAACCATTATATCAGGAGAGCAGACCATGAGGAAAAAAGGTTTTTTACAAAACAAAATTACAGGGATGGGCAAAAGGGCCGCAGCGCTGGGGCTTGCCCTTTTGACGATCCTTGCTGTGGCGGGCTGCGGAGGAAGCAATAAAGAAACCCAGTACGCTTCGGGCGCTACCGCCGATACGGCGGCCTACGACGGGGGATTATACGAAATGGCAAACGCGGTGGAGGCCCCCCAGGAGGATGTTGCCGCCGAAGAGGGCGCCGAAACCGTAACGCAGAACAATCGCAAGCTGATCCGCAACGTGGATATGTCCGTGGAGACGGAGAATTTCGACGGGCTGCTGGAGCAGGTCAGAAGCCGGGTGGAGGCCCTGGGCGGATATATTGAGAACAGTTCGGTATATAATGGCAGCTATACTTCCGATTACCAGTCCAGAAACGCGTCCGTTACGGCGCGCATCCCTTCCGGGAGGCTGGACGAGTTTTTGGACACCCTGGAGGACGCCACCAACGTAGTCCGCAAAAACGAGACGGTGGAGGATGTGACGCTGCAGTATGTGGATCTGGAAAGCCATAAGAAAGCGCTGCAGGCGGAGCAGGAGAGCCTTTTGTCCATGCTGGAGCATGCGGAGAGCATCGAGGATATCATCGCCATCAACGAGCAATTGACGGATGTGCGTTACCGGCTGGAAAGCATGGAGTCCCAGCTGCGTACATATGACAACAAGATCGACTACAGCACGGTCTATCTGGATATACAGGAAGTGGAGCATTATGTGCCTGCGGCGAAGAAGAGCGCGGGAGAACGCATCCGGGAGGGCTTTGTCAACAACCTTCGCCGGGCGGTGAGCGGCGTTATGGAGTTCTTTATTGAGCTGATCATTGCGCTGCCGCTTCTGGTGGTCGCCGCCGTCGTGATCGCCCTGATCGTTCTGGTCGTCATGCTGCTGGTACGTTTCAGCGAAAAACAGGCGGCGAAAAAACGGGAGAAGCTTAAGCAGCAGGGCGTCGTGTTCAACCGCTACGGCAGCAGGGTGGCCGTGGGAAAGAGCGCGCCGCAACAGGGTGCAGCAGCGCAGGCGGAAGCAAAGCCCTCCGGCGAGAAACCGTCAGGGGATGTAAAGAAGCCCGGAAATGAGGATTGAGGCGCAGGATGGATAACGGACAGAAGAAATCGGGCTTTGCCGCGCTGGTGGGACGGCCCAATGTGGGCAAATCCACGCTGATGAACCATCTCATCGGCCAGAAGATCGCCATTACCTCCAATAAGCCCCAGACCACCCGCAACCGGATCCAGACCGTCTATACGGGCCCCCAGGGGCAGGTAGTTTTTCTGGATACGCCCGGCATCCACAAGGCCAAAAACAAGCTGGGCAGCTATATGGTACAGGTGGCGGAGAGTACCTTAAAGGACGTGGATGTGGTGCTTTGGCTGGTAGAGCCCGACACCTTCATCGGCGCCGGGGAAAGGCATATCTTAAGCCGCCTGCGCCACTGTGGACGTCCTGTGATCCTGGTGGTCAATAAGATCGATACCGTCAGGAAGGAAAAGGTCCTTCAGGCCATCGACGCTTACCGCAGGGAGATGGATTTTGCGGAGATCGTTCCGGTCAGCGCCCTGCGCAGCAACAACACGGATACGCTGCTGGAATGCATTTTTCGCTATCTGCCCTACGGGGAGCCTTTTTACGACGAGGACACGGTCACGGACCAGCCTCAGAGGCAGATCGTGGCGGAGATGATCCGGGAAAAGGCGCTGCGCTGTCTGGATGAGGAAATTCCCCACGGCGTCGCCGTGGCCATCGAAAAAATGTCATTTGGTCCGAAGCTTGTAGAGATCGACGCCACCATCATCTGCGAGAAGGATTCCCATAAGGGGATCATCATCGGCAAACAGGGAGCGATGCTCAAAAAGATCGGCTCCCAGGCGCGGCGGGACATCGAGAATATGCTGGAATGTCAGGTCAATCTGCAGCTCTGGGTGAAGGTGAAGAAGGACTGGCGGGACAGCGATTTTCTGCTGAAAAATTTCGGTTACCAGCCTTTGGGAAAGGAATCGTAGAATAAGAATTTCAAATTAAGCAAACCCTATCGGTAAGAGAACGGTCAGGGGAGGCTTATGATGAAAGAAACAAATTACTGGAAGCAGTTTTTATCCACCGGCAGGGTGGAGGATTATCTGTGCTATCGTGCCCAGGAGGAACAAAAGGAACAGTGCGAAGGAAGCGCCCTCTTTCCGGGGAATCTTTCCTTTGCGGACACTTCTGACAAGGGCGCTGTAGATGCAAAAGACGGGCGGAAAGGTGCCAGGGATGCAGGACTGCGTGGAAGTGACAGGGATCGTATTGAAGGCCGATTCCATTAGGGAATATGATAAACGGGTCGTGCTTCTGACGCGGGAACGGGGGAAGATCGCGCTCTTTGCCCGGGGCGCAAAACGGCCCAACAGCCGCTTTATGGCGGCCTGCACGCCCTTTGTGTTCGGTACCTTTCTGATCTGGGAAGGCAGATCCAGCTACGGGCTGCAGGACGTAAAGGTATCCAATTATTTTGAGGCGCTTCGGACGGATTATGAGGGCGCCTGTTACGGCATGTATTTCCTGGAGCTTTGCGACTATTGCACCCGGGAAAACAACGATGAAAAAGAAACGCTCCGCCTTTTGTACCAGTCTTTGCGGGCCCTCTGTCACGGGGGGTTCGACAGAAGACTGGTACGCTGCGTTTTCGAGCTTCGGCTCGTCGCCGTAAACGGCGAGTTTCCCGGGATGCCGGAGGGCAAATATGAGGAAGGAACCCGGTACGCAGTTTCCTTCATCGTCGAAACGCCGATCGAAAAGCTGTATACGTTTACGGTGGGGGAAAGCGTGCTGCAGGAGCTGGTTCAGATCGCCGGACGCTGCCGCGCCAGGTTCCTGCCGGGACAGTTTAAATCCCTGGAGGTTTTAAAGACGCTGTAGGGCGTTTTTTCGTCCCAACAAAACAGTTGAAATGTGATCCAAACTTCGTTATAATGATAGGGATTGATTTATGGCCGCCGAAAGGGCGGGCTACATAGCACTACGAAGGGGGCAGGGCATGCGAAAGTGGTTGAGCCTGATGCTGATGATATCCTGCGTGCTGTTTTCTTTGACCGGCTGCGGGTCTGCCGCGCCGGAGCGGACGACGGTAGAGGTAAAGAAGAACGGCCATGTGACGCACACCATCGTGGAGGATTTTACGGAGAGCTACTACGACCTGGAAGGGCTGAAGGATACCATTGAGGAAGCGTGCGAGGCCTATAACGGCACCATGGGCAGCGAACTGGTCACACTGGAGGAAGCAGAAGTGGAGGACGGGGTGCTTACGGCCGTCATGGATTACCGGAGCGCGTCGGCCTATGCGGGATTTAACCGGCAGGCGTTGTTTACCGGCACGGTGAAAGAGGCCTATGACGCGGGCTATGATCTCAATCAGACGCTTTATTCCGCCCAGGAGGATGGTGGAACCATCGGCAAGGAAGGGCTGCTGAACCTGCCAAAAGCGCACATTCTGGTGATCCGGGAAGCGATCGACGTGCGCGTATGGGATAAGGTACTCTATCATTCGGACGATGTGATCCTGCAGGAAGACGGCAGCCTGACTGTGACCGACAGCGGTAAGCTGAGCTTTATCGTTTTCAAATGACGCAGGGAAGAAGGATTTTTAAGGAGACGACGACATGGAAAAGACAATGGAAAAGATCGTATCGCTGGCCAAGGCCTGAGGATTTGTATACCCGGGTTCCGAGATCTACGGCGGCCTGGCCAATACCTGGGACTACGGGAATCTGGGCGTTGAACTCAAAAACAACGTCAAACGCGCCTGGTGGCAGAAATTCATCCAGGAGAATCCCTACAATGTGGGCGTGGACTGCGCGATCCTGATGAATCCTCAGACCTGGGTGGCGTCCGGCCATCTGGGCGGATTTTCCGACCCTCTGATGGATTGCAAGGAGTGTCACGAACGTTTCCGCGCGGATAAGCTCATCGAGGATTTTGCCGCCGAGAAGGGGATCGAACTACCTTCTTCCGTAGACGCCATGAGCCAGGAGGAGATGATGCGCTTTATCGAAGAGCATCAGATTCCCTGCCCGACCTGCGGAAAGCATAATTTCACCGATATCCGGCAGTTCAACCTGATGTTCAAGACCTTCCAGGGCGTGACTGAGGACGCCAAGAATACCGTGTATCTGCGGCCCGAAACCGCTCAGGGTATTTTTGTCAACTTCAAAAACGTGCAGCGCACCTCCCGCAAGAAGGTGCCTTTCGGCATCGGCCAGATCGGAAAATCCTTCCGCAACGAGATCACGCCCGGCAATTTCACTTTCCGTACCAGAGAATTTGAGCAGATGGAGCTGGAATTTTTCTGTGAGCCGGATACGGATCTGGAATGGTTCGCCTACTGGAAACAGTTCTGTATCGACTGGCTGAAGACGCTGGGGATCCGTCCGGAAGAGATGCGCGTGCGCGACCATGAGCCGGAAGAGCTTTCTTTCTATTCCAAGGCCACCACGGACATCGAATTTTTGTTCCCCTTCGGCTGGGGCGAGCTTTGGGGCATCGCGGACAGGACCGATTACGACCTGACCCAGCACGCCAATGTGTCGGGACAGGATATGAGTTATTTTGACGATGTAAAAAATGTGAAGGATATCCCTTATGTCATCGAGCCTTCGCTGGGGGCCGACCGCGTGGTGCTGGCGTTTTTGTGCGCCGCTTATGACGAAGAGGAGCTGGAAGGCGGCGATGTCCGCACGGTACTGCATTTCCATCCGGCGCTGGCGCCTGTGAAGATCGGCGTGCTGCCCCTTTCCAAGAAGCTCAATGAGGGCGCGGAGAAGATCTTTACGCAGCTTTCCCGCAAATATAATTGTGAATTTGACGACAGGGGCAATATCGGCAAGCGATACCGCCGGCAGGACGAGATCGGGACGCCGTTCTGC
>X22_European_Rabbit__coassemble_151_pt1 | contig 17043 bp, 14 predicted proteins | sample X22_European_Rabbit__metabat2_low_PE_003 | metagenome-assembled genome bin X22_European_Rabbit
AGGGATCTCTGCTTTTTTAATTATTCAGTTGTAACACATGTATTGTAAACCTACAGGAAATCCGCCGCAGGGATAAAAAAGGAACGGCTCTGACGGCCGGGCGGGCCGGTTATGAAAAAGCTGTTATTTTTGCCAAAAGGACTTGCGAAACGATAGAAAGTTTAGTAGAATATCAACATGGGGAAATTGGGATTGATTTTGGGCTATTAAAATCTTTGACAGAATACCCAGAAATAGCATAAAACGGAGGAATGAGCATGAACATTTACACAACCGACAAGATCCGCAATGTCGTCCTGTTGGGCCACGGCGGTTCGGGGAAGACCAGCCTGGTGGAAGCGATGGCATATTTGTCCGGTATTACGTCCAGGATGGGGAAAGTGGCAGATGGCAATACCATCAGCGATTTTGGCAAGGAAGAACAGAAGAGACAGATCTCCATCGACACGTCCGTCATTCCCATTGAGTGGAACGGCGTGAAGATCAATGTATTGGATACCCCCGGATATTTCGATTTTGTCGGCGAAGTGGAAGAGGCGGTCAGCGTGGCGGGCGCCGCAGTTATTGTCATCAACGGCAAGTCGGGCATCGAGGTCGGCACGGAGAAGGCCTGGGAGCTGTGTGAGAAATATCATCTGCCCCGTTTCCTCTATGTGACCAATATGGATATCGATAACGTATCCTATCGTCAGATCGTAGAGGATCTCCGGGAGAAATACGGCAAGAAGATCGCGCCGTTCAACCTGCCCATCCGGGAGAACGAACGGTTTGTAGGCTATGTCAACGTGGTTTCCGAGACCGGTCACCGCTGGCAGGGCAAGGAAGTCGTGGATTGCCCGGTGCCGGATTATGTGCGCCCTAATCTCGAGATCTGCCGCGAGACGCTGCTGGAGGCCGTGGCGGAGACCAGCGAAGAGTTCATGGAGCGTTATTTTGGCGGGGAGACTTTCTCCGAAGCCGAGATCCGCGCCGCGCTGCGCACCAACGTTATCGACGGCTCCATCGTACCTATGTCCATGGGTTCCAACGTGCTTTGCCAGGGCGTATATACGCTGCTGGACGATATCGTGAAGTATATTCCCAGCCCTGAGGACAGGGAGTGCGCCGGTATCAATGTCAAGACCAACGAGATCTTCCATGCGGATTATGATTTTTCCAAGGCGAAGTCCGCCTATGTATATAAGACGATGATGGATCCCTTCATCGGTAAATATTCTCTGATCAAGGTCTGCTCCGGCGTATTAAAGACCGACGATCTGATGTATAATAAGGACGCGGAGAACGAGGCGAAGATCGGCAAGCTTTATGTGCTGCAGGGCAACAAGCCACAGGAAGTGAGCGAGTTGCATGCCGGCGATCTGGGCGCGCTTGCCAAGAACGCGGCTTCCACCGGCGACACCCTTTCCACTAAGGCCATGCCTGTGGCCTTTGCGCGCACCGAGTTTACCAAGCCCTACACCGCCAAGCGCTATAAGGCTGTGAACAAGGCGGATATCGATAAGATCTCCCAGTCGCTGCAGAAGCTGACGGAGGAAGATAAGACCCTGCAGGTGGTCAACGACGCGGAGAACCGTCAGACCCTGCTCTACGGCGTGGGCGATCAGCACCTGGATATCGTGGCCAGCCGCCTGGAGAACGAGTACAAGGTCAAGATCGAGCTGGCTGAGCCTAAGGTGGCTTACCGGGAGACGATCCGGAAAAAATCCGATGTGGAATATAAGTATAAGAAGCAGTCCGGCGGACACGGCCAGTACGGCCATGTCAAGATGCGTTTCGAGGCGTCCGGCGATCTGGACACCTCCTATATCTTCGAGCAGGAAGTGGTCGGCGGCGCCGTGCCCAAGAACTATTTCCCGGCTGTGGAGAAGGGCATTGCGGAATCCGTGCAGAAAGGCCCTATGGCGGCGTATCCCGTGGTGGGCGTAAAGGCGGTTTTGTACGACGGTTCGTACCATCCGGTGGATTCTTCCGAAATGGCCTTTAAGATGGCTGCATCCCAGGCTTTTAAGAAAGGCTTTATGGATGCGGGCCCCGTGCTTTTGGAGCCGATCTCGTCCTTAAAGGTGACGGTGCCGGATCAGTATACCGGCGATGTCATGGGCGATCTGAACAAGAGGCGCGGCAGGGTGCTGGGCATGACGCCCGTTGCCGGCGGCAAGCAGATTATCGAAGCGGACGTGCCCACCTCCATGCTGTACGGGTATTGTACGGATCTGCGTTCCATGACCGGAGGCCGCGGCGTATACGAGTATCAGTTCGCCCGCTATGAGCAGGCGCCCGCCGAAGTGCAGGAGAAGGAAGTGGCGGCGCGGGCGGCCAGCGTTGCGGAAAACAGCGAGGACTAAACTGCTGGGGATGTTTTGTAAAATGTGTCATCCATTGTTTCTATCTTTTTTAGAAAGGTATTGATGGGGAAGCAGGGCGCCATTGTGTTGGGGGACACGGCGCCCTGTTCGCCGTCAGGGAGGTCAGAATGAAAAAAAGGAAAAAAGCGCTCTGGGTTGGCATTGCCGTGCTGGCCGGCCTGGCCGTCGTATTTGTCTATTATTATATCACGCTGCCGGCGATCAACATCCACGCCAGTGGGCTTTGGTATTTCATATTGGCGCTGGTGGCTTTTGCGGCCGTGGCGTACGCTCTCAAAAAAGCGGGAGGGCAGTATCGGCTTTATGGGACCCAGGCGGTGATGGACTGGAGGGCATGGAAGGGGTTGAAAGTGTTTGCAATTGCCTTTTTTGCCATTCTTGCCGTCTATCTGATCGGGAGCTTGTTGTCGTCGCCGATCATCAATGCGGGGAAATACCGGGAACTGCTGACCGTGGAGGAACGCAATTTCACGGAGGATATCCAGGAGGTGGATTACAGCACGATCCCGCTATTGGACAAGGACTCCGCGGCCCTGCTGGGGGATCGGAAAATGGGCAGCCTGGTGGAAATGGTTTCCCAGTTCGAGGTGTCCAACGATTACACCCAGATCAATTATCAGGGAAAACCCGTGCGGGTGACGCCCCTGATGTACGCCAGCGCCATCAAATGGCTGACCAATCAGAAGAACGGCATCCCGGCCTATATGATGATCGACATGACGACCCAGGATACGCAGATCGTGATGCTCGACCAGGGGATCCGCTATTCCAAGTCGGAATATTTCAACCGGAACCTTTACCGTCACCTGCGATTTTCCTATCCGACCTATATTTTCGACGATCAGCTCTTTTTTGAGATCGACGAAGAGGGGACGCCCTACTGGGTCTGCCCGGTGAAGAAGTTCAATATCGGCCTGTTCGGCGGTCAGACCGTGGGCCGCGTGGTGCTGTGCAACGCAGTGACCGGGGAATGCGTGGACTATGCGGTGGAAGATGTGCCCCAGTGGGTCGACAAGGTATATTCCGCAGAGCTTCTTGTGCAGCTTTACGATTATCACGGCGTGCTGGTACACGGTTTTTTCAACAGCGTGCTGGGACAGCGGGACTGCCTGACCACCACCACAGGTTATAATTATATCGCGCTGGACGACGACGTATGGGTCTACACCGGCCTGACCTCCGTCAACGGTGACCAGTCCAACGTGGGCTTTGTACTGATGAACCAGCGAACCATGGAGGCCCGTTATTACAAGATCGAGGGCGCCACGGAAACCTCCGCCATGTCCTCGGCGGAAGGACAGGTGCAGAACCTGGGGTATCGCGCCACCTTCCCGCTGCTTTTGAACATCGCCGACGAGCCGACTTATTTTGTGGCCTTAAAGGATGGGGCGGGGCTGGTCAAAAAGTACGCCATGATCAACATCCAGAAATATCAGTGGGTGGCCATCGGGGATACGGTGGGAGAATGCGAAGAAAACTATAACAAGCTTTTGTCCACCAACGGCATCGTGAGCCAGAACGCCGCCGAACAAAAGAAGCTGACGGGTAAGATCGAGGTGATCGCGCCGGTAGTCCTGGAAGGGACGACCCATTATTTCATCTGCCTGGAAGGAAACGACGGCGTGTTTGACGCCGATCTTTCCCGGGAGGAACTCTACGGGACAGTCCGGCTCAAGCAGGGGGATTCGGTGACTCTGACCTACGAACCCGGCTATTCGCTCAACAGGATTTTGTCCATTGAACAAAAGACGCCCTAAATCCCGGCTTATTTGGGCCTGTGGAGCGGGAGCTGTCGGTATTGACAAGCGGGAGCTGCCGGCATTGAAAAACCGGTTGACAAACCGCAGGCGGAAGCATAAAATACAATCATTATTGCCGCGGTATGGAGGAAGAAATGGAAAAAGTTTACAATCCCAAGGAAATTGAACGTAAATGGCAGAAGATCTGGGAGGAAGAAAAGGCTTTCGCGGCCTCGCAGGATTTTACCCGGCCCAAGTATTACGCCCTGGTGGAATTTCCCTATCCTTCCGGACAGGGGCTCCATGTAGGCCATCCGCGCCCCTATACGGCGCTGGATATCGTGGCCCGCAAACGGCGGATGGAGGGCTATAACGTGCTGTATCCCATGGGCTGGGACGCTTTCGGCCTGCCCACGGAGAACTATGCCATCAAGAACCATATCCATCCCAGGATCGTGACGAAGAACAATGTGAAGCGCTTTAAGGAACAGCTCCAGACGCTGGGGTATTCCTTCGACTGGGATCGGGAGATCAATACCACGGATCCCAATTATTATCACTGGACCCAGTGGATCTTCCTGAAGCTTTTTAAAGCGGGACTGGCCTATAAGGCGGAAATGCCTATCAACTGGTGTACGTCCTGTAAGGTGGGGCTGGCCAATGAAGAAGTGGTCAATGGGCATTGCGAGCGCTGCGGTTCCGAAGTGGTGCGCAGGGTCAAGAGCCAGTGGATGCTGAAGATCACGGAGTATGCAGACAAGCTGATCGACGGGCTGGATACGGTGGATTATATCGAACGGGTCAAGGTTTCCCAGAAGAACTGGATCGGCCGTTCCTACGGCGCGGAGGTGGACTTTCCCATCAAGGGCAAGCAGGAGACGCTGCGCATCTATACCACGCGGCCGGACACCCTCTTCGGCGTCACCTATATGGTCATTTCGCCGGAGCATCCTTATATCCTGAAGTTTGCGGACGAGATCCGGAATATGGACGAGATCCGGGCCTATCAGGAGATGGCTGCGAAAAAATCGGATTTCGAGCGTTCGGAGCTGGCCAAGGAAAAGACCGGCGTCATGATCGACGGGTTGACCGCCGTCAATCCGGTCAACGGCCAGGAGATCCCGATCTGGGTTTCCGACTATGTACTCATGAGCTACGGCACCGGGGCCATCATGGCGGTTCCCGCCCATGACGAGAGGGACTGGGAATTTGCCAAGAAGTTTCATATGCCCATCATTCAGGTGGTGGAAAGCTCCAAAGGGGCGGTGGACGTCAATGAGGCCGCCTTTACCGATGTGGCTACGGGAAGGATGGTTAATTCCGGTTTCCTCACCGGTATGGAGGTGGCGGAGGCGAAAAAGGCCATCACCGAATATCTGGAAAAAGAAGGGATCGGTTCGCCCAAGACCAATTATAAGCTGCGCGACTGGGTATTCTCCCGGCAGCGTTACTGGGGGGAGCCCATCCCGATCGTAAAATGTGAAAAATGCGGGTATGTGCCGATTCCCGAGGATCAGCTTCCGCTGGAACTGCCCGAGGTGGAGAGTTATATGCCCACGGACAACGGCGAATCCCCGCTGGCAGCCATGCGCAGTTGGGTAGAGACTACCTGCCCCTGCTGCGGCGGCAGGGCCGAACGGGAGACAGATACCATGCCCCAGTGGGCCGGTTCCTCCTGGTATTTCATCCGTTATATCGATCCGAACAACGAAAAGGAGCTGGCCAGCCGCGAGGCCATGAACTACTGGCTTCCTGTAGACTGGTACAACGGCGGCATGGAGCATACCACGCTGCACCTGCTTTATTCCCGGTTCTGGCATAAGTTCCTCTACGACCAGGGAGTGGTGCCCTGTCCGGAACCGTACAAAAAACGCACTTCCCACGGCATGATCCTGGGGGAGAACGGCGAAAAGATGAGTAAGTCCCGCGGCAATGTGGTCAATCCGGACGACATTGTAAACGATTTCGGCGCGGATACGCTGCGCACCTACGAGATGTTCATCGGCGCCTTTGACCTGAGCGCGGCCTGGAGCCAGGAGGGCGTCCGGGGCTGCCGCCGGTTTTTGGAGCGCGTCTGGAAGCTGCAGGAACTGGTGACACAGGAGAGCGGTTATTCCAAAGAACTGGAAACGAAGATGCACCAGACGATCAAAAAGGTTTCCGGCGATTATGAATCTTTAAAATACAATACGGGCATCGCGGCCATGATGTCCTTGATCAACGATTTCTATAAAGCCGGCAAAGTGACCCGGGACGAGTTTCGGACGTTTCTGATCCTCTTAAATCCTGTGGCGCCCCATATTACAGAGGAACTGTGGGAGAGCGCAGGCTATGAGGGACGTCTGTACCAGGCCAAGTGGCCCGTATGGGACGAAGGGAAGACCGTAGAGGCCGTCATCGAGATCGCGGTGCAGGTCAACGGCAAGGTAAGGACTACCATCAAACTGCCTGCGGATGTGACGAAGGAGGACGCCGTCGCAGCGGGAAAAGAAGCGGTGGCCGACCGGCTGACCGGAACCATCGTAAAGGAGATCTATGTGCCAGGCCGTCTGGTGAATATCGTACAAAAATAACACAGCGCAGGTGGATCGAGGCGCGAAGCAGCCGACGTCTTACAGGACAAAAACACGAAGCAGCGGGTCATTTCCCTTGCTTCGTGTTTTTGTTTTCATAAAATTTTCACAGATTTCTCCTCTTTTGAACACATTTTTTTCCTATAGTGAGAAAAACGGCTGTGCCCGGGGACGATGCAGACGTGCGCTTATTGGCGCGGCCGGTGAAAAGGAGGATTCGTATGATCGAAGTATCGCATCTTACCAAAAAATACGGTTCCAACTGCGCGGTCAGCGATCTGTCCGTCACGATACAGGACGGTCAGATCTACGGCTTTCTGGGGCCAAACGGCGCAGGCAAATCCACGACGATGAATATGATCACAGGGTATCTGGCGCCCACTTCCGGGGAAGTGAAGGTCGACGGCCACGATTTCGTAAAAGAACCGGAGGCGGCGAAACGCGGGATCGGCTATCTGCCGGAGGTGCCGCCGCTGTATCCGGAGATGACGGTGGAGGAATACTTAAGATTTGCCGCCGAACTGAAAAAAATCCCGGCCTCCCAGAGAAAGGCGGCGGTGGACAGCGTGATCGAAACGGCAAAGCTTTCCGATGTGAGAAGGAAGCTGATCTCCAACCTGTCGAAAGGATATAAGCAGAGGGCCGGTCTCGCCCAGGCGCTGTTAGGGGATCCTAAAATCGTGATCCTGGATGAACCCACCGTCGGGCTGGATCCCAAACAGGTGATCGAAATGCGGGAACTGATCCTGCGTCTGAAAGAGAAACATACGGTGATTTTAAGCTCCCATATCCTTTCGGAAGTCAGTGCAGTGTGCGACCAGATCCTGATCATTTCCAAAGGAAGGCTGGTGGCCAGCGATACGCCGGACGGGCTCAGGGAGAAAATGGAAGGCAGCACCTGTCTGAAGCTTTCCGTGCGGGGGCCCCAGGATGGGCTGGAAGCGCTGTTAAAGGTTCAGAAGGGCATCGAGCGGTATGAACTGACAGAGGCGCCGGAGGGAGAAGCGCATGCGTCGATCTGGGAAAAGCCAGGGGAGGATGCGCGGGAAACGCTTTTCTTTGCCCTGGCCGAAAGCCGGATGCCGATCCTGGAGCTTACGCGCCGGCAGGAATCTTTAGAGGATATCTTCCTGCAGTTAACGCAGGAAAACGCGCAGCCCCAGGAAACGCAGGAAAACGCGCAGCAGGACGGACAGCCACAGGAGGCACAGGAAAACGCGCAGCAGGATGGGCAGCCCCAGGAGGCGCAGGAAGGAGAAGCCGATGAAAGCGATCTTTAAACGGGAACTGAGGACATATTTTACTACGGTGACCGGATGGCTGTTTATCGCGGCGCATCTGTGTTTTGCCGGCCTGTACTTTTTTGTGATCAATCTGCTTTCCGGATACGGGGACGTTTCCCAGACGGTATCCAATATCCTTTTTCTTCTGCTGCTGACGACGCCGATTTTGGCCATGCGGATCCTGGCGGAAGAAAGAAAGCAGAAGACCGATCAGTTGATCCTGACCTCGCCGGTATCCGTCGCGGGCATCGTTGTGGGGAAATATCTGGCGATGGCGGCGGTATTTACGATCCCTGTGGCCGTGATGGCCTTATTTCCGCTGCTCCTGACGCGTTACGGCAGCGTGGCCTTAGGAGAGAGCTATACCGCGATCCTGGTCTATTATCTGTTTGGCTTGGCCTGTCTGGCCGTCTGCCTGTTCGTTTCTTCCCTGACGGAAAGCCAGGTCGTCGCGGCGGTCTTGAGCTTTGCCCTCCTGCTTATCGGTTATCTGATGTCGGGGATCTGTTCGATCATTTCCTCGAGTCAGAATGTGATCACCCATATCCTGGGAGTTTTTGATTTTTCCACCAGGCTCAACGCCATGCTGGGAGGCACTCTTGATCTGAAAGCTGTGCTGTATTTTGTGACCCTGATCGCAGTGTTTTTGTTCCTTACGACCCAGTCGATCCAGAAGCGCCGTTATCAGATTTCCGTAAAGACGCTGCAGTTTGGCGCCTACAGCCTGGGGATGACTGCCGTTGTGGTAGCGATCGCGGTCTTTGTAAACCTGGCCGTTGCCAGCCTGCCGGACCGTTATACCACGCTGGATGTGACGGGGCAGAAATTATACTCCCTGACGGATACCACGAAGGAGCTGCTGGGCGGACTGACGGAGGATGTGAACATCTATGTGCTGCAGTCGGAAAGCGGCCAGGACGAGACGCTGGGGCGTACCCTAAAGAGTTACAGCGAGCTTTCCCCCCATATCCATGTGGAGTATAAGGATCCCGTGACCACGCCGGATTTTTATCGCAGCTATACCGACTCCACCAGCTTAAATTCCCTGATCGTGGAGTCCGACAAGCGCTTTAAAGTGGTGGATTACAGCGATATCTATGAAATGTCCTATGATTACACCTACTATACCAGCGAAGTGACCGGCTACGACGCGGAGGGACAATTGACTTCGGCCATCGCCTATGTGACGGGGGACAGCGCGCCGGTCGTCTATCAGCTTGACGGGCACGATGAGTTCCCGCTGCCGGAGGATTTCTCAAACGGGGCGAAGAAAGCCAATACGGAACTGGATACGCTGACGCTTCTGATGAATGAGGCCGTGCCGGAGGAGGCAACCGCCGTGATTTTGTTGGCGCCGACCATGGATCTGGGGCAGGAGGACGCAGACAAACTGATCGCCTATCTGGAACAGGGCGGGACGCTTCTGATCGCAACGCGTTACACCGACGGATTTGCTGCGGAATTTCCCAATCTATCCCGGGTGCTGGACTGGTTTGGCCTGTCCATCGGAGACGGGCTGATCGTGGAGGGCGACAATGCCCGGATGTATCAAAACCCCGTTTATCTGCTGCCCGAGGTAAACTATGACGACCTGACGGGCGGGGTGTACGGCAGCGCCTATCCCTATATTCTGATGCCTTATGCGCAGCCCATTGTGACCCAGGAGAGGCAGGACGTGACGGTTACAGAGCTTCTGACCACCTCGGAGAGCGCTTACGAAAAGACCGGGCTTGCAGAAAACGATTCCCTTCAGAAAGAAGCGCAGGATACTGCCGGGCCTTTTGCGGTCGGGGTGGAAGCGGTCCGGAAGGTGTCCGATGAGATCAGCGGACGGCTGGTGCTGTATTCCTCCGAAATGCTGTTTGCGGATTCCACCAACCAATACACCATGAACAATAACCTGACGCTGTTTACAAATGCGGTTTCTTCCATGGCGGGGGAGACGCAGAGTGTGTCCGTGCCGGTGAAATCCTATGACACCTATTACCTCACCGTGTCCGCTGCGGCCGCGATCAGGTTCGCGATCCTGTTTATCGGCGTGCTGCCGCTTTTGTGCTTAGGATGCGGTATCGTCATTTGGGTAAGGAGAAAAAGAAGGGCATGAAAAAGCAGAAATGGCAGTTTTTGATCCTGGTGGCCGTCTGTGTCCTGTGCGGGATCGGTTATTTTTTGATCCGCCGTCAGGATTTTGACCAGGAGACGCAGACACAGGAAACGCAGGTCATAGATTTTTCGGCGGAAGAGGTGACAGAATTGCGCGTGGAGGGAGATGTCGCGCTGGACTTTGTAAAACAGGACGGCGTCTGGACGGAAATCTCCCTGCCGGGAGAAAAGATCGATCAGGACAGCGTAAATTCACTGGTTTCCCGTATCAGCAGCATAACGACCACCCAGAGCGTGCTGGAGTCTCCGGAGGATCTGGCGGCGTACGGGCTGGAAGAGCCGCCGCGCATCGTCAGCGCCACTTTGACGAACGGATCGGATGTGACCATCCGCATGGGGGAAAAGAGCGAGCTTCTGATGGAATATTATATTCAGGTGGCGGGGGATCCCAACGTCTATCTGGTGGCGCCCAACATCGTGACCGGTTTTGACAGGGCGCCGGAGGATTTCATCGAGGAGGAGACGCAAAGCGAGACGGAAACGCAAAGCGAGACGGAAAGCGTAGCTGAAACGGAATGATTGACTTTTTGGACTGCGGGTGATACCATTTTTACGAAAAGCACAGGTTTTTAAGGGAAAGGCAGAGAAGAACATGCAGTCCATCAACCCTATGAAATTACTGCAGGCGAAAGCGGCCCTGGACAGATTCAAGGCAGAGCATCCCAAGCTGCCCCTTTTCTTTCAGGCGGTCAGGGAAAGCGCAATAGAACCGGGCACGGTAGTGGAGATCAATGTGACCACGGCGCAGGGCAGGCGGCTGAGTACGAATCTGAAGCTTTCGGAATCCGATATGGAGCTGATCCGGGAAATGAAGGAGATGGCGGAATGAAGCGCAGCGTTTTTTATCATCATGTCGTCTGTGCAGCGGCGCAGCAAAACCTGCCTGTGGAAACTATGCTTTCCAAAGTCAGGGCCCTGGGGATTCCATATGTGGAGCTGGATAACCGGGATATCCGGGATCCGGAGGCTTTGGGGCGGATGCTCATGACGAGCAGGATGCAGGTGTCCAGTATTTATTGCTTTTACGAATGGGGACGGGATCCGGAAGATTTTCAGGAATGGGCGCAGCTGGCAAACGCGAAACGGCTGGGGGCGCGGGAGGTGATGGTGATCCCGGGCCTGTATGATTCCGAAGAAAAAACAGAGCGCGAAAAGACGCGCCAGCGGATGCTGCAGGCGATGAAGGCATTTTGTGAGAGAGCAGGCCGGGAGGGCCTGACGACGACCATCGAGGATTTCGACGACGCCAAAAGCCCCATCGCCACCATCGAGGGGATGAAGTGGTTTGCGGACCGGATCCCGCTTTTGAAGATCGTGCTGGACACCGGCAATTTCTTTTACAGCGGGCAGGATGTGCGCAGGGCGCTGACGGTTTTTGCAGACAGGATCGTCCATGTGCATTGCAAGGATCGGTATGTCGGAGCAGAGGGAGAACGTTTTGGAGAAAGGACGGAGTCGGCTTTGGGGATCGGAATGTATCCCTGTCCGACAGGCTCCGGCTGTATTCCCATTCGTCAGTGCATAGAGGAGCTGTCGGAAAAAGGTTTTGACGGCATTTATGCGATAGAGCATTTCGGGGCCGCCGATTATTGGGCGTCCATACAGGATTCCGCCAAATGGCTGCGCGGGCTGTCTGTGGCAGAGGCGTGAGAAAAGGGGAGGCAGCGCAGGAATGGAAAGAAAGCTCCGGGTTACGGTATGGAATGAAAATGTGCATGAAAGAGAATTGGCAGAGGTGAGGGCCATTTACCCCGATGGGATCCATGGCTGCATCCGGCAGTTTCTGGAGGCCAAAGGCGATATGGAGGTGACAAGCGTCACGCTGGATATGCCGCAGCAGGGGATCACGGAAGAACTGCTGGCCAATACGGATGTGCTTATCTGGTGGAGCCATGCAAGGCAGGAAGAGATCACAGAGCAGACGAGCGGACTGGTCAAAAAACATGTTCTCATGGGCATGGGTCTGATCGCGCTGCATTCGGCCCATTATTCCAGGATCATGCGTGAATTGCTGGGCACGGGGATGACGCTGCACTGGCGGCATGATGATTTCGAAAAACTCTGGTGCGTTGCGCCTTCCCATCCGATCGCAAAAGGCATCCCTGCCTGTATAGAGATCCCCGGCGAGGAGATGTACGGCGAGTATTTCGATATTCCAAAGCCTGACGATGTTGTATTTATCGGAAGCTTTTCGCGCGGGGAAGTGTTCCGCAGCGGATGCACCTTTGAAAGGGGATATGGGAAGATCTTTTTCTTTCAGCCCGGACATGAGACATGCCCCACTTATCATATGCCCGCTGTGCAGGATATCATCGCCAACGCCGTGCGGTGGGCGGCGCCTGTCAACAGGCTGTCAAAACCCCTTGAAAACTGTGAAGAAACGGGCTTGCGGAGAGGGGATTTCTGAAAGGACAGGAGAGCGGTACTCCTGCCGTCTGCTTTTTAATCCGGGGTATCTGCTATACTGGATGGCGGCAGAAGCGCAGTAGGGAATAAGCTGTTTTTAGTTTCCATGGCCTTGGAATATATTCCCTTAGAATCAGGATAGTATTAAGAGAATATTCTCGAAATACTTGACTTTTCCCTTAATCTACGACATAATTTAAGGGAAATATCTGAGGGAAAAGGAAATGAGAGAGTTTAACTATTCGAAAATCAAAGATCAAAAATGGGATTCTGAGATTCTTGGCCTGATTGCAGCAATTTATAAAGAAGCCGGAAAGCAGGAACTTTATCTGAAACAACGTCCGGAAGAACTGGAAAGGTTAGTCGAGATTGCAAAGGTACAAAGTACAGAGGCTTCTAACGCAATCGAAGGGATTGTTACAACCAATACGCGCATTCGGCGACTGGTCGAAGAAAAAACGACGCCAAAGAATCGTGACGAGCAGGAAATTGCCGGGTACCGCGATGTTCTCAATCTGATCCATGAGAATTTTGACGTGATCCCAATTACGCAGAATTACATTCTCCAGCTTCACAAAATCCTGTACGGACATAGGAACAATCCGATGGCTGGCAGAACAAAAACCGTGCAAAATTATATCAGCGCAACCTATCCCGATGGTCATACAAGAATCCTGTTTACGCCATTGTCACCCTACGAGACGCCGGTGGCACTGGACAGAATTTGCGAGGAATACAATCGTGTTACCGGAAATATGGAAGTAGAGCCTCTTATCGCAATTCCTGTTTTCATTCACGACTTTCTTTGCATTCATCCCTTCAACGATGGGAATGGCAGAATGGGCCGTCTGCTGACAACTCTGCTCTTATACAAAAGCGGCTTCTATGTGGGGAAATACATTTCTCTGGAAGCAAAGATTGCGAAAAATAAAGATTTGTATTATGACGCACTCGGTCAGGCGCAGATTGGCTGGCATGAGGGTAAGGAGGACGCACTTTTTTTCATCAAATTCATGCTCGGAACAATCCTTGCCGCTTATAAGGACTTTGAGGATCGGTTTGCCCTTGTAGAAACGAAGTTGTCTGCACTTGAAACGGTAAAGCGGGCTGCTGGAAACAAGATTGGCCGTTTTACGAAGCAGGATATTCGAGAACTATGCCCTTCTCTCAGCGTCAGTTCCATTGAGGGCGCACTGCGAAAGCTTGTGGCCTCTGGTGAACTGAAACGGGAGGGAGCGGGAAAGAATACCTGCTATTATAGGGTGAACTGATTCTCACAGGCCCTCGTCGATCCGGGAGATGATTTGGCCTGCTTTTGACTGATAACGCTGCATCTTTTTGACCATCTCGTCAAAGGGGCGGAGCATGATCGCCTGATAGTTATAAGGCGCTTCGAAGTAGATCGCGTACTTTTTCACATGGGCAAGGAAAGCAGCCCTAAACTCCTGCAGGCGGATGCTGATAAAGTCATAGCATTTTCCATTATTTTTCTCTTCAAATATCTTAAGCCCATTCTCAGAAAAGGAGAGGGTGATACGGCTTCCGCCGTCCGGACAGGAAAGGAAGGCGAAATCTGCAGTATCGCCTTTTTGTAAAAGAAGCTGATCCAGGAAATCATCTGTCAGCCGTCTGCCTGCCTGGACAGGATACAGGGGATATTCCCGTCCGCCTGCATACATGACGACGCCGAAACGCTCCGGCAGGGAGAAATGAAGCCCTCCTATGATACGGTCTGCGGCCGATAATGGCGTGGGTTCGTTGCGGGAAAGATCCATCTGGATAAGGGATGTGACATATTCGGATATGCTCATATTGGTGTCCTGCAGTTTTGCCTGTATAGCGTTTTTCAAATCCTCAGAACAGCGGAAGATGATGTTTTCTGTTTTTGCCATTTTTCTGTCCTTCTTTCTTTTTCCCTATTGTAATACATTGTATATACGTTTGCCAAGCGTTGCTTGTGAAGGTCATCTGCTGTAGATTATTACTGTGGATACTGACCCGGAAAGGGTGTATTTTACCAGGGAGCATAGTTTGTGAAAAATCAGTATACAAAACGGGCAAACTGCGATACAATATTATTAGCGAAGAATATTCGCGATTGCTGTTTGCCCGGGAAAGGGAATCAATATGAGAAATGAATTAGATAAAAGCCTGACCGTGGCGGGCGGCAAGGTACTTTTGGATACACAGGTAAAGCGTGTCTTTGCACAAAAGCAGATCTTGTCCTGGATAATGAAATACACGGTCAGAGAATTTATGGATCTGCCTTTGGATGTTATCGAAGAGTGTATCGAAGGCGACCCGGAAATATCTACCGTAAAGGTGAATTCCGGAGAGACGAATGAAAAGATTACGGGAATGCCAAACGAGGACAAGGTTCCAGGCGAAGGCGCCGTATATTATGATATCCGGTTTTTCGCTGTGGCGCCAGGGGATTCCCAGCAGATCCGTGTAATTATAAATCTGGAGATGCAAAAGTCCTATTATCCGGGGTATCCCATTGTTACCAGAGGGATTTTTTATGGGGCAAGGATGATATCGTCCCAGTTGGGAACCGAGTTTTCCGGCAGCGATTACTCTAATATCCGTCATGTCTACAGCATTTGGATTTGTACTGGCGTACCGGATAAGATCGGTAACGCGATTTCGGAATACCGACTGGAAAAACATGATCTTATCCCAGGATTCCCGGATGTGCAAGAGGATTATGACAAATTATCTGTTGTTGTCATCGGGCTCAACGAAAAGAAGGATTCAAGCAATCAGCTCATCAATATGTTGAATGTACTTCTTTCAACTGATATGGACACGACTGTAAAAAAACAAAGGTTAAAGGATGATTTTTCCATGATAATGGAAAACGGAATAGGGAAGGAGGAAGACCTTATGTGTAACTATTCCGATTATGTTTGGGAAAAAGGCATAGAGCGAGGCCGGGAAGAAGGCCGGGAAGAAGGCCAGAGAAAAGGAGAAACCCGCCTGGCAAGTCTGATCATGAAAATGAATGCGGCGGGGGAAACCGAACAGGTTCTTGTCGTCTTAAATGACGAACAGGTTCGGGAGGAATTTTACAAGAAGTATGGACTATAAAACTGGGGCTGTTGCAAAATAGGGGAGTAATCACCTGTAGAGCAATGACCTGTTTTCTGTTTAAATACACATGAGAAATGTATATCTGCTACGCAGGGAAAAATCCGGGGAACCATCTTGAATCAGAGAGGCCTCCGGATTTTTTACTATAATGGGCGAAAACGCCGCTCAATCCTCTTTTTGATGATTTTGCGGTAATCTCTTTATCGGTTCCGCCTTGCCATCAGCTTTAAGATCCGATCCATCCGGCGGATCTCTTCCGGCGTGCTGTGGGTTTTGATGGCCGTTATGACTGCGTCCACTTCTTCGGGGGAAAAGGAGATCTGCTCCGTTTTGCTCCGTTGGGCAAGGGCCATCAGGAAGGGAAGCAGTTCCTTTTGGGAAAGGGAAGCGCTTTCAAAGACGAGTTTCTGCAGAAAATCGAGTTTTTCCCGGGGTACTTTCTGTACGATGGGATCCTGCATCCATGCAGGAGATTCGTGAACATCCATGGGATCACCTCCTGGTCATATCGAATTGTCTGTCTTTTCAGGGTGTAGTTTAAGATGCCGAAAACAGATCGAACATGGCCTGCTGTTCCGGGGAAAGCATGCTCTTTAGCAGTTCCATGGGATCGGTTCCTGCGGCGGCGTCCTCCCCGGTTTTTTGATCGAACTGGGAAAACATCTTCATCATGTTTGTCATTTCTTCGTACATTTCCATTCCCCTTTTCATATTGGAGAGCTGTTCAAACATCGCCCGCTCCGTCGGGGTACAGAAGTTTTTGATCTGTTCATACAGGGCGATGATATCCGGTGCGGAATCGGAAAAAGGTTGCGCGCGGGCGCTTTCGCAGGGGACGGACGCAGGGAAACGGTTTACGCAGGAAAGGGCGTACTGCAGCTCCAGAAACTTGATCAATATGACCAGCTTTTTCTGCGAGGGCAGGTCTACAAAGGGCAGCAGGATTTTCAGGATCTGTATGTGAGTGGTAGTATACAGGGTGTCAAAAGCGATCACCGACTGGTTTTCGCACTGGTCCATCCGGTTCGCATCCTTTCGGGTAAATTCGGTCGCCTGTGACATCATATGTGCTGGGCGCAGACAGATATGCCAAAAGCAGCATTGCTCTTCAGGAGCAATGCTGCTTTGCCAGAAAGGTGGGGTTATGTCTTACAAACGCCCCTGCCTTCCCGGTCATCTGGCCTCATGCGCTCTGGCGCAGAAGCGGGACAAAAGACGCTGCCTGGATCAGCAGCCGCAGCCGTAGCCGTTGTTGCTGAGGGTGGAAGCGCCGTTGCCATTGCAGCCGCAGCCGCCGCAGAAGATCAGCAGAAGGATGATCCACAGACAGCTGTCGTTGCCGCCGTTGTTGTTGGCAAGGGAAAGGCCGTTGCCATTGCAGCCGCAGCCGCCGCAGAAGATCAGCAGAAGGATGATCCAC
>X22_European_Rabbit__coassemble_152_pt1 | contig 16932 bp, 16 predicted proteins | sample X22_European_Rabbit__metabat2_low_PE_003 | metagenome-assembled genome bin X22_European_Rabbit
CTGCGTTACCTTTGCGAGAATGGTATCCAGATCGCAGTCCGCTGTCAAAAGATGCACATACTGAAAATGGCCGCTGGTTTCTCCTTTCAGCCACAGGGATTTCCGGCTCCGGGAATAGTAATGCATCCGGCCGCTTTCCAGGGTGCGTTCATAGGCTTCCCTGTTCATATAGGCGACCATGAGGACGGCATCCGTTTTCACATCCTGCACCACCACGGGGATCAGCCCGTCCGGCCCTTTTTTCAGATCCTCCCAACAATAGGCCGGTTTGCGCTCCATGACGGGGATCCCGTTTTCCCGGCAGAGCTGTTTTAAGGCGCCGATATTGTCGGCGTTGTCGTTGATAAGGGAACCGGACAGTCCACCTACATTGGCAAAGGAAAGCAGTTCGATGAGCTTCTCCAGGGACACTTCCGGCAAAAACGCTGTCACGGGGACCGGGGAAACCAAAGCAGCCTCCCGGATCCCGGCCCCATGGAACAAAAATGCCTCGCAGGCGCGGCCTCGGATCTTATCCTTGGCGGCGGCAATGGCCGCAGGGCTGTCCGTTCCGACGATGATCCTCTCCTGCCCGAATTTTAGGGACACTTCTTCCAGGATCGCAGCCTGAGCAGGCTGCGAAAGATCCAGGACAGCCTGACGACAGCCCGCGTACAGCAGCTTTTTTACATCCTCCATCCGGTGGATGTTGCCGCCGCCGATCACGGAAAGCGCGACGCTGGAACAGATCTCCTTGATCACATCGATGGCCTCATCGTGGGAGACGTCGTCAGCAGACAGGTCGCAGACATAGAGGCGGTCACAGTTTAACGCCTGATAGCGCTCCGCCAGCTTCACCGGATCGCATCCTGGCTCCGCCGTCCTGTCCGGGGCGGATATGGCATGGTTATGGTGCAGATAGAGAACAGGCATAAATTTTTTCTCGATCATCTTTCTTTTCTCCGATTCCATAATATCGTATCCCGGTTTGAAAACGCCGGCATCCTCAGAGCGTTCCCTTGGTGGAAAGCACGCCGTCTATCCGGTTGTCGTAGCTGCAGGCCATATCCAACGCTTTGGAGAAGGCCTTGAACATCGCTTCGGCCACATGGTGGCTGTTCAACCCATCCAGCACCTTGATATGGAGATTCATGCCTGCGGAATAGGAAACGGCATAGAAAAATTCCCGGATGAGCTGCGTATCCAGGCCGCCGATCTGGGGCGTAGGAAAAACATAATCGAAATTGAGATACGCCCGGCCGCAAAGGTCCACCGCACAGGCGACCAGGGCATCGTCCATCGGGAGAAGGAAATAGCCGTAGCGGCGGATCCCCTCCTTCTCCTTCAGCGCCCTGGCAATGGCCTGCCCCAGCACAATGCCGGTGTCCTCCACCGTATGATGGCCATCCACGCAAAGATCTCCCTTCACCTGCAGTTTCAGGTCGAAAAACCCATGGCGGGAAAAACCTTCCAGCATATGGTCAAAAAATCCGATGCCCGTGTCCACCTGGCTGTTCCCGCTCCCATCCAGGGACAGATACAGGCTGATATCCGTTTCCTTCGTTTTTCTCTGGATCTGTGCCTCTCTGTTCATGACTGCTCTCCTTCTTCCTGCGCAAACCGTACCCGGATCGAATTGGCATGGGCCGTCAGCCCTTCGTTGACGGCAAAGCACTCGATATCTTCATGGGCTTTTTTTAGCGCCTCCCGGGAATAGGAAATGACGCTGCTCTTCTTTACAAAATCATCCACATTTAAAGGGGAGAAAAACCTCGCCGTACCGTTGGTCGGCAGTACATGGTTCGGCCCCGCATAGTAATCGCCCAGCGGTTCCGAGGAATATTCCCCTAGGAAAATGGCGCCGGCGTTTCGGATCCGTGTCATGACGGAGAAGGGATCTTTTGTCAGGATCTCCAGATGCTCCGAGGCAATGTCGTTGGCCGCCTCCACCGCGTCGTCCAGGGATTGGGCCAAAAGGATATAGCCATAATGCTCCAGAGAGGCCCGCAGGATCTCTTTTCGGGAAAGCTTTTCCAAAAAAACGTCCACTTGGGCCGAAACCTCCTCCGCCAGCTTTTCACTGGTGGTGATCAAGATCGCGCTGGCCAGTTCATCATGCTCCGCCTGGGACAGAAGATCCGCAGCCACATACCGGGGATTGGCCGTTTCATCCGCGATCACCAGGATCTCGCTGGGCCCTGCGATGGAGTCGATCCCCACATAGCCGAAGCAGGCTTTTTTCGCCAGCGCCACGAAAATATTGCCGGGGCCGGTGATCTTGTCCACTTTGGGAATGCTTTCGGTGCCAAAGGCCATGGCTGCGATGGCCTGCGCCCCGCCGGCCTTGTAGATCTCGTCCACGCCGCCGATATGGGCGGCTACCAGAGTGCCTGCGTTCACGTTCCCATCAGGGCCGGGAGGCGTACAGAGGATCACGCGTCCTACTCCCGCCACTTTGGCCGGGATCACGTTCATCAGCACGCTGGACGGATAGGCGGCCTTTCCTCCCGGCGCATAGACGCCCGCCATGGCGATGGGCGAAAAACGCATCCCCAGGATGGTGCCGTCTGGCCGTATATCGAACCAACTGTTGCGAAGCTGCTTTTCATGAAAGCGGCGGATGTTGGCGGCGCTTTTTTTCATGACCTCCACGAACCCGGCGTCCACTTGGTCATAGGCGCGCCTGATCTCCTCTTCGGTCACGCGCACGCTGTTTTTGTCCAGGCTGCAGCGGTCAAGCTGCCGGGTATAGGAAAACAGGGCGCTGTCGCCGTTGGCCCGCACATCGGCGATGATCCGGTTTACCGTTTCTTCATATTGGACGTAATTGTTGGGACTTCTTTTTAAAAGATCGTTTAACAGGTTGCGCTTCGTCTCTGCTGTCAGTCTGACTGTTCTCATGCTTTTTTCTCTCCTGTTCTGCCCTGGGGAAAATCCTGGGCAGTCTGCTCCAGCAGCCTGCGCAGCCGCAGGATAATGTCCTTGATCCGCTCGTTTTCCATCTGCATGCTGACCCGGTTGACGATCATGCGGGTGGAAAGCGGACAGATCTCTTCCAGCACTTCCAGCCCGTTTTCCCGCAGCGTGGAACCGGTCTCCACGATATCCACGATCACGTCGGAGAGCCCCACGATAGGCCCCAGCTCCACGGATCCGTTCAGCTTGATGATATCTACGGTCTGATGCTTTCGATTATAAAAGTAGTCCTTTGCGATGACCGGATATTTGGTGGCTACCCGGATCCTTTCGTGGTGCTTCAAAAGCTCCCTGGCCCTGTCCGGCCCGCAGACGCACATCCTGCATCGTCCAAAGCCCAGATCCAGGACTTCATAAACCCGCCGGCCTTCTTCCAAAAGCTCGTCCTTGCCAACGACGCCGATATCCGCGGCGCCGTATTCCACATAGGTGGGCACGTCGGGGCCTTTGGCCAGAAAGAATTTGAGCGAAAGCTCTTCGTTGACAAAGACCAGTCTGCGGGAATCTTTTTCCGTCATCTTTTCACAGGGGATGCCGATCTGTTCCAAAAGCGACATCGTCTGCCCGGCGAGCCTGCCCTTGGTCAGCGCAAAGGTCAGATATCTGTTTTCTCCCATACAAACGTTAACTCCTCGTTTCCTTCTTTTTTCATCACAATGGCCCTTCCGATCATCCGGTCGGCGGAGAAGGCCTTCAGGGCAGCATAGTCCGGCACGTCAGCCAGCAGCGTGACCGGGATCCCTTCTCTCCTAAGGGTCTGCGCCCTTTGCAGGGCGTCGGCAAACAACTCCTTTTCATAGGCGATCAGAACGCCGCAGGGAGCCACCTCCGGCTCCAGCCCCTGCCTTGCGAGGGCTTCCATCAGGTCGTCCACCAGTATCGTAAAACCGATGGCGGGGGAATGTTTGCCGAAATGGGATAAAAGCGTGTCATAGCGGCCGCCCGTGACGATGGCATCCCCTACGCCGTAGGTATAGCCCTTGAAGATCACGCCGGTATAGTAGTTAAGCTTGCTCAAAAGCCCGAGGTCAAAGGAAACGTATTTTTCCACCCCGTACTGCCTTAAAACCTCAAAGAGCTGTTCCAGCCGTTCAATGGCGGACAGGGAACGTTCGTTGTCCACCGTCCGTTTGGCTTCGCACAGGTCGCTGGGGCCCAGCACCGTATCGGAAAGGCGCAGCAGCACCTGCGCGTAATCCCGCCGCACCCGGTGCCGTTCCAAAAGCTCCTGGGCGCCGAAATAATTTTTGGCGGAAATGAAATCCCGCAAAGACAGGGCTACTTCGCCGTCAATGCCGGCCTGGGCGCAAATGCCCTTGAAATATTCCACCTGGCCGATGGTGATCTGGAAATCCTGCAGGCCGCAGCTTTTGAGCGCTTCAATGACCATGCCGATCATCTCCGCGTCCGCCTGCACGGAACCGTCCAGCATCAGCTCCGCGCCCATCTGGGTCACTTCCTTTAGCTTCCCCTGCAGATTAGAGGTGTTGGTGAAGGTGCTGCCGGAATAGGTAAAACGCAGCGGCCTCTCTTCCTCCATGAAGTATTTGGCGATGCAGCGCGCGCAGGACGGCGTGAAATCCGGCCGCAGGGAAAGGGTGTTTCCTTCCTTGTCAAAAAATTTATAAAGCTGGTTGGAAGGCGTCGTGCCCACCTGCCTGCTGAACACATCGAAAAATTCAAAGGCAGGCGTTTGGATATCCTGATATCCGTAAAGGCGGATCGTATCCCTCAGCTTTTTTTCCACCAGAAGCCTGCGGGCGTATTCCGTTCCGTATATATCCCGCACGCCTTCCGGCGTATGCAGCAGCGATTTGTCCATTTTTGTTCCCCAATTCAATACTTTATTGCGCTACCATGGTAGCATATGAAACTCATCTCAGTATACACAATCCCTCTCCTGCTGTCAACCCTCCAGATAGGTCCGCCAGTCCAGGGGTTTGCCGTTCAGGACACATTCGGTGAGGACATCTCCCTCATAGGAAAGCTTGAGAGAGAAAAAGGGCGACTCCTCCCAAAGCAGCTTAAAAAAGACCTTATCCCCGACCCAGAGGGGAAGGCGGCCGATCTGTTCCTTTCTGATCCACTCCAGATCCCCTTCGCTGCACTGTTTTGTCAGCGTGCCCTGCCATTCGTCCGCCGTATACAGGCACATATACTGGGTTTCCACATCTTTCAGGGAAAAGGTGACGATTCCCCGGAACCTATAGCGTGTCAATTTAAGGCCTGTTTCCTCAAAGACCTCCCGCAGCAGACAGTCCTCCGGGCTTTCCTGGTTCTCCGCGTGTCCGCCCACGCCGATCCATTTGTCGTGATTGACGTCGTTTTTCTTTTTGATCCTGTGCATCATCAGATAACAGCCTTCCTGTTCCAGATAACACAGCGTGGTCAGGCTTTGTTTTAGTTTATGCATCCTCATGTCTCCTTTTGAACGGGAAATTCCGGCATGGAAATCTTAATCCGGCCGATCCGCCAGATCCTTCTGGATCATATCCAGATACGGCACTAAAATCCCGTTTTTCTTTGGCAGGAAGTATTCGGGGTTCAGCTCCTCAAACCGGAAGGATTTGCGCCCGCCCTCCTGTGCCCTGTCCCAGAAAAAGCGCAGATGCTCATAGGGCAGGTAGTAAAACACATCCCTGTGGGAATAGTAGATCAGAAAAAAGGCGATACCTTTCTGCTTTTCAAAATTCCCCATAAAAGCCACCTGATGGTCATGGATGTTCTGCAGGCTGAAAGTATCCTGCGCGCACTCCTTGGCGTCGAAACAGACCGGGATCCCCTGGACGACGCCGATATAATCCACCGTACTCTTCTGGTCGAAATAGGCCAGCGTGATGTGCCGGTGCTGCTTATCGATCTTGATGGGCGTAATGGGGGTCGGGATCTTCTGGATCAGGGCAAGCCCGTTTTCCAGATACTTTTCGTTGGTGCGGTTGACGAGATCCTCCAGCGTGGAGCCCCGCAAACCTCTTGAATTCCAGGTGGCCATATCGGATTTCCTTTATGCGTTTATGTCTGCATCTTTGCCGCGCTGCTGCCCGCCTGCCCCGGCCATATTAGCTAAAACCGCGCGGTAAGGCTCCGGCAGCAAAGCGGTCAACGTCTTTTGGGCCAGATATGAAAAGCCGTCGTATTTTTCCGGCATGGATTCCGGAAAACGGATCCGCCAGGCGTAAAGCATCTGCGCTTCGACGCCGTAACGCGCAGCGGCCTGATTGGTTTTTCTGTCCCCGTATTTGGGATCCCCCAAAAGGGGGTGGCCCATATGGGAAAGCTGCGCGCGGATCTGATGGCTTTTCCCGGTAATCAGCTCTGCCCTGCCGTCCGTGACAGCGCCGCAGCCGGGAAGATATCCGCTTGTCAGCGGACAGTAAAACGTGCTGATCTGCTGAGCGCCTGAAAATGGGGCATCGTAAATGCAGGCGCGGTTTTCCCTTTTTTCTTTGACGAGCCAGGAGTTTATCCTTCCCTCTTCTGTCAGCTCCCCAAGGCAAAGGAAACGGTACTCCTTCGTCAAAAGCCGACTGCGGATCAGTTCTGTCAGGAAATGGAGGCCCTCCAGGCTTTTGCCGCACAAAACGATGCCTCCGGTGTTGCGGTCCAGCCGGTTACAGACCGAGGGCCGGAAGGTGGCCAGATGGGAGGGCGAAAGGGCTTTGGTCTTTAGCAGGTAGCCGACGAGCCATTCGTTTAAGGAAAGATCCTCCGCTTTCGCTTTTTGGGACAGGATCCCGGCAGGCTTCTGCAGGGCCAGGAGATGCGGATCCTCATACAGCACCTCGATCCCTTTTAAGGAGACAAAAGCGTTCCCATAGTCTGCGTCGGGCTTTGGAGGCTGCTGCATGGCTCCGAACTTTTCCAGCGTATCCGCAGAAAAAAACAGGCAGAGACGGTCGCCTTCCTTTAAGATCTCGTTTCCTTCGCACTTTGCGCCGTTTAGTTCGATGTTCTTTTTGCGCATCATCCGGTATAAAAAAGAAGAAGGCGCTGTCTTAAGATATTTCCGTAAAAATTTGTCCAGTCGCTGCCCCGCTTCGTTGGGGCCGATGACAAGGCTCTGCATAGTTTCCTCCCCTCAAAGGGAAATCGCCATAAGCAGGCTTTCAAGACGGTCGGCCTGTTCATCGGCATCGCTCTTTGGCGCTGTTGCGCCTTCTGAAAGCGCGTCCAGACGGCGCAGATAGGACGGCAGTTCCCGGAAAATTTTGATCTCAACGTTTGAAAGGCCGTTTTGCGCACACATGGAATGCAGATGTTTTTCACAGGCCTTCAGATCGCAGGAGGGATTGGCCGTATAGCCCGTCAGGGCTCCCCGGGCGTAGGCCATATGATGGATCTCAAAATTCTTTTCATAGCTGGTAAAGACCAGATCCGACCAGGCGCGCAGGCGGCCCGTATGGGGATAGATCTGTTCCCAGTCCCCGTCTGATACACCGTGACAGCGCAAAAGGACGAACAGATTGACCGCGCTGCGGCTGGCCGGAAGGCAGCCCAGCACCGCTACGATTGTCAGCAGATTTTGATTGGTCCCCGTGGAAAAAAGCCCGGTCAGGTAGACGGCGGCGGACAGGCCGAATAAAAGAAGCGTCCGCACGGCGGCCCTCTTCTTCTGCGCCTTCAGATATCCCGTTTCCCCTTTTTTGATCCTTTTTGTCATGCGCTTTTCGTTCCTTTCATCCTGCGGACCGCATACAGTACCGGCGTCTGCGGCAGGATCTTTGCCATAAGCCGGACGGCCTTGACCGGCAGGCCGCATACAGAAAGCGGCCGATGTCGGCTGGAGTCGATCAAAGCCTGCTTTACCACGCGCTGCGCATCTACCATCGTCCGCTTCTTGTAGGCGGGCATGGCCGCATAGCGCTCCGCCACCTCAAAAAATCCGGTCCTGACCGGTCCGGGACAGACGGCCGTTACATAAATCCTGCGTCCGGCCAGTTCTGCGCCCAGCGCCCGGGAAAAGCTCAGCGCGAAGGCCTTCGTGGCGGCGTAAACCGCAAATCCCGGCTGCGGCAGAAAGGCAGCGGCGCTGACAAGCTGCAGGATCCGGCTTTTTTCTCTCAGATAAGGCAGGCACGCGTAGGTGACCCACATCATAGCCCTGCAGTTGACATCGATCTGGCCTGCCTGTTCTGCGACGGGGATCTGATCGAAATCGCCGATCATCCCAAAGCCTGCGCAGTTGATCAGCATGCGTATGACAGGACGCTTTGCAAAAAGCTGTTCGGAAAGCCTGTTCAGATCGGCTGTGTCGGACAGGTCCAGCGGCAGGACGTATGCCCTATGGCTTAGCTTTGCCTGCAGTTGCTCCAGACGGTCCCTGCGCCTGGCCACCAGCCAGAATTCATCGATGGAGGGCATCCCCCGGTCCAACTGCAGGGCGAACTGGCGGCCCATCCCGCTGGAAGCGCCGGTGATCAGAATGATATTCATGAAAACCGTCTCATCCTTTCTTTTTATGCACGTTACGGATCGTTTTCTTTTTCCTTTTTGGTATCTCCGGCTGGCCTGCCGTCCCAGCAGCCGGAAGGCTTTTGTCCTTTTGCGGTCGGGCCTGGCCTGGCGCCGGGCGGATCAGGCACTTTTTGTCATACCCGATCAGATCCTCCCGTCCGGCCTTTCGTAAAGCCTCCCTGACCAGTGTATAATTGGCCGGATCCCGGTACTGGATCAGCGCCCGCTGCATGGCCTTCTCGTGCGGATTCCTGCAGACATAGACTTTAGATCCGTCCCTGGGATCGATCCCTGTATAATACATGACCGTAGACAGGGTGGACGGCGTCGGGTAAAAATCCTGCACCTGCTGCGGCATATAGCCCAGGTCCCGCAGATATTCCGCCAGTTCCACCGCTTCCTTCAGCGTGGAGCCCGGATGGGAGGACATCAGATACGGTACCAAAAACTGCTGCTTTCCCATCCTGGCGTTGAGCTGGCGGTATTTTGCCGCAAACGCCTCATAGACCGCATTGGGAGGCTTGCCCATCCGTCTGAGTACGGCGTCGCTGATATGCTCCGGCGCCACCTTCAACTGTCCGCTGATATGATGGGCGATCAGTTCTTTGAGGAAGGTATCGTCTTTATCCGCCAGCAGATAATCAAAGCGGATCCCGGATCGGATGAACACCTTCTTTACGCCGGGCAGCGCCCTGAGTTTTTGAAGCAGGCTGACATAATCGCTGTGACCGGCGTCCAGGTTGGGACAGGGCGACGGATACAGGCATTGCCTGTTCTGACAGACGCCCCTGGTCAGTTGTTTCTGACAGGAGGGATGACGAAAGTTGGCGGTAGGGCCTCCTACATCGTGAATATATCCTTTGAAATCCGGATCGGCGATGAGCAGCTTCGCCTCTTCCAGAAGGCTTTCATGGCTGCGCACCTGCACCGTGCGCCCCTGATGGAAGGTCAGGGAACAAAAGCTGCAGCCTCCAAAACAGCCGCGGCTGCTGACCAGGGAAAATTTAATCTCTGCAGTGGCGGGAACGCCGCCTGCCGCGTTATAGGAAGGATGGCTTGTACGCATATAGGGAAGGCTGTAGATCTGATCCATCTCTTCGGTACTGAGCGGCCGCTGCGGCGGGTTCTGGACCACGAAAAGGCGGTCGCCATAGCCTTCCACCATCGTCCTGCCGCGGATCGGATCCGTGTTATCGTACTGGAGCTTGAAGCTTTTGGCATAAAGGGCCGGCTTTTGTTTCATCTCCTCATAGGAGGGAAGCATCAGGGCGTCGTATACGCTGTCAGGGTTTGCCGTGCGGTAAACGGTGCCCGCCACAAAGGTGATATCCTTTACGGCGATCCCGGCTTCCAGCGCTTCCGCGATCTGCACGATGGACTTCTCTCCCATGCCGTAGGAGATCAGATCCGCCTGGCTGTCCAGAAGGACGGAACGCTTAAAGGAATCGCTCCAGTAGTCATAGTGCGCCATCCGCCGCAGGCTTGCCTCGATCCCGCCCAAAATGATAGGCACATCCTTATAAGTCCGACGGATCAGGTTACAGTAGACCGTCGCCGCCCGGTCGGGCCGTTTCCCAATAACGCCGCCCGGCGTGTAAGCGTCGGTATGGCGCCTTTTGCGGGAAACATAGTAGTGGTTTACCATGGAATCCATATTGCCGGAAGACACCAGAAAGCCGAGCCTGGGACGGCCGAATATAGCCACGCTGTCGTCCCGCTTCCAGTCCGGCTGCGAAAGGATGCAGACTTTGTATCCGTGGCTTTCCAGCACGCGGCTGATGGTGGCGGTGCCAAAGGACGGGTGATCCACATAGGCATCTCCCGTCACATAGACAAAGTCCGGCGCGCTCCATCCCCGTTGTCGCATCTCTTCGGCTGTCACAGGCAGAAATGAACTCAAGTCTTTATCCTCGCAGTTTCAAACCGTAGTAATCCCGGATATAAAAATCCGAAAGCCTTCTCTTTTCTTCTTCCTGTTCCCTGGAGGAAGCATCCTCCACCGCACACACGGCCATGCCGGCGGCCTTGCCCGCCAGAATGCCCGCAGGCACATCCTCAAAGACAAGGCATCGGGAGCAGGGGACGTTCAACTGCCGGGCCGCCTCCAGATAAATGTCCGGAGCGGGTTTCCCACGGCCCACATCGCAGGCCGTAATGATACAGGAAAAATAGTCCCTCAGCCCGTGGACGTCCACGATCTGTTCGACCAGAAGCCGGGAATTGCTGGTGGCGATCGCCAGTTTGATCCCATTTTTGCGGCAGTGATCCAGAAAAAGGGCCGCGCCGGGCTTTAAGGGGACGTCGTGCAGATATCTGTCCAGGGCCATCTCATTCCAGGCGCGTTTGATCTCTTCCACGCTGTCCGTCAGAGAAAAGCGGCGTTTAAAATAGGCCGCCGTCTCGGAAAACCCCAGTCCTTCCACGTCCCGCATCAGGCGCGGCGGAACCTTCAGCCCATACCGGCCGAGATATTCTTTGTCGATATCGGACCAGATCCACATGGAGTCCACCAGGGAACCGTCCAGATCAAAAATGACCGCATCAATGTTTTCTCTCATCTCAAATCCAGCCTGACCAAGATTTTTCCTTCCGTCATGAAAACGCTATCCCGTTCATAGTTTTTAGTATACTATATTTGGACGGCATTGGGTAGGAAGAATGGGCAAAAAAATCACAAAATATCTTCTGATCCTTCTGTTTGTGTATCTGAGCGCCCTGATTCTGACCCAGAGCAAGCGCAGCGCGGATCTGGCGCTGGAAGGGCTCAATCTCTGGTTCTCCCGGATGATCCCTGCCCTGCTTCCCTTTATGATCCTTTCCGGCATCCTCATGGGGCTGGGCCTTTCCGACGGGTTTGCCGCTTTGTTTTCCCCATTCCTTCGCCCCCTTTTTTCCCTCTCCGACTCCTGTCTGTACTGCATCGTGATCGGGTTTTTGTGCGGTTTCCCGATGGGCGCCAAAGTCTGCGCCCAAAGCTATGAGGAGCATCGCATCAGCCGCCGTGAGGCGACGCTGCTGCTTTCCTTCTGCAACAACATCGGCCCTGTTTATTTTGTGGGCTATGTCCTGCGCCTGTTTCCCGTTTCCCATCCCGGGGCAGCGCTTTTTGCCATGTATGGGATCCCCCTTCTGTATGGGATCTGTCTGCGGCGCACCCTGTTTCGGGATGTCACCTTTGCTTCTGGGCAAAAACAGAAGGCGAGGCCGCTGCCGTCCTTGTCCGTATCTTCGCTGCTACAGAAGATGAACGACTCCATCCAAACGTCCCTGGACGCCATTACCGTACTGGGCGGTTATATGATCTTCTGCAATCTTCTGAATCTGATCCCGCTCCATCTGCTTGGTGAAACTTCTGCGCTTCTGCCCTGGTGCGGCCCTCTGCTGGAGATCACCAGCGGCATTTCCCGGCTGGACTGGGCCCACCGCATGACAGCCTTTCTCCTTCTGCCTTTTGGCGGGCTTTCCTGTATTGCCCAGACTTACAGTTGTATCAGAAATACAGACCTGTCCCTGTACGAATACCTGTTCCACAAGGTGGTTCAAACCATGCTCACCGCAGCCTTTTATACGCTGTGCAGGTTTTGAAAAGCTTTTGAAAATACCGGGCCTTCCCGCAAAAAACTCCGGTGCAGCCACACCGGAGCCTTTGAATCGTCTGTATCCCTCTTATATAATCTGATTTGCCGTTACGCCCTTATTCCTGGGGAGACTGTGCAGACTCTTCCGCCATCTGCCCCTGTGCTTCCTCATTCTGCGCCGCAAACTCCGCCCTGTTGCCGGCCACCACTTCATTCAGGTTGTTCAGGTCCTCGATCAGGTTGCCGTAATGGACGTTTGCGACCTCGACGGCATGGGCGATGATGCTCTCGATGTTCGCCATCATATCATCCGCATACTGCATCATGGAATCCCGGATCGCATTGGCTTCTATCGTGGCATTGTCCACAATGTCCTGGGCCTGCCGGGTGGCGAGCTGGACCACTTCATTGGCCTGGGCGTAGGCCTGCTGCATGATCTCATGCTCGTTGATCAGTTCCGTGGTATGCTCCGTAGCCTCATCGATCAGCGATTGGGCCTTCTCACGGGCTTCGTTCAGAATGGCTTCCCTGTTGCTGATAAGCTTCTGGTAACGCTTAATCTCATCAGGCGTCTTTACGCGAAGCTCCCGCAGAAGTTCATCGATCTCATCCTTGTTTACAACGATCTTGTTGTTGGACAGCGGCTGCCGCTTACAGCTATCAATGTACTCTTCAATTTCATCGATCAGTTGTTCAATTCTGCTGCTCATTCTCTCCTCATTTCTGCACGAAGCGTTTTATTCGGTTACCTTTAAAAACAGAAAGCCTGGGACGTTTCCTGCCGGTTTTGCAAAAACGACCGTTATGTACCGTCCTATCCCTCATGCCCGAATTTCTCATACACGAGTCTGGCCACAAACGGCGGCACGCATTTGGAAATATCCCCATGAAAACTGGCAATCTCCTTAACGCTGGAAGAGCTTAGGTAAGCATATTCCAGGCTGGTAGTCAGAAAGACCGTATCCAGTTCCCCCGCCGACAACAGCTTATTGGTCTGGGCGATCTGCAGTTCATATTCAAAGTCCGTGATCGCCCGCAGCCCCCTCACGGATACCCGGACATTCTTCTTTCGGGCATAATCGATGAGCAGCCCGCTGAAAGATTCGACTTTGACATTGGGAAGATCTTTCGTCGCCTCTTCTAACATTTTAACACGTTCTTCCACAGAAAACAATGGACACTTTTCTTTATTGTTCAGCACGCTGACAGTCAGTTCGTCAAAAATAGAGGCGGCCCGGTGTATGATATCCAGATGCCCAAACGTAACGGGGTCAAAGCTCCCCGGATAGATCGCTCTCTTCATGGCTGTCCTTCCTCATGAAAAACACATGTTTGTTGGTCTTATAGACCTTTTCGCGGGTCACGGCAAAGCCGTATTCCTGCGCAAAGGAAAAATCCCTGTTCTTCTCGCTTTCGATGATGATCAGGGTATCCGGCCCCACATACGGCGCATGGGAAAGGGCTTTCAGTACCGGTTCTTCCAACCCGGCCTGATAAGGGGGATCCATGAAAATGATATCCGCATGCTTCTCCCGGATAAAGCGGGCAGCGTTTACCACATCCTGCTTCAGAACGACGGCGCGCTCCGTAAATTTGGTGAAGCGCAGATTCTCCACAATACACGATGCAGCTTCCCTGCCGTTTTCCACAAAGTAGGCCCTGCGCGCTCCCCGGCTGAGGGCTTCGATACCGATGGCGCCGCTGCCGCTGCACAGGTCGATAAACAGGCCGCAGGGAAACCTCGTCTGCAGCATATTGAACAGCGTTTCCTTGATCCGATCCGTGGTAGGACGGGTATCGGGCCCCTGGGGCGCCTTTAGGGGCAGGCTTCTGGCCTGTCCGGCGATCACTCTCATACGTCGCTCCCATCATACATATTTATGGATATACTACCGCATAATTTTCTGCCGGTCAACCTCTAACTTTCGTCCCTTTCGTATCCCGTTTCGCTGCTTTGATCTGATTCAGTACCAGATTGCGGCTCTTATAGGCAACAGCGGTTTCGTCCGTATTCTTTGTATAATAGACCGCCTCGATTTTGTCGGATCCTGAAAGCTTCATGGCGCGCACGCCGATAGCGGCTTTTTTCTTTTCGGGTATCTCGCTGATCAGGAAACGGAGGAAATAACCGTCGCAGGACTGCAGGATGATATTTTTCTGTTCCTTATAGACCGCGACGCTGACCAGTTCGTCTCCCTCCGCCAGCTTCGTGGCGGCGACGGTCTTTTTCGTCACGTCAAATTCCCCGCCGTCCACGATCTTGGCCATGGCCTGCCGCGTGACGAAAAGCAGCCGGTACAGGTTCAGGTCGCTCTGGCTGACGGCGAGCAGAAGCTGTTCTTTGGTGGAATCATAGCTGCTCACATTGTCCAGCGGTATGCCCTTATCCCGGAATTTGCCAAAGGGAAGATCGGAGACCTTGACGGTATATAGCTGGCCGGTATTCGTGAACAGACAGATCCGGCCCGTATTTTTACAGAGGAAAGAAAAACGGTTTTCCGTCAGGATGGCATCCTGGTTGCGTTCGTAGGCGGCGGTATCGATGATCCGGCTGTAGCCGAACTTATCGATCAGGCAGTAAACCTGCGTTTCTTCCGCCTTTTTCTCCTCAAAGACCGCTTCTTCGCAGTTGTCGATCCGCGTCCGCCTTTTGACGGCAAACTGGCGCTTCATCTCGTCCAGTTCGTTCATGATGACCTGCGCCATAGAGCTTTTGCGCTCCAGGATATCCTCATAACGGTAAATATTGGATAAAGTTTCCTCATGTTCGTTGATCAGCGCTTCGATCTCCAGCCCGATCAGCTTGTATAGCCGCATATCCAGAATGGCGTTGGCCTGGTTCTCTGTAAAGCGCAGGTATCCGGCCATCACGGCGGATTCCTTTGACTTGAACCGGATCCCCTCCGTGACCCCGTCTACCAGGCATGCCTTGGCCATGTTCCGGTCGCGGGAACCGCGCAGGATCTCGATGATCAGATCGATCACGTTGCAGGCCTTGATCAGCCCCTCCTGGATCTCCCGTTTCGCCTGTTCCCTGGAAAGGAGCGTTTCATATTTGCGGCGGTTGACCTCAAACTGGAAGTCCACGCTGGCCTTGAGGATCTGTTTGAGCCCCATGGTTTCCGGCCGCCCGTCTGCAATGGCCAGCATATTGACGCCAAAAGTGTCTTCCAGGCGGGTCTTTTTGTAAAGCATATTGATGAAGTTATCTACGTCCGCGTCTTTCTTCAATTCGATGACGATGCGGATACCCTCTTTGGAAGACTGGTTGGAAATATCCACGATGTCGGCGGTTTTTTTGCCCTCGGCCAGGGCCGCCACATCCGAAAGGAATTTGGCGATGTTGGCGCCGATCATCGGATAAGGGATCTGGGTGATGACCACATTGGTACGGCCCGCCCGCCCCTTCTCCTTTTCCACCCTGCCGCGCACTTTGATCTTGCCGACGCCGGTCTCGTAGATCGAAAGAAGCTCGTCTTTATTGGTGACGATGCCGCCGGTAGGAAAATCCGGCCCCTGGATATAGCGCATCAGTTCTTTGGTGGATATGTCCTCATTCAGCATATACGCCTTAACCGCGTCGATCACTTCCCCCAGGTTATGGGGCGGGATGCTGGTGGCCATGCCGACCGCAATGCCTTCTGAACCGTTGACCAGCAGATTGGGGAATTTACAGGGCAGAACGGAGGGTTCCTTTTCCGTTTCGTCAAAATTCGGGAGGAAATCCACCACATCCTTGTCCAGATCGGCCAGAAACGCTTCCTGCGCGATCCGGTGCAGCCTCGCTTCCGTATAACGCATGGCGGCCGCCCCGTCGCCTTCGATGTTGCCGAAGTTGCCGTGCCCGTCGATCAGAACCTGTCCCTTTTTAAAATCCTGGGCCATCACCACAAGGGCTTCATAGATGGAAGCATCCCCGTGGGGGTGATATTTACCCATGGTATCGCCGACGATACGGGCGCTCTTGCGGTAAGGCCTGTCATAGCGGATCCCCAGTTCGTGCATATCGTACAATACTCTCCGCTGTACGGGCTTTAAGCCGTCCCGGACGTCCGGGAGCGCCCTGGAGATGATGACGCTCATGGCGTAATCGATAAAAGACTTCTGCATCACCTCGGAATACTCGGTTTTTATGATCCTGTCATCCATCCTGTTCCATCCTTCCAATCGCCGTCGGCTTTTTTAGAACATGCTGCCCTAGACGTCTAACTGCGCGTCCGTCGCGTTGCGGTAGATAAAATCCCTCCTGGGCGGAACCTCCGTCCCCATCAAAAGCGCCGTCACATCGGAGGCCATCCGGGCGTCCTCGATCTCCACCAGCTTTAACAGCCTGTTCTCGGGATCCAGCGTCGTCTCCCAGAGCTGCTGGGGATCCATTTCCCCAAGGCCCTTATAGCGCTGCAGCGTAAACGGGCCTTTGTGCCGCTTGCGGTAGCGCTCCAGCGCCTTGTCGTCGTACAGATATTCTTCCTTGCCCTTGGCAGGCATCGCCTTATAGAGCGGCGGCATGGCGATATAAACATGGCCCTCGAAGATCAGCTCCGGCATAAAGCGGTAAAATAATGTCAGCAGCAGATTGGAAATGTGGGCGCCGTCCACATCCGCATCGGCCATGATGATGATCTTGTCGTAACGCAGCTTGGAAATATCGAAATCGTTGCCGTAGCCTTCGGAAAAACCGCAGCCGAAAGCGTTGATCATGGTCTTGATCTCGGCGTTGGCCAACACCTTGTCGATACTGGCCTTTTCCACGTTCAGGATCTTGCCCCGGATGGGCAGGATCGCCTGGTACATGCGGTTTCGGGCCATCTTGGCACTGCCGCCGGCGGAATCCCCTTCCACGATAAAGATCTCGCATTTGGAAGCGTCCCGGGACTCGCAGTTGGCCAGCTTGCCGTTGGAATCGAAAGAAAACTTCTGTTTGCTCAATAGGTTGGTCTTGGCC
>X22_European_Rabbit__coassemble_154_pt1 | contig 16486 bp, 15 predicted proteins | sample X22_European_Rabbit__metabat2_low_PE_003 | metagenome-assembled genome bin X22_European_Rabbit
CATATCGTAGGCAGGCTGCTTGGAGATATCGTCTCCGGCGGCTTCTTTTTTTTGTTGATACATCAAAGCCTTACTGAGCGCCTCCCGGATCAGGGCGGCGTTGGTCATGCGGCTCGAGATGCCGTGTTCCCGGTAGCAGCGTTTGGGGTTCTCTCCGAAAGCGCATTTCATGGCCACCGGCGCTTTGACGATCATATCGTCCACCCTTTTCCCGACGGTCTTCATGGCGATGAAAGTGCCGCCGATGGGATTGGAGCTTCCGGGGCCGGTACCGATACAGGTGACGCCGGCGCGGGCCGCTTCCATCAGGGCTGGATCCATGGGATTGATGCCGTCCTGGGCCCGAAGCTGCGGGGTGACCGGATCGTTGTACTCATTATAATCCTTCCCCTCGTAGCCGATGGCGGTGCCGTCCAGCCCCACATGACAATGGGCGTCTACAAATCCGGGATAGATCTGCAGGCCGGCAGCGTCTATGACCTGACAGCCCTCCGGGACAGGCAGGTTAGGGCCGATCCGGCGGATCTTGCCGTCTTCGATCAGAATGTCCGCCGCAAAAACGCTGACCTTTGCTTCCGGGCCGACTGCGGTATGCAGCGTGCCTTTTTTTATACATAACATATCGATTACCTCCTATGAGAAATACTTTACTACAACCGATAGCAGAATAGCAAGAAAAAACATGGATTTTAGGACAGACTGATGTTACAATACCCTTTAGTGTCAGGACAAGGTCTTGGCGTAGAAAGTTTATGAGGTGCTGTGCTGCGGACGCGCATGGCAGGAAGGAAAAACAATGGAGAAATGGACGAGATTTCGTTATCAGCCGGTGCTTCCTCTGGGCAAGGACGGCCGGCGCATCACCGGCGGCCGGGAGCATATCGCGCTTTCCAGACGGGCGGCGTCGGAAGGGATGGTCCTTTTAAAAAATGAAAAAGGCCTGCTGCCGCTGGCGGCCGGGAGCCGGGTGGCGCTCTTTGGAAAGGCCTGCGTGGATTATGTAAAAGGCGGCGGCGGGAGCGGCGACGTGACCGTGGCTTATACCAGGAGCCTGGCGGAGGGGCTGCTGGAAAAAGAGGCGGAAGGAAAAGTCGGCGTTTTTGGGCCGCTGCTGGATTTTTACAGGCAGGACGTGAAGCGCCAGTACGATAACGGCATTGTGCCCGGACAGACTTTAGAACCGGCGCTGCCAAAAGCGCTGGTGCGGGAGGCGAGAGCGTATACGGATCTGGCCCTGATTAGCATCTGCCGATTCTCCGGCGAGGACTGGGACCGGGCGGACGATGATTTTTATCTGACGGATCAGGAGGCGGCCATGGTGGAAGAGGTGAAGGCAGCTTTCCCGCGGATCGCCGTGGTGCTGAATGTGGGCGGCATGGTGGATACGTCCTGGTTTAAAGGGGAAGCAGGTATCCAGGCGGCGCTGCTGGCATGGCAGGGCGGCCTGGAAGGCGGCCTGGCGGCGGCGGATATCCTTTGCGGAGACGTCAATCCTTCCGGCAAGCTGGTGGACACCTTTGCTTCCCGCTTTGAGGACTATCCCTCCAGTCAGGGGTTTCACGAATCCAGGGATTATGTGGTCTATCAGGAAGATATTTATGTAGGGTACCGTTATTTTGAAACGGTAAAAGAGGCCCGGCGCAAAGTCAACTATTGTTTTGGATACGGGCTTTCCTATACGGATTTTGAGGTCGGCCCCGTCAGCGCCCGCGAGGAAACGGACGAAACGGGGAAAGAGAGGATCGTCTTTTTCGCTCCAGTGACCAACGTGGGCGTCCGTGCAGGCAAAGAAGTGCTGCAGGTCTATGTGAGCGCGCCGCAAGGAGCCTTGGGCAAGCCTGCCCGGGAACTGAAGGCCTTTGCCAAGACCCGGGAGCTTTTGCCCGGAGAGCGTCAGGTCGTGCGGATGACGGTTCAAAAAGACGATCTGGCTTCCTATGACGACGTGGGGAAGGCGGTCAAGTCCGCCTGGATCCTGGAGGCGGGGGAATATCATTTTTATCTGGGCACCAGCGTGCGGGATGCCAAAGACTGCGGTTTCGTCCTTTCGGTGCCCAAAACGCAGGTGGTTTCCCAGCTTTCCGAAAAATGTGCGCCTACGGGCGTCGACAGGCGTATGACCGCTTCGGGAGAATGGGAAGAGATGCCCAGGACGGACAGGCAGCAGGAGCCGGTCTATCATGACCCTGCACTGGGCGAAGCGTATTCGCCGGCAGGGAAAGCGGCGGAATCGGTACTCTTATCCTGGGATCCTAAGAAAAAACAGGAGGGAAGGCCCCAGTTTGACGAGGTGGCAAAGGGTACGCTTTCTCTGGATGAATTTTTAAAGAGCCTGTCCGATGAAGAACTGGCCGGGCTTTTGGGCGGCCAGCCCAATACCGGCGTGGCCAACACGTTCGGGATCGGGAATCTGCCGTCGGCGGGCATCCCGAATGTGATGACGGCAGACGGGCCGGCCGGACTGCGCATCCGGCCGGAGTGCGGCGTATGCACTACGGCGTGGCCCTGCGCCACGCTGCTGGCGTCCAGCTTTAACGAGGAGCTGGTAGAGCAGATCGGACGTGCCGGCGCGCTGGAGGTAAAAGAAAACAATATCGGCGTATGGCTGACGCCGGCCATGAACATTCATAGAAGCCCCCTCTGCGGCCGCAACTTTGAGTATTATTCCGAGGATCCCCTGGTGGCGGGGAAGATGGGATCTGCGCTGGTGCGCGGGATCCAGTCTGTCCATATCGCGGCCTCCGTCAAGCATTTCGCCTGTAACAATAAGGAGACGAATCGCAGGAACAGCGATTCCAGGCTATCCGAAAGGGCGCTGCGGGAAATCTATCTGAAAGGATTTGAGATCGTCGTCCGGGAAGCAGATCCATGGACGATCATGTCTTCCTACAATATTGTCAACGGTATCCGTTCCTCCGAAAATAAGGAGCTTTTGACGGCTATTCTTCGGGACGAATGGGGATATCAGGGGATGGTGACCACCGACTGGTGGAATTGCGCCCGTCACGAACGGGAAGTGCTGGCGGGCAATGATCTGAAGATGGCCGTCGGTATGCCGGACCGGCTCATGAAAGCGATGCAGGAAGGCGATCTGACCAGGGAGGATCTTCTGGTATGCGCAAAAAGGATCCTGGGAATGCTGTTAAAGCTGGATTGATCCCTTTTTGCCCACGGTTAGGAATGACAAATTCCCTGTTGACAAACAGGGGAAAATGGATATATAATCCTAGTAAACTAATGGGTTAAATAAGGGAAAAGAGGGAAAGTATGAAAGTGTATGCGGATCAGGCTGCGACTACGAAGATCAGCAGCCGTTCTTTGCAGGCCATGACATCCTGCTGCGAGAAATATTTCGGCAACCCTTCCAGCCTGCATGAAGCAGGCAGGGAAGCGGAAGCCGCGCTGGAAACGGCCCGGGGCGAGATCGCATCCTGTCTGAACGCCAGGCCGGGAGAAATATATTTTACCTCCGGAGGGAGCGAAGCGGATAACTGGGCCATCACCCAGGCCGCCGCTGCCGGCGCCAAAAAGGGCAAAAAGCATTTGATCTCCACGGCGTTTGAACATCATGCGGTACTGCATACGTTGGATGCGCTTAAGAAACAGGGATTTGAGGTGACCCTTCTGCCGGTCCATGAGGACGGGCTCGTCCGTCTGCCGGAGCTGGAGGCCGCGATCCGGGAGGATACGGCGCTGGTGACCGTCATGTATGTGAACAATGAAGTGGGCACCATTCAGCCCATCGCCGGGATCGGGGAGATTTGCCGCAGGAAAGGCGTGCTGTTCCATACGGACGCGGTGCAGGCAGCCGGACATCTCTCAATCGATGTGGAGGCGGATAAGATAGACATGCTCTCCCTGGCGGGCCATAAGTTCCACGGGCCCAGAGGCGTTGGCGCCCTTTACGTCCGCAAGGGGATTCCGTTGGGGAATCTCATATACGGCGGCGGACAGGAGCGGGGGAAACGCGCGGGAACCGAGAATCTGCCCGGGATCGCAGGCATGGCGGAGGCTTTGAAAGAGAGCCTTCAGGACCGGGAAGAGAAGAATGCGAGAATTCTCTGTATGAGGGAGAAGCTGGCGGACGCTATTTTGCAGATTCCAAAGACCCGGCTGAACGGCAGCCGGGAGAAGCGGCTGGCCGGCAATCTGAACTTCTGTTTTGACGGGATCGAGGGAGAGTCGCTGCTGTTGTATCTGGATTTGCAGGGGATTTGCGCGTCCTCCGGATCTGCATGCACGTCCGGATCCCTGGATCCAAGCCATGTGCTGCTGGCGCTGGGGCTTCCGGCGGAGGTGGCCCACGGTTCCCTGCGTCTCAGCCTGGACGAGACGAATACCATGGAAGAAGTAGATTATATCATTCAGGTGCTTCCGGACGTGGTAAAACGGCTGCGGGCAATGTCGCCGATCTGGAACGGCGTTGGCTGAGCGGCTGTAAAGAAGAGATTCAAAGTCAGGGAAAGGAGAGAGAGTTGCCATGGCAATGACATATAGTGAAAAAGTGAGGGATCATTTCGCCAATCCCAGGAACGTGGGGACGATTGAGGATGCCAACGGCGTGGGAGAAGTGGGAAACGCGGTTTGCGGGGACATCATGAAGATGTACCTAAAGATCAATGACGACGGGATCATCGAGGATGTGAAGTTCAATACTTTCGGCTGCGGCGCAGCCATCGCCACCAGTTCCATGGCCACGGAGATGATCAAGGGCAAATCCATCGAGGAGGCGGCCCAGTTGACCAATAAGGCGGTCGTAGAGGCGTTGGACGGCCTTCCGCCGGTGAAGATCCACTGTTCCGTGCTGGCGGAAGAGGCGGTGCAGGCGGCGCTGGAAGATTATCGGAAGCGCCAGGCGGCCAAAGCGGAGGGGCAGGCAGATTCGCCTTGTGAAAATTAACAGAAAGAGTTCCCCATATAGTGGGCAAAATCTCACAAAAATCTCCGATATTAGTATTTTTTGTTAGCGCAGATACGATTTTTAGGGTATAATAAAGTTGTAGGGGGCAGCCATATTCGTATGGCTGCCGAATGCGCTCAGGAAAGTTGAGGTATTTATGTATCAGAAAGGAGATTTTGTCACGTATGGATGCAAAGGCGTCTGTCAGATCAGGGATATTACGACGCTGCGCATGGACGGGATCCCTAAGGACAGGCTGTATTATGAGATGCAGCTTGTGCGGGACCCGGGAAGTAAGATCTTCACTCCTGTAGAGCATGAGGCCAGTAAGGGTATGATGAGGCCGGTGCTTTCGGAGGACGAGGCCATCTCCCTGCTGGATCGCCTTCTGGATCTGGACGAAGAGTGGATCCGGGACGATCGGGAAAGGGAGGCGCATTACCGGGATGTGATCAACCGCAGCGACGCGGAGGGAATGCTGTCGATCATCCGCTGCCTTCATCTGCGCCGCAGAGAACGGCTGATGATCGGGCGCAAGCTGACGGCTATGGATTCCAAATACCTGCGCATGGCGGAAGACAATCTGTACACGGAGTTTTCCCTGGCGCTGCAGATCCCGGTATCGGAGGTGCAGGAACAGGTATCGGACCGGCTGGATCGTTTCTTCGGGACGGTGAAGAGTCTTTGAATGAGGGTGGGGCAAAATCATAAGGGCGGCAGGGATATGTGGTAAACGGACGATGCCGCCGCTAAACAGGAGGGGCTTTCGCATGCATGGTTTACAAAACCCTGCGCGCGAAAGCCCCTCCTGTTTGGCAGCCGTATTTTTAGCAGTTCGCAGCCCCGCCGTCCTTTTGCTCTGTGGACAGCACATATTTTTTGACCGCTTCAAAGCTCTCCGGGCTGAACACATGCTCCATTTTGCAGGCGTCCTGGGCCGCGATCTGGGGATCTACGCCCAGGCGGATGAGCCAGTCGGTAAAAAATTCATGGCGCTCATAGATCATTTCCGCGATCTGGAGGCCCGTCTGTGTCAGATAGATAAAGCCTTCCCGGGTGACGGTGATATGCTTTTTCTCGCGCAGGTTCTTCATGGCGACGCTGACGCTGGATTTCTTAAAGCCCAGTTCCTCGGCGATATCCACGGAGCGCACTACCGGGCGGCATTTACTCAGAATGAGTATCGTCTCCAGATAATTTTCGGCTGATTCGTTCCTGTTCATTTTTTTCTCCATTCTGCCGCCAGCGGCGGCGTCTATGCGCGGGGAACTTTGTGCGCCGGCATGAATTTGGGTCTGCCTTCGTATTTTTTAGTATAACACGTCTTTTTTGGGGGTTCAAGTTTTTGTGTTGAAAATCGGACGATTGTCAGACGGGATATCTTATGGTAGACTGATAACAAATGTCGGATAATTTTCCGGCACGCGGCCCCTGAGAGGGACGCACACGGATCTGCAGTGGCATAAGGAGGAGCGATCATGGAACGTTGGGCGAATACGGCCCCCCTGTCGTTAAGACAGATACAGGTGACGGATACTTTCTGGAAAAAGGAAATGGAGCTGGTCAGGACGGAGGTGATCCCGTATCAGTGGGAGGCCTTAAACGACAGAGTAGAGGGCGCCGCCCCCAGCTTTTGTATGCGCAATTTCAGGGTGGCGGGAAAGATGAACCGGGAAAGGCAGAGATTGGGGCAGGCGTATGTGGAACCGGCGTATACGTTCCGGGGATTTGAAGCGCTGCCCGAGGATCCGGAGAATCCCGGCGACCATTTCTACGGGTTTGTGTTTCAGGACAGCGATTTTTCCAAGTGGATTGAGGCGGTGGGCTATTCTTTGACGCAGCATCCCGATCCGGCGCTGGAAGCGGTGGCGGATCAGGCTATCGATGTGGTGTGCGCCGCCCAGCAGCCGGACGGCTACCTGGATACCTATTACATCATCAACGGGCGGGACAAGACCTTTTCCAATCTGCGGGATCATCATGAGCTGTACTGCTTTGGACATCTGGCAGAGGGCGCGGTGGCCTATTATCAGGCGACGGGTAAGGATAAGCTGCTTCAGGCCGCCGTCCGGTTTGCGGACTATGTGGGATCCTGTTTCGGCCCGGAGGAGGGCAAGTGCAAGGGCTACCCCGGCCATGAGATCGCGGAGATGGCGCTGGTGCGCCTGTATGAAACCACAGGGGAGAAAAAATATCTGGAGCTGAGCCGCTTTTTTGTGGATCAGAGGGGGACGCGGCCCTATTATTTCGATCTGGAGCATCCCGAATCGGTCAAAAAAGGGGAGGAAAACGCCCTGCGCCATTTTTACCATCAGGCCCATCTGCCCGTGCGGCAGCAGGAAGAGGCGGTGGGACATGCGGTGCGCGCCGTCTATCTGTATTCCGGGATGGCGGACGTGGCGCGGCTGACGGAGGATGCAGGCCTGTATGCGGCCTGTCAGAAGCTCTGGGACAACATCGTTGAAAAGAAGATGTATCTGACAGGGGGGATCGGCGCGACGCATATGGGCGAGGCATTTTCCTTCGCCTACGATCTGCCCAACGATACCGCCTACGCGGAAACCTGCGCCTCCATCGGCCTTGTTTTTTTCGCCCGCCGGATGCTGCAGATCGCCCCGGATGCCCGCTATGCCAACGTCATGGAGAGGGCGCTGTATAATGGAATTCTGAGCGGGATGGCGCTGGATGGCAGGAGCTTTTTCTATGTCAATCCGCTGGAGGTGGAACCGACAGCCTGCCGTCAGGACGCGCGCAAAGCCCATGTGAAGCCCGTGCGGCAGAAGTGGTTCGGCTGTGCCTGCTGTCCGCCCAATCTGGCGAGGCTTATCTCCTCGATTGACTCCTATGCCTTTACGGAAAACGAGGATACCCTCTTTGTGCATTTGTATATGGGGAGCGTGCTGACCAAAAAAACAGGGGGAAAGGATGTGGATATCTGCGTGGAATCCGCCTTCCCCTGGAATGGAGAAGTCAGGATCCGGGTGCGCGCAAACGGCGCGAAGGGCTTTAAGCTGGCGCTGCGGCTCCCGGACTGGTGCGATAGCTATGCCGTCGAGGGCGCCGGAGAGAATCCCTGTGAGAAGGACGGATATCTTTATGTGCAAAAGGAGTGGGGAGAGGAGGACACGATATCCTTATCCTTCCCCATGGAGGTAAAGCTGGTGGAAGCGGCCCCCAGGGTGCGGGAGGATATCGGCAGGATCGCTGTGACGAGAGGCCCCATTGTTTATTGCCTGGAAGAGGCGGATAACGGAAAAGACCTGCACCTGCTTTCCCTGGACGGGGCGGCTGCGCCTGCCGTAGAGGACTTTTGCGTGTGCGGCGAGCCTGTGAAAGCCGTTTTGTGCCCCGGTTACAGGCGTATGGGGGATGAGGCGGCAGAAAAAGAGGGGCTGTACCGTCCGTATCGTCCGGCCCGGAAGGAGGCCGTCATGCTGCGGTTTATACCCTATTATACCTGGGCCAATCGGGGAGAGAATGAAATGCAGGTCTGGACAAGGGTGGAATGACCGGGATCCCGCGTTTTTTGTATGCCCTTTTTCTCAGCGCTCTGTGGCCTCCAGCATCCGGCGCATATCTGCAGGCATCGGCGCGCAAAACGCCATCGCTTCCCCTGTGATGGGGTGGGCAAAGGTCAGCCGGGCGGAATGAAGCGCCTGCCGTTTTATGTATTCCATGTCTGGATTATACAGGGAGTCCCCGATCAGGGGAAATCCCAGATATTTTAAATGGATCCGTATTTGATGGGTGCGGCCTGTCTCCAGATAAAGCTTCAGCAGGCTGTGCCCGTTTTGATAGTCCAGCGTTTCATAGTGCGTGACGGCGCTTTCCCCGTTTTCAAAATCGATGGTGCGCTCGATCAAAGAGCCCGGTTTGCGCCCCAGGGGGGCGGTGATGGTGCCGCAGGGCGGCGTCACCCTTCCCCGGACGATGGCCAGGTATTCCCGGCGGATCAGGCGGCGTTTTACCATGGTGGAGAGAATGCTGCCGCTGACCATGTGTTTGGCGATGATAGTCAGGCCGGAGGTGTTATGATCCAGCCGGTTGATGCAGCGAAAGACAAAGGGACAGTCCTGACGCGCAAAATAGCCCGCCACCGCGTTGCCCAGGGAATGGGTGTAGTTGCCCATGGAAGGGTGGATGGGCAGGCCGGCGGGTTTGTTTATGACCATCAGGTCCTCGTCCTCATACACGATATCCAAAGGCAGATTTGCCGGCGGGATTTTTTCCGAAGAGACGGATTCCACGATATGGATGGTCAGCGTGTCCCCTGCAAAAAGGGGATGGATCATATAGGCCGGTTTATCGTTTATCAGGACGCCGTCCGGTATTTTTTTCAAGGCCGTGATATTGGCGGAGGAATATCCTTTTTTCTTTAAAAACTGCGCCACCGGCGAGGCTGCGTCGGCCCCGTCGATGGCGTAGGTAAGCGTTCGTTCCATCTTGTCTTCAAAAGTCCTTTAATTCGATTTGACTTCCTTCCACATCTCGTTATACAGCTCGTCGCCCTCGTCCCCAAGGTAGTTGAAGGTTTCCAGGTTCGCATACTGGCTCAGGTCGGGAAAGGCGATCGAGGAATTTTTGATCTCTTCGTCCTCGATCAGTTCCCGGGCGGCGTCGTTGGGGGTGGAGTAGGTGATGTATTCAAAGTTTAACAAGGCGATGTCGGGGCGGCACATGAAGTCGATGAACTTTTCGGCGTTTTCCTTGTTGGGCGCGTTTTTGGGCACGACCCAGGAATCGATCCAGACGTTGGTGCCCTCTTTGGGGATCACATATTCCAGATCCGGATTTTCCCGCTGGGTGTAAATGGCTTCGCCGGAGTAGATGACGCCCAGAGCGGCCTCGTTGCCGATCATCTTATCCCGCACCTGGTCGATGACGTAGGCCTGCACCAGAGGCTTCTGTTCGATCAGAAGATCCCTGGCCGCCGCCAGCTCGTCGGGATCCATGGAATTCATGGAATTGCCGTTTAGCTTCAGCGCCACCATGAACGCATCCCGGACGGAATCCTGCATCAGAATGTTATCCGCATATTTTTCGTCCCAGAGGATGGACCAACTGTCCACGGGCTCCTCTACCATGGTCTTGTTGTAAAGGATGCCGACGGTGCCCCAGCAGTAGGGAACGGAATATTTGTTGCCGGGATCGAACTGTTCGGACTGCTCCCAGTACTGGGCGCCGATGTTGGCCTTGGCATTGGGAATGTTGTCAAAATCGAGTTCCTGCAGAAGATCGTTGTCGATCATTTTCTGGATCATATAGTCGGAAGGGCAGATCACGTCGTACTGGGACGCGCCGGCCTCCACCCTGGGATACATGATCTCGTTCGTCTCAAATTCGTCATAGACGACCTTGATGCCGGTTTCTTCCTCGAACATTTCGAGGGTGTCGGGGTCGATGTATTCGCCCCAGTTGTAGACGATCACTTCGCCGCCGTCTTTGGCGCCAGCGGCCGTGCCGGAGGCGTCAGGACTGCCACAGCCTGCAAGGGAACCGGCCAGGAGGCAGCCCATGGCGAAAATACCGGTCAGTTTTGTAATAACGGTTCTTTTTTTCATTTTTGTGTCCTTTCCGCCCCTGGGATGGAAGCATCCTGTGGCTTTGGCCTGTAATTGACGAGTAACAAAAGGATCAGCACGGTGACGAAAATCAGCGTGGAGAGGGCGTACATCTCCGGTTTGATCCCTTTTTTGACTTCCGTATAGATCTTCGTGGAAAGGGTGTCCACACCTGGCCCTTTGGTGAAGTGGGTGATGATGAAATCGTCCAGCGACATGGTAAAGGCCATCAGGAAGCCGGAGAGGATGCCGGGCAGAAGATCCGGGAACACCACCCTGAAAAACGCCTGGGTCCGGGAAGCGCCCAGATCCAGGGCCGCTTCGTAGACGCTGGGGTTTAGCTGCTTCGCCCGGGGCATGACGCTTAAGATCACATACGGGATGTTGAAGGTGATATGGGACAAAAGGATCGTCCCGAAACCGAAGCGGACGCCGAAGGAGATGAACAGAAGCATCAGGGAGATGCCCGTCACGATCTCGGCGTTGAGCATCGGAATGTTGGTGACGCTCATGAAGACCGCCCGGCTGCGCCGTTTCATTCCCGCGATGGACAGGGTGGCGACGGTGCCGATGACGGTGGCCGCCACCGCAGAGAGCAGCGCGATGGCCAGCGTGTTGGAAAGCGCCTGCAGGATGGCCTGGTTGTCGAACAGCTCGACGTACCATTTAATTGTGAAGCCGCCCCATTTGGCGCGGGTTTTGCTGTTGTTAAAGGAGAGTACCATCAGCGTGACGATGGGGGCGTACATGAAAAGGACGATCAGGGCGATATAGATCTTTTCCGCGCTTTTTTTGATCATAATGCCGTTCCCTCCCCGTTTTTGTCAAAGATGCCGGTCAGCACCATATTGACGATGATAAAGGCCATCAGCACGATGGAAAGGCCGCTGCCCAGATGCCAGTTGCTGGCCTGGGTAAATTCCTGCTCGATGACATTGCCGATCAGCAGGATCTTGCTGCCGCCCAGCAGGTTGCTGATGACGAAGGTGGTCAGCGCCGGCACGAATACCATCGTGATGCCGCTGATGACGCCGGGAATGCTCAGGGGGAAAATGACGCGGCAGAAGGTCTGTACGCCGTTGGCCCCCAGGTCGTAAGCTGCGTTCACTACGCTGGGATCGATCTTGGTCAGCGAGTTATATAAAGGCAGGATCATGAAGGGCAGGAAATTATAGACCATGCCCAGCACGATGGCCCCCGGCGTATTGATGATATTCAGCGGCGGAAGGTGGAAAAAGGTCAGGATAGCATTGATGACGCCCGTCTTTTCCAGCAAAGTCTGCCAGGCCAGGGTACGCAGCAGAAAGTTCATCCACATGGGCAGGATGAAGATCAGCACGAGAAAGCTCTGCTGGCTGACCCGCCGGTTGGCCAGAATCATCGCCAGCGGATAGGCCAGAAGGAGGCAGATCGCGGTGCTGACCAGGGAAAGCGCCAGGGCCAGCCACAGCGCCTTGGAATGTTCTGCGGTGGCGATGGCGGCCACGTTGGCCAGCGTAAAGGCGCCGGTTTTATCCGTCAGGCCGTAGTAGAAGATCATAAGCAGCGGGATGATGATGAAAGCCAGGGCCCAGAACAGATAGGGCGCCGTCATGGCCGCCTGGTTAAAATATACGATCCGGGGGCTTTCCGGTTTTTTGCCAGTCGTTTTACGCATCGATCGCCACGGCCTCCTCGTCCTCGGATTCCGGCTTGTTCATGATCTGGATGTCAAAGGGATCCACCCGGATGCCCACCTTTGTGCCGACCGGGAACATGTCGGTAGAATGTACCAGCCATTCAAAGCCGTTGGCGGTGACTTCCATTTCATAGTGGACGCCCTTAAAGATCAGGTGGGTGACCACGCCCTGCAGCGTGCCTTCTTCCGGGCTTACCAGGTCCACGTCCTCGGGACGGATCACCACGTCCACGGGCCTGTTTTCTCCGAACCCTTTATCCACGCAGGCAAACCGCGCGCCCAGGATCTCCACCAGCTCGTCGCGTATCATGAGAGAGGGCAGGATGTTGGAATCCCCGATAAAGTCCGCCACAAAGGCATTTTCCGGCTCGTTGTAGATCTTTTCCGGCGTGCCGATCTGCTGGATATAGCCCTGGTTCATGACCACGATGGTGTCGGACATGGTAAGGGCCTCTTCCTGGTCGTGGGTAACATAGATAAAGGTAATGCCCAGTTCGTTTTTCAGGCGGATTAGCTCATACTGCATATCCTGGCGCAGTTTTAAGTCCAGCGCCCCCAGGGGTTCATCCAGAAGCAAAAGCTTTGGCTCGTTGACGATGGCCCGGGCGATGGCGATGCGCTGCTGCTGGCCGCCGCTTAAGGAGTCCGGCATACGGCTTTCAAAGCCGTCCAGGTTCACCAGTTTTAAAGCGTATTTGATCTTGTCCTGGATATAGGATCTGGTCTTGCCCTTGATCTTTAAGCCGAAGGCGATATTTTCCGCGATGGTCATATGAGGGAACAGGGCGTATTTCTGAAAGACGGTATTCAGCTGCCTTTTGTTGGGCGGCAGATGGGTGATGTCCTGCCCGTTGAACAGGACGGCGCCCCTGTCGGGCTTTTCAAAGCCGCCGATAATGCGCAGCGTCGTCGTCTTGCCGCATCCGCTGGGGCCCAGCAGGGTCAGAAATTCATTCTCCCGGATGTAGAGATTCATGTCATCCAGGACAGTGTTGCCATCGTAGATCTTGGTGATGTGCTGTAAGTCGATCAGTTTTGTGCTCATTTGTAGAATCCTTACAGTGAAAAACACTGTTCCTTCCCTTGTTCAGTCAGTTTATCAAAAAGCCCCTTTGTCAAAAGCTGGGCGGGCTGGATACCCAGATCAGGCTGGCGCCGGTTTTGGCGCCGGCTGTAATGTAGTGGGTGGAGCGGGGCGTGAAATAAAAGGATTCGCCCTTCTTCGCCCGGATGACCCGTTTGCCGATGTGGATGGCAATGCTTCCGGAAAGCACATAGCCGAATTCTTCGCCCTCATGGGGGTTGTCGGGATAGGTGCTGCCGCCGGGGTCCAAGGTGAGCCGGATCGGCTCCATGATGTTCTTCTGGGCGTTCGGAATGATCCACTCTGTCCGGTTGCCCAGTTCATCGTCTATTTTTTCAAAATAGTCGGCGTCGTGGAAAACGATCTGTTCATCGGGCTCTTCGTTGAAAAAATCCTTCAGATCCGTCCCGAGGGCCTGTAGAATATCCATCAGCGTGGCGATGGAAGGGGAGGTGAGGTCCCGTTCCAACAGGGAGATGAACCCTTTTGACAGTTCCGTGCGGTTCGCCAGCTCCTCCTGGGTGAGGTTTTTCGCTACCCGCAGTTCTTTTACTTTCGCTCCAATGTTCATATCCGATATCCTTTGTGCGGCGTTTCGTTCATACGGTAAGATAAGCCGACTTTTTTGAAACACACAAATTTTAAACAAAAAGTTTAATAAAACTAAACAACAGCACTGAGCATTATTATACTGTCTTTTTTGTATCTGTCAATGGGTAATAAAAAAATCTTTTCGGCTTTTGTGTCCGGGCAGCCCCAGGCCCTAAAAATAGGGATAAAATCAGCGCGTATGACACGAAAACGGACGCAGATGCCGGAAACGGCCCAAAAGCCGAGATTGACGAAAACGCCGCCTTGGGCGTATAATAAGACCAATAAAAAATGAAGGAGGTTTTTCGTGATGGAGATCAGGAAAACGAAAACGGATAAACAGGTTATCCTTGCCCTGGAAGGCAGGCTGGATACGACCACGGCTCCGGAGCTGGAAAAAGAGCTGCAGAAGAGCCTGGACGACGTAACAGATCTTATTTTTGATCTTACCGATCTGGAATATATTTCTTCCGCCGGCCTGCGGGTGCTTCTTTACGCGCAGAAGGTGATGAACCGGCAGGGGAAGATGACGGTCCGCCATCCCAATGAAATGATCCAGGAGGTCTTTGAGATCACGGGCTTTGTGGATATTCTGCATATTGAGTGAGCATGGAAGGAGAGCGGGATAATGCAGACGGATAAGATCGATGTCAATAACCGGGGCCTTGGCCTGGACAAAGTGCGCAGGGATGTGGAGATGTTCGCCCAGTATCAGCAATTGGACAGCAAAGAGACGCTTCGCCTCAACCTTCTGGCAGAAGAGATGATGGGAATGGTCCAGGGGATCGTAGGCAAATTCGCCGCCTATTTCTGGCTGGACGGAAACAAAGAGGAGGTCGATCTGCACCTGGAAGCCTATATCAGTATGAACCCCGACAGGAAGGAGGGGCTGCTGGCTGTGTCCGCTTCCGGAAAGAACATGGCCGCCAAGGGCATTATGGGCAAGGTGCGGGACGTGATGGAGAATTTCCTTCTCAACTATGAGGAAGTGGGACGTTACGCTTCTCAGAACGGGATTGATATGTTCGCCTATGACGAATTTGGGATGATGTATTCCGGCATGGACTGGATGGACAGGAGCTGGTCGCTGGAGCGCTACAAGGGCTGTGTGATGGAGCATATGACGGAAGAAGCCGGCGCAGAGGCGTGGGACGAGCTGGAGAAGTCCATCGTGGGCAGGCTTGCGGACGACGTTCGGGTCGGCGTGCGGGCCAATCATGTGGAAGTGGTGATCAAAAGGAAATTTTAAGCGCTGCCCGCGGCCGGGCGCGGCCTCAGGGCCGATACCCCGGCGACAGACCGGCTATAACGAATAAGGAGGCGCGGGCATGGCTGAAAAGAAATATGTGGCGTATGTGTCCACCTATACGATGGGCACCCATCACGGCATTACGATCTATGACGTGGATCTGGAAAACGGCAGATTTTCCTTAAAGGACACGGTGGAGATCTCCAATTCCTCCTATCTGACCATTTCCCACAACCGCAAATGGCTGTATTCCATCACGGATTTTGGGGTGGAATCCTATGAGATCCTGCCGGACGGCGGGCTGAAAGCCATCAATATGGCGGGCATCAACGGCATGAGAGGGCATCACCTTTCGACGGACTATGAGGACAAATTTCTGTTTGTGGCGGGCTGGCATGATGGGAAGATTACGGTACTTAGGCTTCACGGAGACGGGAGCGTGGGAGAGATCACGGACGAGGTATTCCACCGGGGGCTGGGCAGCATCGCAGAGCGCAACTTCCGCCCCCATGTGAGCTGCGTCAAGATGACGAGGGATAACCGTTACCTGTGCGCAGCAGATCTGGGATTGGACCACACCAAGGTATACCGGCTGAACCATAACACGGGAAAGCTGCATCTGGCGGATGTGATCCGCAGCGAGGTGGAGTCCGCGCCCAGCCGCATCAAATGCAACAGGGAAGGGAATGTCCTGTATATCCTTCATGAGCTGAAACGGATCATAGATGTCTACACTTATAAGGAAGAAAACGACAATCCCTTTTTCGAGAAGATCCAGACGATCTCCACGGTCAACGATTACCATGCCGGCGGGACTGCAGCCTGCGCGCTGAACCTTTCCGATGATTTCCGTTATCTGGTCAGTTCCAACGCGGGAGATAACAGCGCCGTGGTCTATCGGGCCGACGAAAAGACGGGACTGCTGGAACGGATCCTCTGCCTGCCAATCAGCGGCGAATACCCGAAGGACGTCGCGCTGTTCCCGGACAACCGTCATCTCGTCTCTTTGAATCACGAATCCAACACCATGACTTTCTTCACGGTGGATATAGAACGGGGATTGCTGGTCATGAACGGAAAAGAGATACGGGTGGAACAGCCCAACTGTGTGATTTTCCATCAATTGAGTTAAAAGAAAAGAGGGCCGCAGCGGTTTCCCAATCGGGGAAGGCCGCTGCGGCCCTGCAGATTCCAGGCGTTATTTCAGGTTTTTGTAAAAAGAGACGATGCGATCTAGCCGGGCGGACATATTTTCAAGTGTAAGATCCAACAGGGCCAGCGCCGCCATACATTCTACCACCACCACGGCGCGGGGCACGATGATGGGGTCGTGGCGGCCCTTGATCTGGATCCTGCAGTTTTCATGGCTGCGGCTGACGGTTTCCTGCTCCTGATAGATGGAAGGGGTCGGCTTGACATGGGC
>X22_European_Rabbit__coassemble_157_pt1 | contig 16120 bp, 12 predicted proteins | sample X22_European_Rabbit__metabat2_low_PE_003 | metagenome-assembled genome bin X22_European_Rabbit
CTGGTATTCTGGGCGCTGGGGACGGCCGTGCTTGCCGGATGTCTGTTTGCAAAGCGGCCGGGGCTGCTCTGGCAGGCTCCCCTTTTGCTGGCGGTAGGGGGAAGCCTGTGGCTGTTTTTACTGCTGCGGGGTCGCCCGCTGGATCGGGTGCTGCATCCGCTGTATCTGGCCCAGATCCTGGTGTTTTTGGGGCTTTTTTTGCTCGAAAGCCAAAAGATGGGCAAAGAAAACGCGTTTGCCGGGTTTTGGCAGCGGCCTTGGAGGAGAGGCGCTGCAGCTTTCCTGGGCGTCGGCGTCCTGCTTTTGGTGTGCGCCGCCCATCTGCCGGGGGTCTGCAGGAGGGTGGAGGAAGAAAGCCTTCGCCGGGAGGCGGTCAATGCGCAAAACCAGGCGGTCATGGAATACTGCAGCGCCCACAGATCCCGGCTGTTTCTGGAGGATGTCTATTCTACGGTGGCCTATTCGGAAAAGATCGGGGTGGACAGGGAGAAGCCCTTTAATTACGACCTTTTGGGGGGTTGGCTGGTGAAGAGCCCTCTGACGGCCCAAAAGCTGGAAGCCTTTGGTTTTTCTTCCATGGGAGAGGCGGTGCGCAGCGGCGGCGTCAGCCTGCTTTGCAGTTCCCAGACGGACATGGAGTGGCTGAAAGGTTTTTTTGACGACCAGGGGCTTGCGCTGCAGGCGGTGAGGACGGGAACCATTGACGGGAGTACGGATCTTTATCAGGTATTGCCTATAGCGGGGACGGAAACCTGGGAGTGAGCCGCGCACCCGGCCTAAGCGGCGGCGGTCCGGAAGGCTTAGGACAAAATACGGGAATGGGAGGAAAAGCCCGAATGGAACAGAATTTCTATCAGGTAAAAAACATATCCGGCCGGTTGAAAAACCGGGAAGTGACCGTGACGGTGCCGGGTTCCAAAAGCATCACCAACCGGGCCCTTCTGCTGGCCACGCTGGCCAGGGGGGAGAGCCTTCTGACAGGCGCGCTCTTTTCCGACGATTCCCGCTATTTTTTGAAGTGCATCCAATCGCTGGGCTTTGAAACGGCTGTAGAGGAGGAAAAATGCCGGATCCGGGTCAAGGGGCAGGATGGCGCGATTCCGAAGCGGGAGGCGTCCCTCTATGTGGGCAGCGCGGGGACGGCGGCCCGTTTTCTGACCGCTTTTCTGGGACTGTCAGAGGGAAACTGGCATTTTGACGCTTCGGAACAGATGAAAAAAAGGCCTATGGAGCCGCTTCTGGACAATTTAACGCAGCTGGGGGCCGCGATCTCCTTTGAGGGGCAGCCGGGGCATTTTCCTTTTTGGATGAAAGGGCGGAAGGCGGCAAAGGACAGGATCTGCGTCAATATCGACCGTTCCAGCCAGTTTTTGAGCGCCCTGCTGATCTCCGCCTGCCTGGCGCCCAATGGGCTGCGGGTGGATGTGGAGGGCAGCCACGGGATGGCCTATGTGGATATGACGGTGGAGATGATGCGGGAATTTGGCGTCGTCTGCGAAAAAGGCGTTTGGGAAGGAACGGATAAAAACGGGAGGCTGTTCTATGAGGTGCGTCCGGGACAGCATTACAGGGCCATGGAATACCGGATCGAGCCGGATCTTTCGGCTGCGGCATATTTCTTCGCGCTGGCTGCGGTGCTGGGCGTCCGCGTGACGGTGCGGGACGTGACGCTGCACGGGAAACAGGGCGATGTGGAATTTTTGCGGATCTTGGAGAAGATGGGCGCCGTTGTGGAACAAACCCCTCTGGGCGTCGCCGTAACGGGACCGGCAGGCGGCAGGTTAAAAGGGATCGACGTCGATATGGGCGCCTGTTCCGATCAGGCCATTACGCTGGCCGCCATCGCCCCTTACGCCGACGGGCCGGTGACCATTTCCGGCATCGGACATATCCGCTATCAGGAGAGCGACCGGCTGGCGGCCATGGAAACGGAACTGCGCCGCATGGGGATTCGCTGTGAGACGGCCGGTGACCGCATTACCATCTGGCCGGGCACGCCGCAGCCGTCGTCGATAAAAACCTACGAGGATCACCGGATGGCCATGGGGTTTGCCCTGACAGGGCTTGCCGCCCCCGGGATCGTCATTGAGGATCCCGGCTGTTGTAAAAAGACCTTTGAGGGTTATTTTAAGGTGCTGGAAGAGGTCACCGACAGGCTGACCGGGGAAAAGGCATGACAAGCCGGCGGGAAACGTGTATAATAATTCTGCCGGTAAGGACAGGATCATAAAGGCGGTACAGGACGGTGGAAGAAAAGTATCTGGATGGCGAAAGGATCTACCTGCGCCCCATCGGCCCGGAGGATACGGGCCGGATCGTAGAGTGGCGCAACAAAGAACGGGTACGGCGCAATTTTCTCTATCAGGAGCCCTTTACCCGGGAAGGCCATGAACATTGGCTGCGCACCCGGGTGGCGTCCGGCGAGGTGGTACAGTTTATCGTCTGCGAAAAGGCGACGGACAGACCTTTGGGGAGCGTCTATTTTAGGGATATCGATCCGAAAAATAAAAAGGCGGAATACGGGATCTTTCTGGGAGAGGACGATGCGGTGGGCAAAGGGATCGGGTCGGAGGCGGCCAGGCTGGCCGTGGCCTATGCCCGGGATGTTTTGCGGCTGCACAAGCTGATGCTGCGGGTATTTTCGGACAATACGGGCGCGATAAAGAGTTATCAAAAGGCGGGCTTTGTCCAGGAAGCCCTCTTGAAAGACGAATACCGGCAGGATAGCGCGTATCGGGACATTCTCCTGATGGCGGTGATCTTTGATGAGAACAGGTGAAGATGAGGGCGGGAAGGGAATGAAAAAGCAGTTGGTGAGTTTTGTGATCCCCTGTTACCGGTCAGCCCAGACGATCGGCGGTGTGACGGCAGAAATTGCCGAAGCGATGAAGGGGCAGGAAGCGTATGAATATGAGATCATCCTGGTCAACGACTGTTCTCCGGATGATACCTTTGGGGAGATCGACAGGCTATGCAGGCAGGACAGCCGTATTGTCGGAATCGATCTGGCCCGCAATTTCGGGCAGCACGCGGCCCTGATGGCCGGCTTCCATCAGGCAAAGGGCGATATTCTGGTCTGTCTGGACGACGACGGGCAGACGCCGGCCAGCGAAGCCGGTAAGCTTTTGCAGGCTCTTGAGGACGGGGCGGATGTGGTCTACGCCAGATACGGGCATAAGCACCACAACGCGTTTCGGAATTTCGGCAGCAGGATCAACGACTGGATGCTGTGCTTTATGCTCCAAAAGCCCAGGGATCTGTATATTTCCAGCTATTTTGCGGCGCGCCGTTTTGTCCTGGAGGAGATGCTGCGCTATGAGAACGCTTTCCCCTATGTGATCGGCCTTGTGCTGCGGACCACCCGCAACATTGTGAACGTTACCGTGGAGCATCGGGACCGGAAAGCCGGCGTATCGGGATATACGTTTACGAAGCTGTTGTCCCTGTGGTTTAACGGGTTTACGGCGTTTTCCGAAAAGCCGCTGCGGATCGCCACCCTCACAGGCATAGGCTGCGCGGGCCTGGGATTTTTGTATGGGGTCTATACGGTGATCAAGAAGCTGGTGGTGCCGGACGTCCCTGTCGGTTTTTCCGCCCTGATGTCCGCCATCATGTTCATCGGCGGTATGCTGATGCTGATGCTAGGGCTGATCGGGGAGTATATCGGAAGGATGTATATTTGTATGAACCATGCGCCTCAGTTTGTCGTCAGACAGATCGTAGGGGGCGTTAAGAAAGAGGGCGCGGCGGAAGAAACGGACAAGAGAGATGGCGGCTGAAGAAACAAAAAAAGGGAAAACGCGCAGGCTGGCCTGCGCCATAACAGGAGGCCTTTTTCTGGCAGTCAGCCTGCAGTGGGGAAGGCAACTGGACAGGGCCGGGAATGTGAACTTCCTGTCGCTGTCGGGATGGGCCGCGGTCTTATTGTCCTGGGTGCTGTTCACGCTCCTTGTGTACGGCGGATTTTGTGCGCTTTCGGCAGGATGTAGAAGGCTGGGGCAAAGGGAAAGGATCAGGCCGGTTTACGGCAAAAAGGAAGCGGCGGTCCACAGACGGCTGGCAGGCCGCGCCCTGTTATTGTTTTTGGCATGGATACCGGTATTTCTGGCCGTATATCCCGGCTTTTTTTCCTATGACGCCACGGACGAATTGGAGGAGGTTCTGACGGGAACCTACATAACGCGCCATCCGCTTTTGCATGTGCTGCTTTTGGGCAGGACGGTGGCCGGTCTGGGCCGGGCGGCCGGAGACTATAATATCGGGATCGCGGTCTATGTTCTGGTGCAGATGGCAGGGATGGCCGTTTTGCTGTCCTGGTTTCTTTTGCAGCTTGAAAGGCTGGGGGCGGGAAAGCTGTTTGCAGCCATGGCTCTTTTATATTTCGCAGTATTCCCCGTGATCCCCATGTACGTCCTGTGTACCAGTAAGGATATGCCTTATACGGCAGGCATGCTTATGGCGGTAACGATCCTGTGCCGTCGGTTTTCGCCCGGTGTAGACGAAGCGGGAAAGCGGAAACGGGGATTCTGGCTGGCGGCCCTTTGCGCAGCTTTTTTTGTGATGGGGACGTTTCGCAGCAACGGGTTTTATGTTTTGCTGACGGCGGCCCCGCTTCTTTTGCTCTTTGCTCCCCCAAAGGAGCGGAAACGGCTGGCAGTGCTCTGCCTGACTGCCCTGCTTTTATGCGTCGGAACGAAAGAGGGGCTTGCGATTGCGCTCCATCCTGCGGATACGGATCCCCAGGAGGCTTTTACCGTGCCGATCCAGCAGTTGGCCAGGGCCTGGAAGTATAATCCCGAGGTCTTTGATGGGCAGGAGCAGGAGGCGTTGTTTGAGATTTTGCCTCAGGAGGCGCTGGCTTCCTATACGCCGAAGCTTTCCGATCCGGTCAAGATCGGTTTTCAGACGCAGAGATTTCTGGAAGCCCCCGGACGGTATATCGGGCTGTGGGCGCGGATTGGGCGAAGGGCGCCTTTCACCTATCTCAATGCGTGGCTGATGACCTCCTATGGCTTCTGGTATCCTTTTACGGTGATCGATGTCTATAACGGTCAGCGATATTATGAGACCAGTTCCTATTTCAGCTGTGAAACGGAACCGCCCGGCGTACGGCACAGCATGTTCCCGCTTTTGGAAAGGGTTTATCAGAAGATTTCCTGGCGGGAAGGGTTTCATCGGATCCCCCTGTTGTCCTGGCTGTTTTCTCCGGGATTTTTTTGCTGGATCTATGTGCTTGGCGCCCTTTATCTGTTTTCGGAAAAACGGGGACGCGTGCTGGCGGCATTGTCCCCGATCTATCTGAACTGGCTGACAGTGCTGCTGGGCCCGGCCTGTCTGGTGCGGTATGTACTCATTTTCTGGTTCGCTTTCCCGCTTTTGCCGGTTGTCATAAAATCCCAAATGTGCTATACTGCTATGGATAATGGGGAAAGTGGGAAAGTCTGCCCGTCGGATATCCCGGAGAGGCGTTATGAACCGTAGGATCAGGATCAGTCACGCGATCGCATATATGGTATTCTTTTATGCAGCCGCAGCATGTTTTCTGCTGGGGCCATGCGGCGTCCTGAAAAGGGACAGAATGACAGCGGGTAGCGAGACGGTTCGCGGGACGGCCCAGGTGCGGCTGGATCAGCAGATCCAGCAGGTGTTCATTGCGGAAGGGACATACCTGCGGTATCTGGATCTGTATGTTACCTCTGCAGATTCCGCAGGGGAGGTCTACCACCTTTTCCTTTATGACGAACATAACCAGCAGCTGATCAATCGGGATGTGGCGATGCCGGAAACAAAACTTCCGGGATTTTTGCGGATCCCCCTGGGCGTTGAGACGACGCCGCAGACAGCTTATGTCTGGCAGCTGCAGGCCAGGGACGTGCCGATGGATCTGGCCTTTGAAAATACGGGGGAGACAGGGCTTTTTACCTTTGGCAATTATTATATCCTGTATGACGGACAGACCCGGATGCAGGAAGCGCAGAATATCGTCATGCGCCTGACCTACACGGACAGCCCTTCCGCAGGCAGGATGGGATTTCTCTATTCGTTTTGCCTGCTGACGGCTGCGGTTCTGGCAGGAGCAGCGCTGTGGAGAGGGCGATCCGGGGGAAAGCTTTCGGAAACGGTTAGCTGGCAGCGGGCGATACAGATGACGGCAGGGCCGGTGGGACTGGTATTTACAGCCTTTTTGCTCTATGCAGTCTACTGCCGGGATCTGTTCGGGGGGAAAACCGATGATAAGATCGTATACGGCGCCGGAATTGTGATCGCCGCCGTCTTTTTCGCCTGGATCCTGTTTGGGAAACGGCCGCCGCAGGGCGCGCCGTCCCTGCGAAGGATGGCGGCTTTAAAAGGGATGGACTGGCTGCAGGAGATCTGTTTTGCGGGCGTGCTGATGGGGACGATCCACTTCATGAACGCCCAGTTCCAGCTTCAACAGGATCTGGCATACCGGGAAGTACTCTTCTGGGCCTGCCTGGTGCTTTTGACAATGGGATCTGCCAGGGCGTTTCTGAACAGATGGGGAGCCGTTTGGCTGGCCGTTTCCGCCCTGGGTGGCATGGCCTGGTATCTGTACTGCCGTTTTGGCAGGGCAGACGCAGGGGAAAGGCTACCGCAGATTAAGTATGAGATCCTGATCGCCATCGCAGCAGGATTTGTCCTGCTTTCCCTGATCTGGAAGATACGCAGTCGGCAGTTTGCCTGTCATAAACTGAACCGTTTCTATGCCGGCGCGCTGTTTTTGCTCCTGTTTCTTTTGGTATTGTTCCGAAACACCCGGGGATGGCCTGTCTATCTCGCCGTGTATTTCTCTTTGTTTTATGTGTTTTATATTGGCTGGGAGGGGCGGGACCGGCTGCTTGGCAATTTTTGCGGCGGAGTCATCCTAAATTTTGCCCTGGCCGTGATATTTGCGCTGGCGCGCCGTCCTTTTCGGGCCTGGGTATACTCCCGATATAATTTTGTGTTCCATACCGTGACCATTACGGCGTACTATCTGACGCTGGTGCTTTGCGCGCTGACGGTCCGCCTTTTGATCGGCCTGTACCGGGACGGCAGGCATCCAATCCGGATGTGGGGGACGCTGCTGCTTTATGGGATGGCGGCATCCTTTTTGTTCCTTACGTTGTCCAGGACAGGCTATCTGGCCGTGCTCGTGATGACGGCGGTGGTCGTACCCTTTGCGGTGCTTTGGTGTTTCCGGCAGCGGATACGGGATCTGATCCGGGATATCCTGGTTATGGGGGCGGCAGCCCTGCTCTGCCTGCCTGTGACCTATACCGGTATCCGTATCCTGCCCGCCCTATACAACGATCCGTATATTTATGAAGTGGAGGAATCCGCTGCGGCGATCCACAGGGACGACCCGAAGGATTCCAGCGCCTATATGTCGGTTTCCTATTTTAAATATGTTTTGGAAAACAAATTGCTGGTAGATGCGTCTATATTGGAAGAAACGGGAGAATTCCTGCAATGTTTGGGGGATACTCTGTATGTAGAGCCAACGTCCGTCCTCGTGGCGGCAGACGGCGACGCAGGGCTTTCCGATGTGGAAGAATTTTCCAACGGAAGGATGGAGATTTTCCGGCGCTATATCGGCGCCTGGAACCTGTTTGGACATGATGAGATGGGCGTAGAACTGGGAGACGGCAGCGTCAGCGTACATGCGCATAATACCTATCTCCAGGTCATCCATGACCACGGATTGCTGGTGGGGGTCTGTTATCTGCTCTTCGGGGCGCTCAGCGCCGGATCCATGTTCCTTTTTGCATACAGGAACGGCAAAAAAGACGGATACGCGATCCTGCCGCTGGCGGTTTTTCTGGGTTTTGCCGTAGCGGGGCTGGTGGAATGGCTGTTTCATCCCTGCAACCCCATGGGATTTTCCGTGATGGTAGTCTTTGCCCCTCTTTTATGCACAGGGCGGGAAAAAAGGATACGAAAGTGACAAAATAACGATGCGTAATGAAAATAAGGGGAAGAAAAAGTTTATCATAAATTATCAGAAGTTCTACCGGCGGACAGCGCTGATCGCCTATGATATTATCAGCATTGTGGCATCCAGTTTCCTGGCCCTGCTGTTTCGGTACGATTTCAATCTCGGGGAAGTGCAGACGGAGTTTCTGATCCCGGTGCGCAATTTCCTGGGGATCAACGTCCTTCTGACGATCTTCATATTTTATCTTTTCCGGCTCTATAACAGCCTCTGGGCCTTCGCCGGGGAGACGGAGCTGCAGAATCTGGTGCTGGCCTGTCTGACCTCCAGCGTTGTCACGGGGATCGGGGTCAACTTTTTCCGCCTGGAGGGTATGGTTAAGGCGGTGCCGGACAGCTATTATTTCGGCTATTTCTTTTTCCTGCTTTTGTTTATGTTTGCCAGCCGCTTTTCCTACCGTTTCCTGCGCAGCCAGAAGCACAAGCGGCAGAACCGCAAGAACAGCGTTTCCGTCATGATCATCGGCGCCGGGGAAGCGGGCAATACGATCATCAAGGAGATCATTACCAGCAACTATTCCACCATGGTGATCCGCTGCATCATCGATGATGATAAGAATAAATGGGGCCAGTTTATCCAGGGCATCCGGGTGGTGGGAGGCCGGGACAAGATCATTGAATCGGTGGATCTTTACGATATCGACGAGATCTTTCTGGCGATTCCGTCCGCTTCACCCTCCCAGATCCGTCAGATTTTGGAAATCTGTAAGGAGACAAGCTGTAAGCTGCGTTCCCTCCCCGGTCTATATCAGTTGGTAAACGGAGAGGTCAATGTCAGCAAGCTGCGGGATGTAGAGGTGGAAGATCTGCTGGGACGGGAGCCCATCCGCGTGGATCTGGATTCCATCCTGGGGTATGTGCAGAATAAGGTGGTTTTGGTGACAGGCGGCGGCGGCTCCATCGGCAGCGAACTGTGCCGCCAGATCGCCGTTCATAAGCCCTCCCGGCTGATCATTTTTGATATTTATGAAAATAACGCATATGATATTCAGCGTGAACTGCAGGAAAAATATCCGGATCTGAAACTGACCGTACTCATCGGCAGCGTCCGCAATACGAACCGGATCAACGCGGTCTTTGAGACATGGAAACCGGATATCGTCTATCACGCGGCCGCCCATAAGCATGTGCCGCTGATGGAGGATTCCCCTAACGAGGCGGTCAAGAACAACGTCTTTGGCACCTTTAAGACCGCCATGGCGGCGGCCCAGAACGGCACCCGCAAGTTCGTCCTGATTTCCACGGATAAGGCGGTGAACCCCACCAATATCATGGGGGCCAGCAAGCGCATTTGCGAGATGATCGTGCAGACCTTTAACCGGCATTATGAGACGGAATTTGTGGCGGTGCGCTTCGGGAACGTGCTGGGCTCCAACGGCAGCGTGATCCCGCTGTTTAAAAAACAGATCGCGGCGGGAGGGCCGGTGACGGTGACCCATCCCGATATCATCCGGTATTTCATGACGATCCCGGAAGCGGTGTCTTTGGTGCTGCAGGCAGGGGCCTATGCAAAAGGTGGGGAGATCTTCGTGCTGGACATGGGCGAACCCGTGCGCATCCTGGATCTGGCAAAGAATCTCATCCGTCTGTCGGGGTATCGGGTGGATGAGGATATCAAGATCGTCTTTACGGGGCTGCGTCCCGGAGAAAAGCTTTACGAAGAGCTTTTGATGGAGGAAGAGGGACTGCAGGAAACGGAGAACAAACTGATTCATATCGGCAGGCCCATCGAACTGGACGAGGACAAATTCTTTGTGCAATTAAAGGCGCTGGAGGTGGCTTCCAAAAACGAGTGCCAGGATATCCGGCCTATGATCCAGGAGATCGTGCCGACCTATCGCTATGAGAACAGACAGGCAGAGACGGGGAACAGGATATGAGGATCCACCATATCGGATATCTGGTAAAAAAAATAGAGCGGGCGGCTTTGGCCTTTGAAGGGCTGGGGTATCTGCGGATCGGGGAAACGGTACGGGATGAAGGACGGGGAGCGGATATCTTGTTTCTGGAAAAAGACGGATACCGGATCGAACTGATCAGCCCCTATACCCCGGAATCGGTGGCGGCAGGCCTTTTGAAAACCTACAAAAATGCGCCCTATCATATCTGTTACGCATCTCAGGACTTTTGCGCGGACATGGGCCGGCTGGAGCAGGGCGGATATGTCCGCATGGGGGAACCCCAGTCGGCTCCCGCCATCGGCGGCAGACGGGTCGTATTTTTCATGCATGCGGCAATGGGCATGATCGAGCTTTTGGAGGAATTACCTCCAACATAATTTTTAACCCGCGTGTTGCGACAAGGAGGAAAAGATGGAAAGAAAGCGGATCTATCTGTCGTCCCCCACGATGCATGGGGACGAGCAGCGGTTTGTGCAGGAGGCCTTTGATACCAACTGGGTGGCGCCTCTGGGCCCCAATGTGAACGAATTTGAAAAAGAGCTGGCAGCTTATACCGGCTGCGGATACGCGGCGGCGCTGTCTTCCGGAACTGCGGCCCTGCATCTGGCCATGATCCTGGCGGGAGTGAAGCAGGGGGATATCGTGCTGGCCCAATCCCTGACCTTTTCTGCCAGCGTGAATCCGGCCTGTTATGAGAAAGCAGTACCGGTCTTTGTCGATTCGGAGCAAGAGACCTGGAATATGGATCCGGCGGCGCTGCGCCTGGCCTTTGAAAAATATCCCCATCCGGCGGCGGTGATCGCGGTGCATCTTTACGGCACGCCGGCAAAGATCGATGAAATCCGCCAGATCTGCCAGGAGCATGGCGTCCCTTTGGTTGAAGACGCGGCGGAATCCCTGGGCGCCACCTTCAAGGGACAGATGACGGGGACGTTTGGCGATTTCGGGATCTATTCCTTTAACGGCAATAAGATCATCACCACTTCCGGCGGCGGTATGCTGGCGGCGAAGGATCCGGCGCTGGTGGAACGGGCCAGGTTCCTGGCCACCCAGGCGCGAGATCCGGCGAGACACTACCAGCATTCCAATATCGGCTATAATTACCGCATGTCCAATCTTGTGGCGGGGGTGGGCAGAGGGCAGCTCCTTCACCTCGGGGAGCATCTGGCCCGCAAACAGGAGATCTACCGGCAGTATCGGGATGCTTTTAAGGATATTGAGGAGATATCCATGAACCCGATGAATCCCGACGGAGAAGCCAATAACTGGCTTTCCTGTATGACCCTTGCGCCGGGCTGTGGGGTGACGCCGGAGCAGATCATGGACGATCTGGCGGAATATAACATCGAGACCCGTCCCATCTGGAAACCTATGCATCTGCAGCCGGTTTTTGCTCAATGTGACTTTATCCAGGCAAAAGAGGGCCTCAGCGTAGCGCAGGATGTGTTTGACAGAGGGCTGTGCCTGCCCAGCGATATCAAAAATACGCCGGAGGATATGGAACTGATCATTTCCCTTATCCGCCGCCGGTTCGGAAAATGACAGGTGGCTTATGTATAGGAAATATATCAAGCGGTTATTGGATATCCTGCTCTCCCTGGCGGTGCTTGTCGTTTTAAGCCCGGTTCTGCTTTTACTGGCGCTTCTGGTGCGCCTGAAGCTGGGAAGCCCGGTGTTCTTTTGCCAGGAGCGCCCCGGACGGGGGGAAAAGATCTTCAAACTGTATAAGTTTCGGACGATGACCGATGCGCGGGACGCAAAGGGCGATCTTTTGCCGGATCAGGACCGGCTGACCGGCTTCGGGCGTTTTCTGCGTTCTACCAGCCTGGATGAACTGCCGGAATTTTTCAATATCCTCAAGGGCGATATGAGTTTTATCGGCCCCAGGCCGCTGCTGGTCTCCTATCTTCCCTATTATACCCAGGAGGAATCTTTGCGCCATACGGTGCGTCCCGGGCTGACGGGGCTGGCCCAGGTGTCGGGACGCAATTTCATCGACTGGGATCACCGGCTGCAGAAGGACGTAGAGTATGTCAGGGGCCTCTCTTTTTTGATGGATCTGAAAGTGCTGTTTCTGACCGTCCGGGTCGTCTTTGACAGATCCCAGGTGGCCGGGGATACGAACCAGGCAGAGGGCAATTTCGCCCAGATCCGAAAGGAACGCCTGCAGCGCACCGGCCGGCTGGAGCCATGAAAGAATGGAAAGCGAAAGGAATACGGTATGAATATTCTGATCCTGAGCGCCGGCACCCGCGATAAAGTGGTGCAGTATTTCAAAAAAGAACTGGCCGGACAGGGGAAAGTCATCGCCACGGATTGCAGCGAGCTGGCCCCTGCGATTTATGAGGCGGACGAATATGTCCTGGTTCCCCGGATCACGGAACCGGGTTATCTGGAAAGGATCCTGGAAATCTGTCGCGAAAAGCAGATCGACGGCGTTTTTTCCCTGATTGATCCGGAGTTGAGCCTGCTGGCGGCGCACCGGGAAGCGTTTTTGGAAGCGGGCGCTGTTCCTATCATTTCGGATCCTGCGGCGGTGGAGCTGTGCTTTAACAAATTTGCCATGTACCGTAAGCTTTGCGAACTGGGCTTTAAGACGGGCCGCTGCTTTATGGATCCGGCCGCTTTTTTTAAGGAAGTGCAGGCGGGCAGGATGCATTATCCCGTTTTTTTAAAGCCGGTCTGCGGCAGCGCCAGCCTGAACATCAATAAAGTGGGCTGCCGGGAAGAAGTGGAATTGTTATGTAAACTTAACGACGACCTGATGATCCAGGAATACATGGACGGACAGGAATACGGGGCGGACGTTTATATCGATATGATCTCCGGGGAAGTGATCTCCATTTTCGTCAAGAAAAAGATCAAAATGCGGGCGGGGGAAACGGACAAATCGGTTTCCTTTAAGGATGAGGCCCTCTTTGCGCTGCTTTGTGATTTTGTAACGAAGATGGGATTTCGCGGCATCATCGATATCGATCTGTTTTACATCGGCGGGGAATGGTATATTTCCGAGGTCAATCCCCGCTTTGGCGGCGGTTATCCCCATGCCTATGCCTGTGGCGTGAACGTGCCCGCCATGATCCTTCGGAATCTGGGGGGAGAAGCCAACCGGCCTGCGGTGGGCGCATACAGGGAGGGCATTGCGATGATGAAATATAATGAGATCATGATCCGGGAGATGCAGGACAATGCGTAAAAATGTGCTGATCCTGGCCAACAGCGACTCCGGTTTGTACGATTTCCGCAAAGAAGTGCTGCAGGCCCTGATGCAGGAAGGATATGAGATCCATGTTTCGGTGCCGGATACCGGCTATCGGGAAAAGATCCGGGCCCTGGGCTGCGTCTGCCACGATACCGTGATGGAACGCAGGGGCATGAATCCGGTGAAGGATTTAAAGCTGTTTCGGTTTTATCTGCGCCTGTTGAAAGAAGCCGATCCGGCGGTGGTGCTGACCTACACCATCAAACCCAATATTTACGGCGGGATGGCCTGCCGGTTAAAACACGTCCCTTATCTGGTCAATATCACGGGCCTGGGGACGACGCTGGAACATGACGGCCTGCTGCAGAAGCTGATCGTATTTTTGTACCGGGAGAGTCTAAAGAAGGCCGGCTGCGTTTTCTTCCAGAACCGGCAGAACCGCGCTTTTATGATCGAAAAGGGCTGTATATCCCGGGAGGCCGATACGAAGATCCTTCCCGGTTCCGGCGTGAACCTTGAGGAACATGCCTTTCGGCCTTATCCGCCCAAGGAGCCGGTGCGGTTTGTTTCCGTCATGCGGATCATGAAGGATAAGGGCATAGAAGAATTGCTGGCGGCGGCACGGCAGATCCATACAGAGGATCCGAAAGTGTGCTTTGAGGTCCTGGGCGCCTATGAGGAAGAGACCCGGCAGGTTTATGAGCCGCAGATCCGGGACTTGCAGGAACAGGGCTTTGTGCGGTATTATGGATATCGGGATGATATCCAGACATTCTATGAGGGCTGTCAGGCCGTGATCCATCCTACCTATCACGAGGGGATGTCCAATGTCGTGCAGGAAGCGGCGGCGGCGGGCCGTCCGGTGATCGCCAGCGACATCAGCGGTTGCCGGGAAATCTTTGAAGACGGCGTTTCCGGGATCGCTTTTGCGCCCAGAAGCGCAGGGGCGCTGACCGACGCGATCCGCGCCTTCCTTTCCCTCTCCTATGAAAACCGCTCGTCTATGGGACGGCGGGCCAGGGAGTTTGTGGAGCAGAACTTTGACCGCAGGAGGGTGGTAGCGACCTATCTGGAGGCGGTACAACGGATAAAACGGGACTGATCCCGCAGCAGCCACAGGGTAGCTGAAAAAGTGCAAAGGGCGCCGTAAGGCGACGGAAAAGAGGATGGATATGGGATTATATGAAAAACTGTTGGCCGGAGAAGAGAAGCTTTCCCTGGTCGGCCTTGGCTATGTGGGAATGCCCATCGCTGTGGCGTTTGCCAGGAAGATCGCCGTAGTTGGTTTTGATCTGAACGCGCACAAGATCGATTTGTACCGGTCCGGCGTGGATCCTACCAGGGAGGTAGGGGACGAGGTGATCAAAAATACGACGGTGGAGTTTACGGCGGATGAAACGAAGCTGAGAGAGGCAAGATTCCATATCGTAGCCGTGCCGACGCCGGTGAACGACGACAGGACGCCGGATCTGACGCCTGTGGAGGGGGCCAGCCGCATCCTGGGCCGCAATCTGAAAAAAGGGAGCGTCGTGGTATTTGAATCTACGGTCTATCCCGGCGTGACGGAGGAGATCTGCGTGCCGATTCTGGAACGGGAGTCGGGGTTAAAATGCGGCGTGGATTTTAAGATCGGTTATTCGCCGGAGCGCATCAACCCCGGCGACAAGGTGCATCGGCTGGAAACGATCACCAAAATCGTGTCGGGTATGGATGAAGAAACGCTGGACGTGGTGGCCAAAGTCTACGAACTGGTGGTGGAGGCGGGCGTCTACCGCGCCCAGTCCATCAAAGTGGCGGAAGCCGCCAAGGTCATCGAGAACAGCCAACGGGATATCAATATCGCGTTCATGAATGAGTTGTCTATTATATTTAATAAAATGGGCATCGATACCAAGAGCGTACTGGCGGCGGCCGGTACCAAATGGAATTTCCTGAATTTTGCGCCCGGCCTGGTGGGAGGCCACTGTATAGGAGTAGATCCCTATTATCTGACCTACAGGGCGGAGCAGATGGGCTATCATTCCCAGATCATCCTGGCCGGCCGGCGGATCAACGACGATATGGGAAAATATGTGGCGGAAAATGTGGTCAAAAATCTGATCAAGGCCGATGTGGCGGTAAAGACCGCCAAGGTCGCTATCCTGGGCTTTACTTTTAAGGAAAACTGTCCGGATACCAGGAATACAAAGGTCATCGATATCGTGAAGGAACTGCGCGAATACGGCATCGATCCCGTTGTCGTGGATGAAACGGCGGATCGGGAAGAAGCGAAACATTTATACGGCATTGATCTGGCAGATCAGAGCGCGGTCAGGGATGTGGACGCCCTTGTCATCGCGGTGGCCCACCGGGAGTTTGAAGGACTTGATCGGGCGGCCATCGACGCCTGTTTCAAAGCGTCCAATGAAAAGAAGGTGCTGGTGGATGTGAAGGGAATCCTGGACAGGGAAGCGTATCAGGGGGATTCCTATATCTACTGGCGGCTGTAAAGCCGCCCGCCTGGGGAAGAGACATGATGATCCGTAAAAATCCGGCCGGCAGGCGGGATAAAAACCCCTGTCTGGCCTATCTGGTCACGGCCCTGTTTTTCACAGGGCTGTGGCTGTTTGGGACGCTGGGCATATACAGCGACAGCCATCAGTATATTGCCATGCACATCCACAGGGAACCGATGTATCCGTTTTTCCTGTGGCTTTTGCGCACGCTCTTTGGCGAGGGACGGTATCTGGAGATCGCGCGCTTTCTGCAGAATCTGCTGGCCTGCGTTTCGGTCATCTGTCTGACTGCCTGTTTTCGCCGGGAGTTTCAGACGGGCCGCATCCTGACGCTTGCGATCAGCCTGCTTTTGCTGGCGCCCCATGTGATCACGCCGCTGTTTTCCGAGAGCAGGCTGGTGTTTTCCAACGGCGTACTCAGTGAAGCGCTGGGGCTTCCTTTTTTTTATCTGTTCCTTTCCGCCTGTATTTCCATGATTTTCCATCCCGGCGCAAAACGTGCCGGGTTTGCGTTACTATACGCCCTGCCC
>X22_European_Rabbit__coassemble_160_pt1 | contig 16048 bp, 15 predicted proteins | sample X22_European_Rabbit__metabat2_low_PE_003 | metagenome-assembled genome bin X22_European_Rabbit
CCCGGGCGCTACTTCGCCATCCCACAGGGAGTGCGAAGTTTCCCGGGCGCTACTCCGCGATCCCGCAGGGATAGCGAAGTTTCCCGGGCGCTACTTCGCGATCCCATAGGGATTGCGAAGCTTCCCGGGCCTGCTAAATGTCTGAAATGATGATAAAAAATAGAAAAAAACCGGAGGACAAACCGTGAAACGGCTAAAAAGGATTGCGCTGGCAGTGATATCGTTGCCGCTGATCCTGGCAGGGCTTTTGATTCTCTATGAAGCGCTGGGCATGGGAGTCAATCATCTTGCCACGAGAAGGCAGACAAAACAGTTGATCGCAAATTTGAAAGCGGAAGTACCTGATATAGAATTGATAGACGTCTATTCCGAAACAGGAAATACATCAGGGACGGGGAACCATGTCGACTGTCTGTCCTCTGTTACCTTTTCAACAAAAATGCAGCGGACAGACCTGGAAAACAAATTATTTCAACGCTATCCCTATGACGAGCGGGGGTGTTTCCTGTCGCAGACAGAAGACGGAGCGTATCTTTTTTATCTCAATACGTCCGCCCCATTTGCGGACAATATAGAGGGACACTGATCTTTTTCCCTTGTTTTTTCCTTTTCTTCCCATGGTTGTTTAATAGCACGGTTGCTTCATCGCAATGGTAGTATTTGTGGCAATATTCCGAAAGTGCGATCAAGCATTTGCTTAACAGAAAGGGCCGCTATAAAAAGCTTGACAGAGCCGTCTAATGGCATTAGACTATATAGTGTCTAATCCCATTAGACGGCATTTTTACCGTATGCTGCTATGAGATTGAAATGGCGCCAAAAGAAGGGAGAGCGGGAGTGATGGAACCCTATAAGCTGGGAGAGATGGAAGAGCGGTTTGCGGAGCTGATCTGGGAACGCGCGCCGGTGCGTTCGGGCGAGCTGGCCAGGCTTTGTGAGCAAGCCTTTTCCTGGAAACGAACGACCACCTACACGATGCTGAAGCGGCTCTGCGACCGGGGACTGTTCGCCAATGAAAACGGCACGGTGACGGCGCTCATGAGCCGGGAGGATTTTAAGAGCGCCAGAGGAGAGCAGTTTATCAGGGAAAATTTCGAGGACTCTTTGCCCTTGTTTGTGGCGGCTTTTGCGCGAAAGCGTAAGCTTCGGGAGGAGGAAGTCCGGATGTTGAAGGAGCTGATCGACGCCTATGAGGAGGAAACGCCATGACGCTGACACATCTTTTTATCCGGATCCTGAATATGAGCCTGACGGCGGGGCTGATGATCCTGGCCGTTCTGGCGCTGCGGCTGCTGTTAAGGAGGGCGCCCCGGATCTTTGCCTATGCCCTGTGGGCCGTGGTGCTGTTCCGCCTGCTCTGTCCCGTATCTTTTGAGAGCGGCTTTTCCCTGCTGGGCGTGCTGCGTGCGCCAACGGCAGAAAGCGGTTCTGTGGAATATATTTCGCAGGAGCTTGGAGATATGAGGCCTGCGGCAGAGAGTGTTTCTGAGCAGGGCATGGAAGGGCAGGAAACGGTTGCTTCCGGCGGCGTGAAAGAGGCCGGAAGCAAGGGAGGAACCCGGGGAGTCTTTGGAAACAGACTCTTGACTCTGGAAACCTGGCGGACGTTTTTGTATGCAGGGAGCCGCCTTTGGCTGCTGGGAGCCATCGGTATGCTGCTCTACGGGATGGTTTCCTATGGACGGCTCTTCCGCAGGCTGCGCAGGGCAGAGGAAGCCGGTTTGGAAGAGTACGGGAGCTTATCCGAAAAACCTGCTATGGATGGAAGGAAGAAGCAGGCGCGATTTGGGACGGCGGGGGTCCGCATCCGCCGCAGCGGTGCGGCGTCCACGCCCTTTGTGCTGGGTTTCCTGCGGCCCTGTATCTATTTGCCAAAGGATCTGCCCGAAAAGGATCTGGAATATATCCTGCTTCATGAGCGCATCCATATCCGCAGGGGAGATCCGCTGACCAGGGCGGGAGCCTGGATAGCGCTTTGTCTGCACTGGTTTAATCCGCTGGTGTGGCTGGCCTTTTTCCTGAGCGGGCGGGATATGGAAATGTCCTGTGACGAGGCTGTGATCTACCGGATCGGAAACGGGGTAAAAAAGGAATATTCTACGTCCCTGCTGTCGCTGGCCTCGGGGAAGCAGATTACGGCAGGGATCCCGTTGGCCTTCGGGGAGGGAGAGCCGGGCAGCAGGATCAAAAACGTGCTGCGCTACAAAAGGCCTGCTTTCGCGTTGGTGGCTGCAGCTTTAGCGGCCTGTGTGCTGGCCGCCGTCTTTTTGCTGGGCAATCCCGGAAAGCAGGGAAAGGAAACGCAGGAGCAGGTCTTTTACGGCGTGATCCAGGCCATGGAGGGATCCGGCGGCGATGTGGTCGTGGTGCCGCAGTTTGGAGAGATGGAGATCCCGGAGGCTGAAACCGCAGAGCCTTATCTAGAAATGGATTTTTCGGGCCTGGAGGAAGGCCAGCTTGTGCGGATCTCCTTTTCGGGCGAAGAGGAGGTGGAGATTCTGGAAACCTATCCGGGCAGCTTTTCCCAAAAGGCCGATTCTATCCAGGTGATGGGCGTGGGCTTTGGAATGCGGCCCATGCCCGATGGAAATTATCTCTTCGCGGTGCCGCTTGGGATGGCGCCGGAGGCACAAACGGGTGATACCCTGCGGATCTATCATGCCGTACTCGAAGAAGGAGATCTGATGGAGGATTACCAGCTATATCTGCTAAAATCCCCGGAAAAGATCGCAACGAAGCTGCTGGCGGAACCCCGGGTGACGGAGGTGGACGCAGAGAATAACGATATCTGGGTGATCCTGCCCAGGGAAGCGGTCAATACTTTTCTTTCGGAGTTCGGCTTTGGCGTCTCCTGCAGGCTGGAAGCAGAGGAGAAGCAGGAAATTCTGGAGTTGACCCGGGAAATGGAGTTGACCGGCGAGGTGCCGGATGGAACCTATTGGGTATATCCTCGCTCCATCAGCCGCAGCGCACGCTGCTTTGACCGCTATGTAACGGACGCGTCCGTTGCAGATGAGGATCAGATCACGCTGATTCCTACATTTGCCGATAACTGCGTGTTCCTGGTGAACCGTGAAATGGACAGCGTCCGCTGTGAGGAGGTCGGCTTTGAGGAATTTGCCGATCTGATCACGGACGCCTTTGAAGGCGGGAATGTGCCCGTACTTTGCAGCTTTCAGGACAACCTGATCGTGGAGGCGCAGCTTATGAGCGCCAATATCGGAAAGGGGATTTCCTATATCGCCCTGACCTCGGAACCTTCATGGATCGAAGAGATATGTGAAAAAGAAGGCAGGACCCTGGAGGAAATGCTGGGGGAGTATTACGAGCTTGTGCGGACGGAGGAGGCGGATGTCTCCGACGCGCCGGGCATGGAGCGAATCGAGATTTATCTGGGCAATATCGGAGACGGGGACAGCGGCGTGATGCTCATTTCCGATGCGGCCGGAAATCTGCTGCATATAGAACATGCCCACAGCGCCCGGGCCGGCTGGGCCAATCTCTATGTGGGTGAACTGGAGAAAACGCCTTATCTGTTGAGCGTACATATCGAAGACCGGGACGATTTCGGGGAATACTGGTATCAGGTGTACCGTTTGGGAGAAACCGGGACTTTGCAGCAGATCGTGGGTTCGGATTTTCAGTGGGGAAGAAATATCCGCTATGACGACGTCCTGTTCCATGAATGGGCGGACAGGCTGGAAAAATATTTGGCCAACAGCCATCTGCTCCTTAGCTCCCAGGAGGGCGAGCTGCGCACGGAGGCCGTGTCCGAGGCGGATAAGTACAATTATGAGACGCTGCGCAGGGGGTAAGCTGAGTAAAGGCGTATTCTCCTTTGCCGTATCCTTTGACCGCTTTGATCAAGCCTGCTTTTCTCAGTTGATAAAAGCCGTTTAAAACGCATTGCGGGAAACGAAAGGATGCGTTATAATGGGTGGTAGCCAAATCCCTGCGATCACGGGGATGCGCAGAAATCGAGGAGAGTAGTGTAAAAAATGAGTTCGATAACTCATTTTTTACACGGCTATTTGTGCCGGAGCGTCACAAATAGCCCTGATGGCAGATGAGAAACCGCATTCGCGGATTTCTCATCGCCCCGTCGCGTAAACGCTCCGGAATGGGGAATGTTATGAAAAATGATCTTTTTTCCATCGGGCCGCTGACCATACACGGGTACGGCCTGATGATGGCGATAGGGATTCTGACCGCTTATTTCATGGTAGAATACCGTGCGAAAAGGAGAGGGATAGACGAGGACACGATCTTTAACTTCGGGATATGGGCCGTGCTGAGCGGGCTGCTGGGATCCAAGATTTTATATTTGATCACGCGGTTTCCCGATCTCATCGCGCAGCCTTCGCTTTTTTGGGACAGCCTGATGGACGGCTGGGTCGTATATGGAAGCATCATCGGCGGCATTGTTGGAGCGTGGATCTATTGCAAAAAAAGCGGCCTGATCTTTTTGCAGATGTTTGACCTGGTGGCGCCGGCGCTGGCGCTGGCCCAGGGCATCGGCCGGATCGGCTGCTTTCTGGCCGGCTGCTGCTATGGTATCCGGCTGGAGAAGGGCAATCCCATTGCGATCGTCTTTCATGAATCCGCCTATGCCCCCAACGACGTCCCGCTGCTGCCGACGCAGATTATTTCCAGCGTCCTGAACCTTCTTCATTTCGGCCTGCTGATGTTTTTATCGGGGAAATTGAAGAAAAACGGACAGGTGGCGGGCTGTTATCTGGTCTTTTACAGCGTCGGGCGGTTTGTGCTGGAATATTTCCGGGGCGATCTGATCCGCGGAAATGTGGGGGCCCTTTCGACGTCCCAGTTCATCGCGATCTTCATGTGCCTTGCGGGCCTGTTTTTGCTGTTCGTCCAGCCTCGTCTGCAAAAAAATCCAGAAATTTCTGCACGCAGGCAAGATGAGGAGCAGTGTTGAGATAGGCGAAACCGACTTGCCGTTTCGGAATGGAGACCGGCATTTTCAACTGGAGAAGGCGGCCGTCCGCCAGGTCGTCCAGGACGAAATCCCTGATGACGCAGGCGATCCCAAGTCCGGTCTTGGCGAATTCGATGAGCAGGTCCAGGGAGCTGACTTCGATCATCTGGGCCGCAGTCAGATTTTCCTGGGAGAGATAGCGGTCCACATATTGTCTTGTAATATTTTCTTTGTTTAAGAGCATGAGCGTAGATTCTGCGAACACCGTTTTGAAGGAAGGCGGGGCGTCCGTGAAGATACGCTCTTTTACATGGTCCAGATAGGTGCGCGTGGCGACGAAAATATCCTGGATCTCCATGACGGGCAGGAAAGTGAAAGCTTCCATATGATCGGTGGCGCCGATCAGGCCGATATCTACGGCCCCTTTTTCCAAAGCCTGCATGGTTTCATAAGAGGACTGGCAGGAAATGGAGATCTGGATGTGGGGATTTTCCCGGACGAAAGGGCGCAGGATCGGCAGCAGGACGTATTTGCACAGGGTGCTGGAAACGCCGATAGAGAGATATCCCATGCCGAGTTTGTGAATGCGCGCGAGTTGTTCTTCCCCGTGAGAGATCGAAAGAAAGGCGTTTTCTACCTGATGAAAGAGCAGTTCGCCTTCTTCGGTCAGTCGGACGCCGCGGGATGACCGGAGAAAGAGCCTGGTGTTCAGATTCGTTTCCAACCGGGAGATCGCTTTGCTGATGGCGGGCTGGCTGATATAGAGTTCCCGGGCGGCGCTGGAGATATTTTTGCAGCGGGCGACGGTATAAAAAATGTGATAGAGGTTGAAATTCTGTTCCATAAGCGTCCTTCTTTGCCAAAGGGAAAGGCTTCCATAACGAAAATGTATTATAATAGATTATACTATAACCGATGTTTATAGTAAATATAAAAGAAAGGTATTTTCCTTTTGCAGGGTCCTGTGCTACACTTGTGGTATCGGACGGGACGGCCCGGACGTGGCCGGCGTCCAAAAGCAGGATATATTCACGCAGGCTGAAAGGCCCCGAAAGGAGAAACGCATATGGGAATGACGATGACACAGAAGATCCTGGCCGCGCATGCGGGGCTGGATCGTGTGGAAGCGGGACAGTTGATCGAAGCCGACCTGGATCTGGTGCTTGGCAATGACATTACCAGCCCGGTGGCCATCAAAGAAATGGAAAAGATGAAGGTGGAGGGCGTTTTCGACCGGGAGAAGATCGCTCTGGTGCCGGATCACTTTGTGCCCAACAAGGATATCAAATCGGCGGAACACTGTAAGTGCGTCAGGGAGTTTGCCCGCAAAAACGGGATCACCAATTACTTTGAAGTGGGACAGATGGGGATCGAACACGCCCTGCTGCCGGAAAAAGGACTGACCGTGGCAGGAGATGTGGTGATCGGCGCGGATTCCCATACCTGTACCTATGGCGCGCTGGGCGCTTTTTCCACCGGCGTCGGAAGCACGGATATGGCTGCCGGCATGGCCACGGGAAAAGCCTGGTTTAAAGTGCCCTCTGCGATCCGTTTTCATCTGGTCGGCAAGCCCTCCCAATGGGTCAGCGGCAAGGACGTGATCCTGCATATCATCGGAATGATCGGCGTGGACGGCGCGCTGTATAAATCTATGGAGTTTGTGGGAGAAGGGGTGGCGAACCTGAGCATGGACGACAGGTTCACCATCGCCAATATGGCCATCGAAGCGGGCGGCAAGAATGGGATCTTCCCGGTGGATGAAAAGGCCATCGCCTACATGAAGGAGCATTCCGAAAGGCCCTTTACCGTCTATGAGGCGGATGAAGACGCCATTTACGATGAGGAGTATACGATAGATCTTTCTACGCTGCGCCCTACGGTAGCGTTCCCGCACCTTCCGGAGAATACGAAGACCATCGATGAGATCGGGCAGGATATCGCCATCGACCAGGTGGTGATCGGCTCCTGCACCAACGGCAGGATCGGGGATATGCGCGTGGCGGCGGAAATTTTAAAGGGCCGCCATGTGGCGGAGGGGGTCCGCTGCATCGTGATCCCGGCTACCCAGCAGGTCTATCTGGAGGCCATGCAGGAGGGACTTCTAAAGACCTTTATCGAGGCGGGAGCCGTCGTCAGCACGCCTACCTGCGGCCCCTGTCTGGGCGGGTATATGGGCGTTCTGGCGGAAGGAGAACGCTGCGTTTCCACGACGAACCGCAATTTCGTCGGGCGCATGGGCCATGTGAAATCGGAAATCTATCTGGCCAGTCCCGCCGTGGCGGCGGCCAGCGCGGTGGCAGGCAAGATCGCAGGGCCGTGTCCTGCAGAAAAGAGGTTATCATGAAAAAAGCAACAGGCAGAGTTTTTCGGTATGGGGATAACGTAGATACCGACGTCATCATCCCCGCGCGCTATCTGAATTCTTCCGATCCGGCGGAGCTGGCGGCGCACTGTATGGAGGACATCGACAGGGATATCATCAAAAAAGTACGGCCCGGCGATGTCATCGTGGCCGATAAGAATTTCGGCTGCGGATCTTCCCGGGAACACGCCCCCATCGCCATCAAGGCGGCCGGCGTGAGCTGCGTCATTGCGGAGACTTTCGCCCGCATTTTCTATCGCAACGCCATCAACATCGGTATGCCCATCATCGAATGCCCGGAGGCGGCAAAGGGCATAGAAGAAGGGGACGAGGTGGAGGTGGACTTCGATACCGGCGTCATTACCAATAAGACGAAGGGAACGCAGTTTCAGGGACAGGCGTTTCCGCCTTTCATGCAGAAGATCATCGCCGCAGGCGGCCTGGTGAATTACATCAACGGAAAATGAGGAAAGACGAACAGGGAAAAGGATATTTATAGCCTTTCCTACGAGCAGGATGCCGGAAGGCTTTTGACAAAGGCCTTTGCCGGCATCCTGTTTTTTGAACGATATCATACGGCAGGACAAAGAAATTTAATAGCGGTCCAGGCAGGCGAAGATCTCCTGCCTGCGGGGCAGGGCCAGATTGACCGGCACATAAGAGGTCTCGCACAGGGCCGCCAGTCCCTTGTTCTTCACAAGGGTTTCCAGCGTGTCAACGACCTGTACCATGGTGAGACGGGAATCCCCAAAGTGTTCCTTTGCATATCGAAGCATATAGGCGAGAGCGGCGGTCTGTTCGCCGTCTACAAGCTGCTCCACATAGCGCAGATCCAGAGTTTCTTTGTCAATGGAAAAGGAGGTTTTGCCAAGCATCTTGACTTTGGCGTGTTCGTGTTCCGGACGTCCTGCGCCGTCGCGTCCCCGATGGGCGCGTCCCGTATCGCTTTGCCCTGCAAAGGGGCGCCTCAGGCTGTGCGGCCGCCCGGCTGCAGGCAGGACAAAGCCCTCGGCGCGGAAGGTTTCCGGCCCTCTTTGTGTCAGGATGTCCTGTACTTGTCCGGTGATATCCAGCGCGCGGTAACAGTCCATTTGCAGGACCGTATCCGCGATATAGAAGTAGGAACCGCAGCTTCCGACTACCAGGATCGTGGAAACGCCTGTTTTTTCATAGAGATCCCTGGCCCGTTCCAGAAAAGGCGTGATGGGTTCCTTGTTTCTGGCTACGACCTGCTGCATCAGCGCATCCCGCACCATGAAGTTGGTCGCGGAGGTATCCTCGTCGATGAGGAAAAGCTGACTTCCGGCTTCCAGCCCTTCTACGATGGCCGCAGCCTGGGAGGTGGAACCGCTGGCATCCAGCGTGGAAAAACGGTGGGTGTCGGAGCCGTTGGGCAGATCGTTGATGAACAGCGAAATGTCCACGCCGGTGATTTTGCGTCCATCCTCGGCCCGCAGCTTGACGGCGGTGGAGTCTGTGAGGACAAATTCCCGGCCATCCCCGGCAATATGGTCGTAAACGCCCCTTTCCAGCGCCTTTAAGAGCGTGGATTTGCCGTGATAACCGCCGCCGGCGATCAGCGTGATGCCGCGCCGGATGCCCATGCCCCGCAGCGCGCCGTGATGGGGGAGGGTGAGCGTAACCGCCAGGGATTCAGGAGAACAAAAGACAACCGCCTGCTTCATAGGACGGTCAGAAACGCCGCTTTCCCGGGGCAGGATGGAGCCGTCCGCCACAAATGCCGCAAGATCGCGCTTTTTAAGCTGGCTGCGAATGTAATGCTGGTCCTCGGCCAGATAAACGGCGTCCCGCACGTCCCCTTCCGGAAGGGAACGGTAGAAAAGGGCGCCCTTTACGCATTTGGGCAGATAATCGAACAGGATCTTTGCCAGCTCGCCGGCCAGCACCGTGCGGCCGGCGGCCGGAAAGCCCACTTCAAAACGCACGATCAGGTCCGTCTGGGAAAATTCACAGGCGGAACGGGGCAGCACTTCCTGGCCGGGACGGCTGATCCCGATCAACCCGCTTTTGCCGGAGCCGCCGGCCTGAAAGGTAAAACGTCCGATGGCCCGCCCGAAGGCGCGCAGCACATAGTCCGCCAGGGCGGTGCGCTTCCAGGGCTGATCCAGATAGGCGTCCGGAAAGCCTGCACGGCGGCGGCTGACGAAAATGCTCAGCCGGGAAGGGGACGCGAAAGGATCCCCCTGTACATGGTCGATGGATAAAATAAAATCGGTGAAATCATAGCTTCCGGCCAGGGATTTGTAGGCGGGATAGCCCCGGTGGTCGATGGCGCGCAGCATGGATTCCAGTTCGGTCATTTTTTTCATGGCATAAAATCTCCTCATCCCGTACGGTTTTGGCCGTTGAAACGGTCAAAATAAGTATAATGAGTTGTCCTTTCGCTGTCAACCGGCAACGGACCGACTGCGCCGTATGCAAAGGCGGATGAAAAATCTGATGACATTTGGGCGGGTTTATTGTAATATGAAATGGGATCTTTCCTATATATTATATTTACCGCATGATTTACGACAGAGGGATATTTCATGAGATTCAGAGAAGAAGTGTTTGCCAGGATTTGTACGATCGTCACCGTTGTGGTCCTGCTGGGGATCGTGATCTTCGAGGCCGTCAAGCTGCAGGCAATGAGAAACGAATATGAACAGGCGCATACGACGGCCGCCTCCCTGCAGGAGAGCCTGCAGAAAATGGTGGATGCCAATGCGGCCCTGCAGGAAAAGAACGGAGAATTGGAAGCCTTTCAGGAAAAATGGGAGCCCTATGCGGCCTTCGCAGACAGTAAGGAGGTGCTGACGCTGCGCAGCGATCTGCTTTCCAGACCGCAGTTGATCCCCGATCAGGCCAAGCTGGCGCTGGATCGGTGGCTGGACGATCAGGAAGGGACGCCTGCCGGGGAAAACGACGACAGCGGGAAAGAAGAAGGGAAGAGTTCGGATCGGGACAAACAGACCGAGGAGGAGCTGGCCGAAGAGGAGCCGTCCAGAAGGTTTTTGTTTGCTTTCCGGGATCCGGAGGGGGAAACTGTTTTTGTGCCCGCAAGCATCGGTGTCGGCGATGAGGCGGCCTGTATGGTCTATACGGCGGCCTATGAAAAGAATTATGAGGCGGTTGTGGAACTGATCTTTACCGTGGATTTTACGGCCCAGCATTCGGTGTTTGAACGGGACAGCGAGGGTAGGATCGCCTGGAAATGCGTCGCATACAATGTCGGGGACGGATGGCAGGGAGCAGTGCCCACGGAGCCTTTGGGAGAGGAGGATGCCGAGTGAACGCGCAGGAGATTTATGAAAAGCTGGATTCCCTTTTTGCGCAGAACCGGATCCAGGAGGTAGAGCCTTTTTTGCTTTCCTGTCTGGAACAGGCGCGCAGCGAGGAGGATTATGGGGTCTATATTTCCGTAGGCAATGAACTGATCGGATTTTACAGAAGCATTTCCGAGCATGAAAAAGCCCTTTCCATGGCAGAAGACGTACTTTTGCTGATGGAAGAACTGCAAATGGAAGAGACGGAGCATTTTGCCACTACGCTGCTGAACGCGGCTACCGCCTGCCGGGCGGCTGGGCGCTTAAACGAGGCGCTGGCCGACTATGCGCAGGCGCTGAAGATCTACGAAAAGACGATCCCTGCGGACGACTACCGCCTGGCCGGATTATATAACAACGTCAGCATTTTGCTGGAGCAGCTGGAGGATAACGAAAAGGCCGTCCTCTTCTTGGAGCGGGCCATCTCCATTGTGGAAAAGCAGCCGGATGCCAGGGTGGAACTGGCCACCTCAAAAACGAACCTGGCGTTGTTGTATTTCAAACTGCAGGACAACGGGAAAGCGGAATCGCTTTTAAAGGAGGCGGTCGAAATCTTCCGGGAGAACGGGACGGATACGGGCGCCCATTATAGCGCGGCCCTGGCCGGCCTGGGAGAAGCGTATTTCCGCATGGGCAGGCTGGAAAAGTCGCTGGCCTTTTATGAGGAGGCGCTTGGAGAGGTGGAAAAGCATTTCGGCAGAAACGACAGTTACCGCCTGATCTGCGGCAATTGCGCAACGCTGCTGGGACAGCTTGGAAGAAAGGATGAGGCAGAACGCTATGAAAGGCTTGCAGCTGAGCCGTCTGTACTTTGAAGCTTACGGAAAACCCATGATGACCGAATTGGTCAATCAATACCCTGAGTTAAAGGACGCATACGCTGCAGGGCTTGTCGGACACGGGTCAGAATGCTTCGGCTATGACGATGACCTGTCCCGGGATCATGATTTTGGCCCTTCTTTTTGTCTATGGCTGTCCCGTCCGCTTTTTGAAAAATACGGAAAGGCCTGTCAGGAGGCCTACGACCGCCTGCCCAAAGAATTTGCGGGCGTTTCGGCGAGGCGCGAGGAAGCCTTTGGGAAAGGCAGGACAGGGGTGTTGTGCCTGGAGGATTTTTATTACGGCCTGATCGGTTCCGAGAGGGCGCCGGAGAATGACGCAGAGTGGATGGCGCTTTTAGAGGAGCGGGCCGCGCTGGCGGTAAACGGCGAGGTCTTCACGGACGGATGCGGCCGGTTCAGCGCGGTCAGGAACGCCCTGACCGCCTACTATCCGGAGGATGTGCGCAAAAAAAAGATCGCGGCCAGGGCCGCCCTGATGGCGCAGTCCGGCCAGTATAATTACAGCAGGCTCTGCCGCAGGGGAGAATGGACGGCGGCCTTCCTGGCGCTGCAGGAATTTATCAAAAGCGCCTGTTCCATGGTACATCTGCTCAACCGGTCCTATACGCCGTATTATAAATGGATGCACAGGAGCCTGAAGGATCTGCCCGTTTTGTCCCAGATCTACGAACTGTTGGATCAGCTTACGGCGCCCTTTGACAGCCGCAGCGCGTGGAGCAGCGCGCAGGAATCCGATTTTTTGTTGGGGATCATCAACACCAGGGATACCAGGGCCGTGCTGATCGAAACCGTCTGCCAGCTTGTTATCCGGGAGCTGGAGCGACAGGAGCTTACGGACGCGCATGACCTGTACCTGGAGGCCCATGCGGTCTCCGTTATGGAAAAGATCCAAAACCCTTCGATCCGCTTCCTGCAGTTGATGGAAGGCTAAGAAAGACTTGAAACATATGTTCGGATATGATAGAATAAATAAACGGGATCTGTATCTGATCGCCGTTGTTTTTCTGACTGCGGCAGGATTGCTGTTTTTCTGCCGCCTGAGCGCAGAAAAAGGGACTTTCGCCACGGTGGAACAGGACGGCCGCCAGGTCGCGCGGCTTTCCCTGGCAGAGGAGGGGACGTACGCTTTCGTCTGCCGGGAGGGCGGGACTCATGTGATCCGGGTGCAGGACGGCCTGATCCGGGTGGAGGAGGCGGACTGTCCGGATCAGATCTGCGTCAGGCAGGGCTGGATCGGGCAGGAGGGAGAGACTGCGGTCTGTCTGCCGCACCGGATCCTTGTGAGGGTGCAGAAAGAAAGCGGATAACGGGCCGCGCGGCATGGAGGGTTCCATGAAAAAAACGGCAGTATTCGGGATGCTGGTTGGGATAGCCCTGGCCCTTTCCTGGCTGGAATCCATGATCGGGCTTACGCCGGGGATCCCCGGGATCAAGCTGGGGCTTCCCAATCTCATAGTGGTGTTTTGCCTGTACCGGTATGGAGAGCGGACGGCCCTTGGCATTAACCTGCTGCGTATCCTGCTGGTTTCTTTTTTGTTCAGCGGAATGTACGGGATGCTCTACAGTCTGGCAGGGGCGTTATTGTCCTTTGCAGCGATGGCGGTGGCGAAGCGGCGGATGGGGTTATCCATGATCGGCGTCAGCGTCTGCGGCGGCGTATTTCATAACATCGGGCAGCTTTTGACGGCGATGTGCATAATAAGGAGCGTCTGGGCAGTTTTTTATCTGCCGTGGCTGCTTCTGGCAGGATGCCTGACCGGTATCGCGATCGGCGTCCTGGCCCGGGAGATCTGCAGGCGGCTGCCGGAGGGACAAAACCTGGGAGGATAAGAGGAATGTACGCGTATCTGATCGGCAAAGTGGCGGAGATAGAAGAAGACAATCTGGTTCTGGAAGTGGGGAATATCGGATACAACGTAAAGGTGCCGGGCAGCGTTGCGGCGCAGCTGCCGCCTGTCGGGCAGCAAGTAAAGGTCTACACCTACACCAGCGTGCGGGAAGACGCGCTGCAGTTGTTTGGATTTTTAACGAAGGACGATCTGAGGATGTACCGGATGCTCATTACGGTCAGCGGCATCGGCCCCAAGGGCGGGCTGTCCCTGCTCGGCGCCATGAGCGCGGATGAAATTCGGATGGCTGTGCTGACCCAGGACGCCAAAGCCATTGCCAAAGCGCCCGGGATCGGGAATAAGACCGCGCAGCGGCTCATTCTTGATCTAAGGGACAAGATATCCTTAGAGGATGCCTTTTCGCCGGAGCAGGGAAGTGTTGTTCAGGGGATGGGCGTGCTGGATCAGGCCCGGAACGAGGCTGTGGAAGCGCTGACAGCGCTGGGGTATCCTGCGTCGGACGCGCTGCGCGCCGTCAAGGCGGTCGAGCAGGAGGACATGGATGTGGAAGCGCTGCTGAAAGCGGCTCTGCGTAAGCTGTGACGGGATCGGCACGGAGGAAACTATGGCGAGAACGATCGAAACCAAACTGACAGAAGAGGACGTCAGAATAGAAGGAAGCCTCAGGCCGAAGCTTTTGAAGGACTATATCGGTCAGGAGAAAGTCAAGGAAAATCTGACCATTGGGATAGAGGCCGCCAGACAGCGGGGGGAACCGCTGGATCATGTGCTTTTTTACGGGCCTCCGGGACTCGGGAAGACCACGCTTGCGGGGATCATCGCCAATGAAATGGGCGTCAACATGAAGGTCACCAGCGGCCCCGCCATCGAAAAGCCGGGGGAAATGGCCGCGATCCTCAACAATCTGCAGGAAGGGGATCTCCTTTTTGTAGATGAGATCCATCGGCTCAACCGGCAGGTGGAGGAGGTGCTTTACCCGGCCATGGAGGATTTCGCCATCGACATCATGATCGGGAAGGGCGCGTCGGCCCGTTCCATCCGGCTGGAACTGCCGAAATTTACGCTGGTGGGGGCCACGACCCGGGCGGGGCTTCTGACCGCTCCCTTGCGGGACAGGTTCGGCCTGATCCAGAGGCTGGATTTTTATACGGTGCAGGAGCTGCAGGTCATCATTCTCCATTCCGCCCGTATCCTGGGGGTGGAGATCGATCCGGAAGGCGCCAGGGAGCTGGCCAGGCGCAGCAGGGGAACGCCCCGGCTGGCCAACAGGATCCTGAAGCGCGTCCGGGATTTTGCACAGGTCAGATATGACGGCGCCATTACCGGACAGGTGGCAAACGTGGCGCTGGATCTGATGGACGTGGATAAAATGGGGTTGGACGCCATCGACCGGAACTTACTTTATACCATGATCGAAAAATTCGGCGGAGGCCCGGTGGGGCTGGACACGCTGGCCGCCGCCATCGGAGAGGACGCCGGGACCATCGAAGACGTATATGAGCCCTATCTTTTGATGAACGGTTTTATTGACCGCACGCCCCGCGGGAGGCTGGTGACGCAGCGCGCCTATCATCATCTGGGCATGGATGCGCCGGAACAGGGGTGACCAAATTGGTCAATCATGATTTTTTATAGGATTATGTGAATCCTGCTTTTGATAAAATGTGCGCCGGAAGGAACTGTCAGTGTTGAGCGGACCCTTCCGGCGTTTTGATATTCCCTTTTTTTCATCCCGAGCCCATCAGTACTGCCAAATACTTTACCTTGCGGGGAGGACGGGATTTTGCTATAGTAATTTTAGCTTCTTTCCTTTCTGCGGATAGAAGAGATCATCTGAAAATCTTCAGAACAGTCCGCTGCCCATACGGGTACGGGCATTCGCCGGGGAGCATTCTTCCCCTGTTTTCACTCAGATCAAAGGATCTAAAGGACAGAGACGGACAAAAGAAAAAGGAGGGCTTGTATTTGGGCAAAAAGAACAATGCGCTGTGCGCATTTCTGGCAAAGCCGGAGATCTTTGCGGACTTTATGAACGGGAACCTGTACGGGGGAAAATGGGTCTACAGCCCGGAGGACTTCGTCCCGCTGGAAACAGGCTATTACGAAAGGGGGAAGGACCGTCGGCGGGATGTGGCGATGCTGCTGTGCCATAACCGGCAGTATGCGATCCTGGCGGTGGAAAACCAGGACGAGATCAACCCGATCATGCCCCTGCGGTGCATGGAATACGATGTGACGGAATATTTAAAGCAGGTGCGCAGACTAAAGCGCGAACACCGGGAGAAAAATGATCTGCGGCCAGGGGCGGAATACCTGTCCGGCGTCAGCCTGACGGACCGCTTAAAACCGGTAGTGACGGTGGTCTTTTATCATGGGAAGGGCGAATGGGAGACTTGTCGGGAACTGCATGATATGTTAGAATTTAGGGGAAATGAAGAAATCCGACCATATGTTGCAAACTACCGGATGAACCTGGTAACGATGCGGGAACTGAAAGAGGAGACCTTCCGGACAAGCCTGCGGGAGCTGGTGGGCGTGATGAAGCGCAGCGAAGATGCGGGAGAACTGCGGGCATACATAAAGGAGAACAGGGAACGCTTTGACCGGATGGACGACGGCGCCTATGAGGCGATCGGCGCGCTGACGGGAAAAGAAGACTGGATGAAGTACGGGAAGAAACCGGAAGGAGGACACAGCATGTGGAAAGCACTGGAAGGATTTATAGAAGAAGG
>X22_European_Rabbit__coassemble_161_pt1 | contig 16011 bp, 26 predicted proteins | sample X22_European_Rabbit__metabat2_low_PE_003 | metagenome-assembled genome bin X22_European_Rabbit
CTCATGCAGCGAGGCGCCGATCCCATGGCCTACCAGATCTCTACGATCCCGTATCCGAAGCCGCTTACATAGTCGTCGATGGCGGCGGAAATGTCGTGCAGATGGTTCCCCTCCTTCGCCATCTTTATGCCCTCAAAAAAGCTCTGTTTCGTGACGTCTATGAGCTTTTGGGCCTCGGGGCTGATCCTTCCCACCCCATGGGTGCGGGCGGCGTCGGAATGATAGCCTTTGTAGATCAGGCCCGCATCCAGGCTGACGATATCGCCCTCCTTTAAGATCCGGGTCTTTTTGGGAATGCCATGCACCACTTCGTCGTTGACCGAAACGCAGATGGACGCCGGATATCCGTTATAGTGCAGGAAATTCGGCACGCAGCCATGCTCCCGGATCAGCCTTTCCCCCAGCGCATCCACCTCCCAGGTGGACATGCCGGGCCGGATCGCCCTGCCCAGTTCCTCATGCACGATCGCCAGGATCCTGCCGGCTTCCCGCATCAGTTCGATCTCCCGCGCAGATTTTATCGAAACAGACATTCTAAACCTCCACATTTCCCATCGCTTCGCAGGTCAATCCAGGATCTTTCGGATCGCCTGGAATACCTCGTCCATGGGAAGGGTTCCGTCTACTGTCCGCAGCACGCCCTTGCGCGTGTAAAAATCGATCAGCGGCTGGGTCTGCTTATGATAGACCTCCAGCCGGTTCTTCACGGTTTCCGCCTTATCGTCGTCCCGCAGCACCAGTTTGCTGCCGCAGACATCGCAGATGCCCTCCTTTTTGGGCGGGATATGCTCTATATGATAAGTGGCTCCACAGGTCAGGCAGGCGCGTCTGCCGGACATCCTTTTGATGATGTTTTCATCCGGCACGTCGACGTCGATCGCGTAGTCGATCCGATCCCCGAGCTTGTTCAGTGCCTCATCGAGTACCTCGGCCTGGGGGATCGTCCTGGGAAAACCGTCCAGCACATAGCCGTTTGCACAGTCCGCCTGGGACACGCGGTCCAGAAGGATGCGCACGGTCAGTTCATCGGGCACCAGAAGCCCCTGATCCATATACTTCTTGGCCTCCATGCCAAGCTGGGTGCCGTTTTTAATGTTCGCGCGGAAAATATCCCCCGTAGAAACATGGGGAAGTCCGTATTCCTTCGCGATCATTTTAGCCTGCGTCCCTTTGCCCGCGCCGGGTGCGCCTAACATGATGATCTTCATATCTGTCTTTTCTCCTCTAAAACGGACAGGGACAGAAACGGTTACCGTCCTGTCCCACCCGAATGACTCAGTCATTTAAAAAACCCTTATAGTTCCGAACAAGCATCTGTGACTCGATCTGTTTGATCGTTTCCAGCAGGACGCTGACGATAATGATCAGGCTCGTTCCCCCAAAGGATACGCTCGCGCCGAACACTCCGCTGAAGAAATAGGGAAGCACGCACACGATCGTCAGGCCGCAGGCGCCGATGAAGATCAGATAGTTCAGTATTTTGTTCAGATAATCGCTGGTGGGCCGTCCGGGACGGATACCCGGGATAAAGCCCCCCTGCTTTTTCATGTTATTGGCCACTTCCAGAGGATTGAACGTAATGGAAGTGTAAAAGTATGCGAAAAAGATCACCAGCACGATATACACCAGCAGTCCGATGGAATAAACGGGTTCGCTGGGCCTGCACCAATAGCTGGAATTCATTCCCCGCAGGACATGCGCCCAGAAACCGGTCCCGTTATAACCCGCCAGCTGGCAGATCACCACAGGAAACTGCATGATGGATTGCGCAAAGATGATCGGGATGACGCCCGCCGTATTGACCTTCAGGGGGATGAAGGAGGACTGGCCGCCCACCATTCTCCGTCCCTGGATCTTCTTAGCGTACTGCACCGGGATCTTGCGCGTGGCATCGTTTAAAATGATGACCAGAATGACCATCGCAACCACGATCGCCAGGATCACGACCGCCGCCAGGGCGCCTACCGCTACCGCTTTTCCTTTGACAAACTGTTCATAAAGGCCGGCAAAATCGTTGGGAAGACGGGAAATGATGTTGATGACCAACACGATGGAGATGCCGTTCCCCACTCCGTTTTCCGTAATGCGCTCACCGATCCACATCAGGAATGCGCTGCCTGCCGTCAGTGCGAAGATAACCGTAAGCACATTCAGCACGTTGAACTCTTTCATAAGGCCCTGACGCCCGAACCCGATCGCCATCGCCGTAGATTCGATCAGCGAAAGCGCGATCGTCACATATCTTGTGATGGAAGCGATCTTTTTGCGACCTTCTTCGCCGTCTTTCTGCATTTCCTCCAGCTTGGGGATCGCAATCGTCAAAAGCTGCATGATGATGGAAGATGTGATATACGGCGTAATGTTCAGCGCAAAGACGGACATGTTTTCAAAGGAACCGCCCGTAAACGCATTGAAAAAACTGAACGTATCGCCCACCTGCGCGGCGAACCAGTCCGTAAAGAAATGACGGTTCACGCCGGGCACCGGAAGCTGGCAGCCCACCCGGATCACGATCAGCATCAGAAACGTGAAGATCAGCTTATCTCTGATATCTTTGATCTTAAACGCATTCTTTAAGGTAGTAAGCATTTACATCACCTCAGCAGTTCCACCAAGTGCCTCGATCTTTTCTTTTGCGGATGCGCTGAACGCATTGGCTTTCACATCGAGCTTCTTGGTAAATTCTCCATTTGCAAGAATTTTGACGCCGTCGCGGGGGTTCTTTACGATCCCTCTTTCGATCAGGCTCTCGACCGTAACCGTTTCCCCGTTGTCAAATACTTCAAGCGCGCTCAGATTGATCGCCACGATCTCCTTGGAGTTCCTGTTGGTAAATCCCCTCTTGGGAATACGTCTGTATAAAGGCATCTGGCCGCCTTCAAAGCCGGGCCTGGGCGCGCCGGAACGCGCTTTCTGGCCTTTATGGCCCTTGCCGGCGGTTTTGCCGTTGCCGGAGCCGTGTCCGCGGCCCCTTCTAAAATTATCGCTGTGCTTTGAGCCAGCCGCTGGCTGTAAATTGGATAATTCCATTTCCTGATACCTCCTTACCTTAAGCTTCTTCTACTTTCAGCATATATCCAACCTGCTGGATCATACCTCTGGTCGAAGCGTTATCAGGCATGATAACCGTCTTATGCATTTTGGTAAGCCCCATGGCCGTTACGGTCGCCCTGTGTTTGGGTACGGCGCCGATGGGGGATTTTACCAATGTGATCTTCAAATTCTTCTCTGCCATTTTTCTTCCCTCCCTTAAGCTATGACCTCTGCTACGGATTTGCCGCGCTTGGCAGCGACTTCTTCGGGGGTCTTGATCTGGCTTAAGCCCTGGATCGTCGCCAGCACGACGTTCTGCTTGTTCGTAGAGCCAAGAGCCTTGGTACGGATGTTCTTGATGCCGGCCAGCTCGCAGACGCTGCGGGCAGGGCCTCCGGCGATAACGCCGGTACCATCGGGAGCTTTCTTTAAAAGCACGGTCGAAGAACCGAATTTGCCCTGGAAGTCATGGGTAATGGAATTGTTCTCATCCAGCGCGACCGTCACGAGATGCTTGCTGGCATCCTCTTTGCCCTTGCGGATCGCCTCCGGAATTTCTGTGGATTTGCCAAGGCCAACCCCAACGTGCCCATTGCCGTCGCCAACTACAACCAGCGCCGTAAAACGCATGTTGCGGCCGCCCTTAACAACCTTGGTAACACGTTTGATGGAAACAACTTTTTCCGTTAATTCGAGATTGGTCGTATCAATGATCGTTCGTCTCATCTGTTGTGTTCTCCCTTCCTAGAATGTCAGGCCGGCTTCTCTGGCGGCCTCGGCTAAAGCTGCAACTTTCCCCTGGTAAATGTAACCGCCGCGGTCATAGACTACCTCGGTGATCCCTTTTTCCAGAGCGCGTTTTGCGATGACGGTCCCAAGATAGGCGGCCGCATCCACGTTATTGGTCTTTTCCAGCTCCGCCTTCACATCCTTCTCCAGCGTGGAAGCGGCAACCAGCGTATTGCCAACGGTATCATCAATGATCTGCGCGTACATATGATTATTGCTTCTGAATACGGCCAGACGCGGTCTTTCAGGGGTGCCCGCAAAACGGTTACGCATTCTTCTGTGCTTTTTTTCGCGAACAAGTTTTCTTGATTTCTTACTAACCATTTTCACACTCTCCTTATCTGTTATTTCTTACCGGTCTTGCCAACCTTGCGCCTGATCGTCTCATCAGCGTACTTGATGCCCTTGCCCTTATAAGGCTCCGGCCGTCTCTTATCTCTGATGTCAGCGGCGAACTGGCCGACTTTCTCTTTGTCAATGCCTTTTACGATGATGACGTTCTGGCCTTCCAGCACTGTCTCGATGCCTTCGGGATCCTCCATCTCCACCGGGTGGGAATAACCTAAGGATAATGTCAATTTCTTGCCCGCCTTGGCCGCCCTGTAACCAACGCCGTTGATCTCCAGCTTCTTCTGGTAGCCCTCGGTAACGCCGACCACCATGTTGTGGATCAGGGTCCTGGTCAGACCGTGCAGGGATTTCATTCTCTTTAAGTCGTTGGGCCTTGTGACGACCACATGACCCGCTTCCATTTTAATTTCCATCTCAGAAGGAAGCACTCTTTCAAGCGTTCCTTTGGGACCTTTTACAGTCACTTTATTATTTTCTGCGATGTCCACAGTCACTCCTGCGGGAATCGCGATTGGCATTCTTCCTATCCGTGACATGCCCGTACCTCCTTGATTATAAAAAATATCCGGCTGTGTTACCAAACATATGCGAGAACTTCGCCGCCGACCTGCAGTTCCCTCGCCTTTTTATCCGTAATAACGCCCTGGTTGGTGGAAATGATCGCGATACCAAGTCCGCCCAGCACGCGGGGCAGCTCATCCTTGCCGGCGTATACGCGAAGTCCGGGCTTGGAGATCTTCTTAATACCGGAGATGACCTTCTGGTTCTTATCCTCGCCATATTTCAGAGTGATATGGATCGTCTTGAAAGTGCCTTCGTCCAGCACGTCATATTTCTTAATATAGCCCTCATCCAGCAGGATCTGCGCGATAGCCAGTTTCATTTTGGATGCAGGTACATCTACCGTATCGTGTTTTGCAGTATTTGCATTACGGATCCTCGTAAGCATATCTGCAATAGGATCGCTCATTGTCATTGTGATTTACCCTCCTTCTTACCAACTAGCTTTCTTAACGCCGGGGATCTGTCCTTTGTACGCCAGTTCACGGAAGCAGATCCTGCAGATTCCGTACTTTCTCAGGACCGAATGGGGACGGCCACAAATTCTGCAGCGGGTATATTCCCTGCAGGAAAATTTCGGGTTGCGCTGCTGTTTAATCTTCATCGCTGTTTTCGCCATGAATCCATTTACCTCCTTCTCACTTTGCGAAAGGCATACCGAACAGTTTCAGCAATTCGCGCGCCTCTTCGTCAGTCTTTGCCGTGGTGACTACGATCACATCCATACCCCTGACCTTTTCCACCTTATCGTATTCGATTTCGGGGAAAATGAGCTGCTCTTTGATGCCCAGAGCGTAGTTGCCCCTGCCGTCAAAGGAATCCGCGCTCACGCCGCGGAAATCACGCACGCGGGGAAGCGCCAGGTTTACGAGACGATCCATAAAATCGTACATCTTCTCGCCGCGCAGGGTCGTCTTGCATCCGATGGGCATGCCCTCACGGATCTTGAAGTTGGCAACGGAGTTCTTCGCTTTGGTGACAACGGCTTTCTGGCCGGTGATGACCTCCATGTCCTTCATGGCGGAGTCCAGGGTCTTGGCATTTTCCTTTGCCTCCCCTACGCCCATGTTGATCACGATCTTGTCAAGCTTCGGGACTTCCATCACGTTCTTATATCCAAATTTCTTGATCATAGCGGGTACGATCTCGTCATTGTATATGCTTTTCAGTCTGCTCACGCTATTAGCCTCCTTCCTGGGATCAATCGATCACGTCGCCGGTCGATTTGGCGAAACGCACTTTTTTGCCGTTCTCCATTTTGAAGCCAACGCGGGTTGCTTTTCCTTTGTGAACGTACATAACGTTAGAAACATCAATAGGAGCTTCCTTTTGAATGATTCCGCCATTCTGGTTCGCAGCGGAGGGTTTGGTATGCTTGGTCACCATATTGATCTTCTCGACGGTGACCCTGCCGCTCTTTTTATCGACGGCGATGACCTTCCCTTCTTTATCTTTATCTTTGCCGGTGATGACCTTAACGGTATCGCCCTTCTTGATTTTCATGGTAGACATGCAGGCACCTCCTATAATACTTCCGGAGCCAGAGAAGCAATCTTCATAAACTGCTTATCACGAAGCTCACGCGCTACCGGCCCAAAGATACGGGTCCCTCTGGGGGTCTTGTCGTCCTTGATGATGACGGCAGCATTTTCATCGAAACGGATATATGAACCGTCCTTACGGCGCATGCCCTTCACGGAACGCACCACAACGGCCTTTACAACGTCGCCTTTCTTTACAACCCCGCCGGGCGTTGCATCTTTGACGCTGGCAACGATGATATCGCCGATATTCGCATATCTTCTGGTCGAGCCACCCATAACCCTGATGCAAAGGATCTCTTTCGCACCGGTGTTATCGGCAACTTTCAGTCTTGTTTCCTGTTGGATCATAACGAATCTCCTTCCACCTTAATTGCCGTTTTACTTGGCCCTCTCAATGATCTCCACGAGTCTCCATCTCTTGTCCTTGGACAGAGGCCGTGTCTCCATGACCTTTACGGTATCGCCAATGTTGCACTCATTGTTCTCGTCATGCGCCTTGAGCTTGTAAGTCTCCTTTACGATCTTTTTGTAAAGAGGATGCTTTACATGGTCTTCGATGGCGACGACGATGGTTTTGTCCATTCTATTGCTTACGACTTTACCAGTACGGGTTTTTCTCAAATTACGCTCCACGTCTGCTTACTCCTTTCTGGATAGCTTTATGATTCAGCAACTTTGGCCTTTTGCGTGATCACTGTCTGAATTCTGGCGATGTTCTTTCTCACTTCCCGGATCCTGGCAGTATTGTCAAGCTGGTTGGTTGCATTCTGGAATCTCAGGTTGAAAAGTTCCTTCTTGGCAGCGACCAGCTCCTGGTTCAGGTCCGCTGCGGATTTGCTGTTTAATTCCTCTAAATATTTCTTAGCTTTCATTTGCCACACCGCCTTCCGAATCTGCTTTTGAAACGATTTTACACTTGCAGGGAAGCTTATGCATTGCCAGACGAAGCGCTTCCTTAGCGGATTCCTCCGGAACGCCGGCGATCTCGAACATAACGCGTCCGGGCTTTACGACCGCCACCCAGTATTCAAGTGTGCCTTTACCGGAACCCATACGGGTTTCTGCCGGCTTTGCAGTTACCGGCTTGTCGGGGAAGATCTTGATCCAGACCTGGCCGGTACGCTTTGTATAACGAGTCAGCGCGATACGGGCCGCTTCGATCTGGTTGGATTTGATCCAGCAGGGCTCCAGGGCCACAAGGCCATATTCACCATAGGTGATCGTATTGCCGCGCAGGGCCTTTCCTTTCATGGAACCGCGGAACTGTTTGCGGCGTTTTACTCTCTTCGGCATTAACATTATTTATCGCTCCCTTCCTTGTTTCCCTTCGCAGGAAGTACTTCGCCCTTATAGATCCAGACCTTAACGCCAACCTTGCCGTAGGTCGTATCTGCTTCCGCGAAACCGTAATCGATGTCAGCCCTCAGGGTCTGCAGCGGGATCGTGCCTTCGCTGTAGAACTCGGTACGGGCGATATCGGCGCCGCCCAGACGGCCTGCGCACGCGGTCTTAATGCCCAGCGCGCCGGACTTCATGGTCCTGCCGATGCAGGATTTCATCGCTCTTCTGAAAGATACGCGGTTCTCAAGCTGCTGCGCGATATTCTCCGCCACGAGCTGCGCGTCTTTGTCGGGGCGCTTGATCTCCTTAATGTCGATCAGCACCTTTTTGTCCGTCATCTTGGCAAGTTCCTTCTTCGTCACTTCGATCTCAGCGCCGCCCTTGCCGATGACAACGCCGGGCTTCGCCGTATAGAGGATGACCTTTACCCTGTCGGACGCCCTTTCGATCTCGATCTTGGAAACGCCGGCGGCATACAGCTTCTTCTTTAAAAACTTTCTGATATTGTAATCTTCAACCAGGAAATCGGCGTACTCCCCATCCGCATACCATCTGGAATCCCAGTCCTTAATGACGCCGACTCTCAAACCATGAGGATTAACTTTCTGTCCCATTACTCTTTCCTCCTACTTTTTCTCATCAAGCACTACAGTGATATGACTCATTCTCTTCAAGATCCTGTATGCTCTGCCCTGCGCTCTCGGTTGGATCTTCTTCATGATAGGGCCGCTGGTCGCATAGCACTCTGCAACGTAGAGGTTCTCCCTCTTCAGTCCGTTGTTGTTCTCCGCGTTCGCGACTGCGGACTCGAGCAGCTTTTTCACAAGGCTGGAAGCGTATCTGGGATTGTACGTTACGATAGCCAGCGCGGTATCCACATCCTTACCTCTGATGGCATCCAGTACAAAACATGCTTTGGTTACAGACACTCTTGCGTAAGATAATTTTGCAGAAGGTCTTGTATCTTTATTCGCGTTTCTCTCTCTCTTGATCTGGGATCTGTGTCCTTTTGCCATGAATAAAACCTCCTTTCGATTACCTTACTTTCGTCTTCTTTTCGTCTTTCCCATGGCCTCTGTAGGTCCTGGTCGCTACGAATTCGCCGAGTTTATGGCCAACCATATCTTCAGTTACATATACCGGAACATGCTTGCGGCCGTCGTGTACCGCGAAGGTGTGTCCCACGAAGGACGGGAAAATCGTGGAGCGGCGGGACCAGGTCTTGATGACCTGTTTCTGCCCGGAGGCGTTCTGCGCGTCCACTTTCTTCAGCAGGCTGGCATCTGCAAACGGTCCTTTTTTCAGTGATCTTGCCATTGTTCTTCTCCTCCTAATAATTATTTGATCGCCTTACCGTCTCTTCTTCTCACGATCAGTTTGTTGGAAGCCTTCTTCGCCTTACGGGTCTTTAAGCCGAGCGCCGGTTTACCCCAGGGGGTACTCGGGCCGGGACGGCCGATACCGGTCTTGCCTTCGCCGCCGCCGTGCGGGTGGTCATTCGGGTTCATAACGGAACCGCGGACGGTAGGGCGGATGCCCATATGGCGCTTACGTCCGGCTTTCCCGTAGTTGATCAGATTGTGATCTCCGTTGCCAACGATACCGACGGTTGCGCGGCATACCAGGGGGACCATTCTCATCTCACCGGAGGGAAGTCTCAGGGTTGCATATTTTCCTTCTTTTGCCATTAACTGTGCGCTGTTGCCGGCGGAACGGACCATCTGGCCGCCTTTGCCGGGATATAACTCGATGTTGTGTACCTGGGCGCCGACAGGCATCTCGGATAACGGCAGGCAGTTGCCTACCCTCACTTCAGCCTCCGGCCCGTTCATGACCTTCTGGCCGACTTTAAGCCCTTCGGGAGCGAGGATATAGGACTTCTGGCCGTCCGCATAGCAGATTAGGGCGATGTTTGCCGTCCTGTTGGGATCGTATTCGATGCCGATCACCGTTGCGGGGATGCCGTCCTTAAATCTCTTGAAATCAACCAGCCTGTACTGCCTGCGGACGCCGCCGCCCTGATGCCTGACAGTGATCTTGCCCTGGTTGTTGCGGCCGGCATTCTTCTTCAGAGATACACAGAGGCTCTTTTCGGGAGTCGACTTGGTGATCTCGGAAAAATCGGAGCCGGTCATATTTCTTCTGGATGGTGTATAGGGATTATAGGTTTTAATTCCCATGATGATTTCTCCTTTAATTTATTATCGTGCTTTTTTGCACATATGCGCGATGAACAGAGCGAACGCGGATTGTGAAAAGGCTGACCGCCATGCTTGCATGAGCGGGCAGGTTTTTCACAAGACGCATAAGCCTGCGTTCGTCAGAACGCATGGAACGCGGCCCGAGGGGTTCGCTCTCACCGCCTCTTTACAGCCCCGCAAAAATCTCAATATCTTTGCTGTCCGCCGTCAGGGTAACGATGGCTTTCTTGATCTTGGCCGTCCGGCCCACGGTCATGCCGCGGCGTCTCTTCTTGCCGGGTGCGTTTAAGGTGTTCACCTTCGCCACCTTGGTGCCTTCAAACATCTTCTCGACGGCTTCCTTGATCTGGGACTTGTTCGCTTCCGGATTTACCAGGAAGGTATATTTTTTCTCGCTCATGCCCGCCATGCTCTTCTCCGTGATGACAGGTTTGAGGATCACGTCATAGTATTTAATGTCAGCCATTATGCGTATACCTCCTCGATCGTCTTAACCGCGTCCCGGGTCAGGACAAGCTTCTTCGCCTTCATCACATCATATACGTTGATGGTGTTGGGCAGAGCCATCTTCACGGCCGGAATGTTCCGCGCGCTCATCATTACGTTGGTATCGTTCTCGTTGACGACGACCAGGCCGTTCTCTACGTTTAAGTTCTTCATGACCTTCACGAAGTTCTTGGTCTTGATCTCGTCGAATTTCAGTTCATCCACGACCACCAGGTAGGAATTTACCACCTTATCGGTCAACACGGACTTTAAGGCTGCCCTCTTCTCTTTCCTGTTGATCTTAAAGGAATAGTCTCTCGGAACAGGGGCGAATACCATGCCGCCGCCGGTCCACTGAGGCGCCCTCGTGGAACCCTGTCTCGCATGACCGGTTCCTTTCTGTCTCCAGGGCTTTCTTCCGCCGCCGGAAACTTCCGCGCGGGTCTTCGCTTTCTGCGTGCCCTGACGGTTATTGGCAAGCTGCTGTACGACAGCCATATGCACCAGATGCTCGTTGATCTTGGCTCCAAAGACCGCATCGCTCAACTCGATCGTGCCGACTTCTTTGCCTTCCATATTATAAACAGCTACTTGTGCCATCTGTGTGTTCCTCCTTTCCTAATTCAAGCTTCCACCTTGGTGGTCTCTTTGAGTGTGACTAAAGCTTTCTTAGGTCCCGGTACCGCACCTTTTACAAGGATCAGATTCTTCTCGGCATCAACCTTTACCACATCCAGATTCTGAACCGTAACCTTCACGCAGCCCATATGACCGGGCATCCCTTTGCCCTTGAATACGCGGCCGGGAGAAGTGGCGGAACCGTTGGAACCCTGATGGCGATGGAACTTGGAACCGTGGGCCATGGGGCCTCTGTGCTGTCCGTATCTCTTGATCGCGCCCTGGAACCCTTTTCCTTTGCTGATCGCGGTAGCATCCACCCTGTCGCCCGCCGCAAAGATATCCGCTTTGATCTCCTGTGCCAGAGCGTACTCGGATGCGTTTTCAAATCTGAATTCCCTGACATATCTCTTGCAGGAAACGCCGGCCTTGTCGAAATGGCCCTTCTGCGCCTTGTTGACGCCGTGCCTGTGGATGATGTCCTTCTTGCCGCCCTTGTCCCTGTTGACGATCCTTTCCTTCTTATCTACGAAGCCGACCTGAACCGCCTCGTAACCGTCCTTCTTAACCGTCTTGATCTGCGTCACCACGCAGGGGCCCGCCTGGAGTACGGTCACGGGAACCAGGACGCCGTCGTCGTTGAAGATCTGCGTCATTCCGACTTTGATCGCTAAAATGCCTTTTTTCATTGTTGACCTCCTTTTTGTTCTACATAGCGGAATGTTCGCAGCTTTCCTTCTTCTTTTTAAGAAGCGGTTAAAGCCGTTGGACCATTCATACGTCTTTGTAGAGGTTTGTGTGGGTTGATTATCTGTTCTTCATTTTGATGTCGATATACACGCCTGCGGGCATCTCCAGCCTCTGCAGCGCGTCCACCGTCTTATTGGTGGGGGTGATGATATCGATCAGCCTCTTGTGCGTCCTGCGCTCGAACTGTTCCCTGGAGTCCTTGTACTTGTGGACAGCCCTCAGGATCGTGACCACCTCTTTCTTGGTGGGAAGCGGTACGGGGCCGCTCACCTGGGCACCGTTCTTCCGAACCGTTTCGATGATCTTCTTCGCAGACGCATCCACCAACTGGTGGTCGTAAGCCTTCAGTGTAATACGCATTACCTGATTTGCCATAAAAAAAGTCGCCTCCTTTTCGCGCTTTTGAGATAAGTGCGACAAGCGGTGACTGTACACCCTCCCGTGTGTGTCCTGTCGGTAAGCAACCCGGAAAGACCTTTCTTTCCCTTACCGTGAACGCCCACGTTCCTCCTGCAGACGGCCTGGCTTTCGTACCGCCGACAGGCGCTGTTGATTGGTACAGTGACTTGTCGTCAGTTTTCTAACTTGACATTCGCTCCACGGAAAACCTGCGGGGGATTATGTATTCTCCCGGGCAGCAACCTCACGCTTCATCGCTATCATGTCACAGCATCCCAAATTATAACGGATACCGTTGGAAAAAGCAAGCATTTTTTTGAAAAATTTTCAAAAAGCCGGAAAAAAGCGCCCATACAGGCGCGCGCCTGCGGACGCTCTTTTTATAATCCGAACATCAGCCGGCAGATACGCTTTCCCGTCGCCGTCCGGAAAATATTCTCATATGCCGCCAGTATCGTTTCCCGGGATTTTTCCTCTTCCAGAAGATTCACCAAAAAATCCGCTTCCAGCAGGATCCGGTAATCCGTTCCTTCCACATTCGTATAGGTATGATGGTGCCCTACCAGATAACTCACCCGGGCGATGACCTCCTCCTCAAAGCCCAGCCTCTTTAGCATCTCTTCCGCCAGCGCCGGGCCCTCCTGCTCCTGCAGCTTCCCTGCGCTGCTCCCGTATTTGGCCAGGGCCGGCCGGATGCCGATATCGTGGACCAGCGCGGCCGCTTCCAGCGTATAAAGCTGCCCCGCTTCCAACCCTTCCCCGGTTCCGATGTGCTTTGCAAAGCTATGCACCTTCACAAAATGCTGCAACCGCGCCGGTTCTCCCTTTTCATACGATACCATTTCCATAAAAAGCGCCTGTAACTTATCCATCCGTCCCGTCCTCCTCTTTTGCTGTTTCTTCCATATATAATGGTTTCTGTCCGCCGTTTATCTCCCTGCGCCTTTTTCTGCGCTCAAAGTAACAGCCGCTGATCCGATCCGCCGCCAGGCAGAGCAGCGTGTAAAAGGAAACCAGCTCCGCGATCCTCCACAGCGCAGGCTCATGAAATCCCACATGGATCGTTCCCCTATACTGCGCAGGGATCAGCAGGCGGATGCTGTTATTAAAGCCCTTCTGCATCCTGACAGACTCCTGCTCCTCGTCCTTTGCCTCATATCCCACATAGAAAAGCAGGGGCAGATCCATCGCAGCCTCCCTGTCGCCGGAATTTTCCACCTTCAGATCCAGCGAGTTATATCTGCGGCTATACTCCACAGACAGTTCTTCCCCCGAGGTTTCCACATCCCGCAGCACCCAGCCGGCCGACGTGCCTTCGGGCAGATATTCATTACCGGCTCCTGCAAAGTTGTTCAGCGCAGCCGTATCATAGGGCCTCCAGGAGGAGCTGTCATACAGGATGCTGTTCATGAAAAACAACGCCTGCAGCACGGTACAGAATCCGATCACGGCCATCAGGAACCTTGCCGCTTCTTTCCCCCCATCGTTTTGCGCGTCTCTTGCCAGGATACAGGCAAGCCAGGTCAGAAAAACCCCCGCCGGGCCAAGGAAACGCCAGGGAAACTGCAGGCTCGTGATCATAAGCGCATGCTCCTTCAGCGCCCCCAGCAAAGCGTCATAGGGAAACAGGCTGGTGGTCAGAAACAGGCTGAACGCGCAAAAGAAGATACAGAGCCATTCGCTCTTTCCCCATTTTGCTTTCTTTCCCCTGGCCAGGGCCAGCATGCCCAAAAACAACACCGCCAGAAAGCCCAGGCCGATCCCCAGAAAACGCTCCTCCCGCAGCCCGCCCGAGAGAAGCTGGCTGTTGGATTTTTCAAAGATCACCGTGAAAAACTGGTATAAAAACAGACCATGCTGCTGGATACCGCTGCTCTCCTCCACGCGTCCCGGACTGTTAAAGACAAACTCCATTTCATTATAATCCAGGAACGGGATCAGAAACCACAGATTGAGAAGCAGCGTGACCACGCCTGTTCTGAGCAGTTGAAAAAACACTTTCCTGGAAAAGGTTTTTCGAAACAAAAGCAGCCCGGCCAACAGCAAAAAAACCGCCGCCATCTCCAGCGTGAGTATATGGGACTGCATCACCCCTGTCAGCCCGGCCAGCAGCATCCCCCTTCCGGCCCTGCAGGATTTTCCCTCCTGTCCCGCATTTTTATAGATCTCCCAGACCCCGCACAATAGCAGCGGTAAAAAAGTGATCGCTGTAAATTCTCCCACCGCCGCCCTGACGTAAATATCCGCCAGTCGATATGGATACAGGCCGAGGCAGAACGCCGCCAGTACGCCGATTCGATCCTCCCCGAACATCCTGCGAAAACACCAGAAAGCAATGCATACCGTAGCGAGGTTGATCAGGAAAATATAGCTCTGATACGCCAGATAGACCGGCATTCCCAGCATACGCAGCAGGGCCGGGAGATAAAGGAACAGATCCGGATACAGGACGCCGGCCGCATACCCGTTCCCGCCCAGCCACAGCGGATAGATCTTGACCGGGAACGCGCCGGATGCCAGCCCTGCCCGAATCCCTTCGATCCGCATCAGATGAAAGTTCAGATCATGCCCCTGGATCGGATAATTCACCAGCAGCGGGGCGGAGGACAGCAGCACGACGCAGGCGAGCAGGAAAAACGTCACCCGCTTTGATCCGACTGTCCAGGACGGTCTGATCTTCCATATCAGCGCAGCCCCGTTCAGGCAAAGTAAAAGAAACGCCGTCAGCGCCAGCCCCGAGATCCAGGAAAGAGGGGACGGGACGATGCGGATCTGTTCGATCCCCCAAAAGCTGTCCTCTGCAGACTGCAGCGTAAAAAGATTTTTCACCCGGGCCTGACATTCCTTCTGCAGCATATAAATATGATACCCGACGGAATCCTCCTGGAGATCGATGTTAGCGTAATCCCCCCGAAGGGCACCCTGACCGCGATACTCTCCCTCTTGGATGACCTGGGAGTGAGCGCTGCCGCCCTGTCCCTCATATTTCACCGTTACGGCATATATCCCTCGGGTCAGGGAAAAAGCCGGCGTCAGGATCGCATAGGAATCCCCCTGAAAAGAACCGTCCGCATAATAGCCTGCCTGCGTATCGGCAATATTGCTCCGCGTGATTTCCAGAAACAACGCATCCCGGTCAAAAACATACGTCGGCATTTCCGCATAACTTCGATGCAGCAAAATCCCTGCCAACAACAGAACCGCGACATCTGCAATGATCCATTTCCATACGCTTTTCATTACTTTCACCTCAGTTTGCGCCCTCTGCCCACTTTCCGTCCACCATGGTCCTGACCACACGGTTTTTCCCATCCAAAAACGTCAGGTTGGCGCGCATCCCTTTTTCCAGAAAACCGATCTCTCCCTCAAATCCCATCAGACGGGCTGGATTTTCCGTCAGGGCCGGCAGCGCCTCTTCCAGCGTAAGCCCCGTATAGGCCATCAGGTTCTGCAGCGCTTCCTCCATGGACAGAATACTGCCTGCCCGGACAGAAGTCCCCGTCAGCATGGCGTCCCCCTGTTCCAGCGTCACATCGTTGACCCCCAGCCGGTAATGCCCGTCCGGCAGCCCCGCCGCCATAATGGAATCGGTGACGGCGACGATACGGTTCAGCCCCTTATTTTTAACGATCAGCCGCACCGTGCCCGGATGCAGATGGCGGCCGTCGCAGATCATCTCGGCGTAGACCGACGGTTCCTCCAGGACAGCCCCGAACACCGCCGGTTCCCGCTGGTGCCAGAGCCGCATGGCGTTTCCCGTATGGGTGGCTCCTCTGGCCCCGCGCAAAAAAGCTTCCCTGGCTGCAGCATAATCGGCGCCGGAATGGCCCACGGCCACCTGAATCCCCATGCGCTGGGCCTGGGCGATCAGCTCCAACACGCCCTCCACCTCAGGCGCCACCGTCAGATAACGGATATCTCCATCGGCAGCCTCCTGA
>X22_European_Rabbit__coassemble_165_pt1 | contig 15726 bp, 13 predicted proteins | sample X22_European_Rabbit__metabat2_low_PE_003 | metagenome-assembled genome bin X22_European_Rabbit
GTCAGATAATTGTAAAGGCTGGTGGTGGGGATCCAACAAAGGCTGACGGCTACAAACTCCCCCAGGAAAGCAATCCAAGCCGGCATCTTGCCTTTCAGGAAATAATAGGACAACAGCGCCATGGCGCTCACCAGCAGGCAGGTATAGAACCGGATCCCGATCAGCGTGTCACCGAAGGGGAGCCGAAGCAGAAAAGCGCCCAACACGTTGGCCAGCCAGGTGGCCACCGTCCATTCCTGCCCCGCATGGGGAAAAAAGCGGAAATTAACCAGTCCGTAACAGGAATCCGTCAGATCGATGCCAAACCCGATCTTCCAGAGAGGATACAGGGCAAGCAGGACCGGAAACACATATTTCGATATTTTCTGTCTGGTTGCGGCACGCACGGCTTTCCCTCCCTTCATTTACAGACCGCTGTTTTCCACAGGATTAAACGCTGCGCTCCTGTTTGCGCATCCTTTTTTGGATCCGGGCAAACAACAGTCCCCGCAGCTTATCCGCCGCTGCGCAGCATACGAACAGAATGGTGACCTGCACAAGCATCGCTGCCAAAAACCAAAGCACCCGGAAAGGATCTTCTTTTCCCGCCGTGACCGCCGCCGCGTCAAGCCCCAGCGGGGCCGTCAGGGCATTGAGCCAGCCATACCAGCGCAAACTGACGTCGGCCTGTTCGTGGATCAGGTACACGCCGAATACCGCCGGGCTGAGCCACCGGATCGCGTCCGCCAGCCGCTTCCTTTGGATCCGCATATGCGAAAATCCGTAAAACAGCCCCAGGGCGCCTGTCAGGCACAACAGAAAATTATAATGGAAGGGCACGCTGGCATAATACCGCAGCCCCTCAAAATGTTTCCCCGCCCAGAGCAGCAAAAGCTCCAGTGCAGCGATAAGCCCGGCCGAACCCAGATAGACGGCCCAGCCCCGGGCCGCCGATTTCATAAAAGGGAGCCCGAACTTTTGGAGATATCCGCCCAGCAGATACAAAACCAGAAACCAGCCGAAATCATATCCGTATCGATCCGTCGCGAACTGCAGCGGGCTGAGGGACTTGCCTGCGCAGAAAAATACGAGCAGCCCTGCCAGCGCAAGTTCCAGTTGTTTTTTCTCCAGTTTATCCAGAGCGGCGTTTAAGAACGGGGAAAACAGCGCCATCACCACATAGGCGCTCACAAACCAGTAGTGTCCCGACTGTACCGGGAACAGGCTGTTCCAGACACGATAGGGATCGAGGATCTCCGAAAAGGAAAGCACTCCCAAAAAAGCCAGCAAAACCGGAATCAGGATTGTATAAAAGAGTACCTGCAGGATCAGGCATACCAGCCTGCGCAGCGAAAAGGGCCGCGCGCTGAGAAAATATCCGCTTAAAAGCACATACGCATTCACGGCCACGATGCAGAAAGACTCCAGCACCACCGCCGTTATGGTCAGGCCGTCCGTTTTCAGGTCAAAAAACAGGGAGCCCACATAATGATTCAGATAATGCAGGATCACTACCATATACATGGCTATGATCCTGAGCAGTTCAAAATTGGCCTGCCTTTTTTTCACGCCCGCTCTCCTTCTGCGTCATCTTTCCCTGTGGATCTGCCCGTTCTCCACCCGGTAGACCATATCGCACTTTTCGATGGTCTGCAGCCGGTGCGCAATGATCACCAGGGTCTTGTGCCCATGCAGACTGTTGATGGACTCCATGATGGCCGCCTCCGTCTCGTTGTCCAGGGCGCTGGTGGCCTCATCCAGCACCAGCACCTCCGGATCCTCAAACAGCGCCCTGGCAATGCCGATGCGCTGCCGCTGGCCGCCGGAAATGCGGATACCCCGTTCGCCGATCCCGGTATCCAGCCCCTCCGGCAGATCCCGCACAAAATCATCCAGCCGGGCCTTTCGCAGCGCTTCCCACACCTTTGCGTCATCGATATCCTCGTCCGCATAGCCGAAGGCCACGTTCTTGCGGATGGAAGCGTCCACCATGAAAATGGACTGGGGGATGTAGCCGATATTTTTCAGCCAGGACTCATAATGGTCCCGCACCTCCACGCCGTCTGCCAGAATATGTCCCTCCTGGATCTGCAAAAGCCCCAGCATGATATCCACAATGGTGGTCTTGCCCGCGCCGGAGGTGCCCACAATGCCCACGGAGGCGCCCACGGGGATCTCCATGTGGGCGTGGTCGAAGATCAGCACATCCGTGTTGGGATATTTGTAAACAATGTCGTCCAGCACGATCTTTTCTTTGACCGGAAGCTGTTCCACCTTCTTTTTCTGCCTATAAAACGCCTCGTCGTAGACCATGTTCCCGTCGTGGATCTCCTCCTGCAGATTGTCGGAGACTCCCATAAAGAACGGTTCAAAATAAGAAATGGACGTCAGATAATTGTTGATCCGGTTGGCGGAGGGCAAAAGCCGCATGGCGGCCACGCCGAAGGCGCCGATCTGCGCCACCATATCGGTAACGTTCTGTCCGGTCAAAAACATGATCATCAGATACAGGATCAGCCCCGCCATGCACACCGTCTCGATCAGAAGGCGGGGCGTGGCGTTGAAGATGTTATAGCGCTGCACGGCGCTGACATATCCCTTGCCGCACTTGCCGTATTCCGTAATGAAATAGTTTTCCTTGTTGGCGATCTTGATCTCCTTAATGCCCATCACGGACTCTTCGATCCATTTATACAGCCCGCTGTAATAGTCCTGGTTTTCCACGCCCGCCTGACGCATGATGGGTTTTAAAATGAATTTGATGATCAGAAGCGTCACGATCAGCAGTGAAGCCACCGTCAGGATCATCTGCGGCGCGATCGTCGTCAGCGTGACGGACAGCAGCGCAAAGATGATGACCTCGCTGGCAAGCTGCAGGCAGGACAGCACCAGTCCGAACATGTTGTTCACGTCCGAGGTGATCACCCGCTGGATCACGGAAGTATCCGCATTCAGATAGTACTCGTAGGGGCGCTTCATAAAATTGATCATCATGCGCTGGGAGGTCTCAAACTGGTTGGTATAGACAAACCGCAGCATGACCACGTTCTGAAAATACAGAAAGATATTTTTCAGCACAAACCCCAGGATGATCAGCGCCAGGATCAGGACCGTGAAGTAGGTGGGGCTGGAAAGGCCGGTGAACCGGTAGGCCCGGGCCACGATCCCGTCCCCTTCCACGCTGGAGGGCTTCATGATCATCTGGATCGCCGGCACCACCAGGCCGATGCTGGCCGTCTCCAAAAGCGCGCCGATGACCATCATGACCAGGATCTGCACCATCTTCCATTTTTGCCTTCGGTTCATGAGAACCATCATTTTTTTCCAGATCTTCTTCATGCCAGAAACGATCCCTCTCTATCCGAAACCTTAGTATATCTGTTCGTTGAACCGGTGATCCTGGGGATTTTCATACTTGTCCATAAAATCATTGCCCAGATAGATCTTTTCTTTCGCGAAATGGATGGAATCCGTCACCGTGTAAACGGAAACCACCCGGTTAAACTCCAGCCCCTCTACAAAATTCAGGATCTCCATGGGAAACATGCCGTCCAGCACGATATGCTCCGGAAAGGCTTTCCGGTAATCCAGCACATCCCTGGGATGCGGCTTGATGAGTACCTGCGCGCCCTGTCCGTATTCCCGGATGATATCCGTAAAGATTTGCTTTCTCACCGTCAGGCTGCAGAGGGGTTCGGAAAGCACCAGCACCTTGTTCTCATGATGGGCGCCGCTTCGCAGTTGTTGAAAAAGGGCCTCCCGGTCCCGCAGGAAAATCCCTGTGAGGATCTCCTTATCCTCCCCCGTCAGGCGCCGCACCAGCACTTCCCGGGGCTGCTCGATATATTTCGGGCAGGGATATTTGAGTATGGCCGTGTTGTTCACTTCCATATCGACGCAGTATTTACTGTATCCGTTCTGAATAAAGATCAGGTTCCGGGATGCCAGAAACGCTTTCAGCTTAAAATGCCCCCGGTTGTCGTACCGCGCCGTGTCATAATAGGAAATGCAGTCCAGCCCGTCCTCCAGCGCATGGTAACGGATCCTCTTATAATTGAGATAATAGCCGATGGGGTCGGAATCGCAGAACACATAAATATCCCGATACTGCGCAAAATCCACCGGCACATAGGGTTCCTGCAGCTTTCCCAGCATCTTGGTAAAGATCATCCGGGAAAACAGGTTGATCACCAGATTGCCGTAATTTACCCTGAATTTGTCAAGCTGGGGAAAAAAGTCCGCTTTCTTTTCCTCAAACATCAGGACGTCCTCGAACAGCCCGCTCTGTTTGGCCCGTTCCCTTAAATCCCCGAAATCGTTGGACATCGTACTCAAAAGCAGCGTCGCCTGTCCGCGTGAGGATCCCGGCAGCGTCAGTTCCTTTAAACAGGCCACATATACATGATAATAGGTGTGGCAGACGTAGATCCGCTCCTTCATTTTACAACTCTCCCCGCCGGATCATGGATCCATTCAGAATATCTTATCATGAAACGGAAAGAATTACAAACCTTACGCGCCTTTTCCCCGGTTTTCTTTCCCTGACCCATGTCCAGTATACCCCATAACACGCCTGCTGCACAACAAAAAATATTTGCATTTCCATTCTGGTGGCAAAATGCAGGATTTTATGATACACTCTGAGTATGGCCCGGTTTGACAGGCCGTTTCATCCACAGGAGGTAAGCTTATGTCGGCGCTCGCCATTATCACCGCCCGCGGCGGAAGCAAACGGATTCCCCACAAAAACATCCGTCCCTTTCTGGGGCGGCCCATTATCCTCTACTCTATAGAAGCCGCCCTTTCCTCCGGCCTCTTTTCCGAGGTCATGGTTTCTACGGAGGATCTTGAGATTGCCCGAATCGCCCGGCAGGCCGGCGCACAGGTTCCCTTTTTGCGCAGCCGGCAGATGGCAGATGATTTTGCCTCCACCGACGACGTGATCCGGGAGGTCCTCACCTCCTATGAGGCGCTGGGCAGAACCTTTGACGCCTTCTGCTGCATCTACCCCACGGCTCCCTTCGTCACGCCTCAGAAATTAAAAACCGCCATGGAACTGTTAAAAGAAGCCGACTCGGTCATGCCGGTGGTGCCCTTTTCCTTCCCCGTCTGGCGGGGGGTATGTATGGACGAAAAAGGGCGCATCCGCTACAGATGGCCCCAGTACGCTGCATCCCGCAGCCAGGATCTGGAAAAACTCTATCACGACTGCGGCCAGTTTTACGCCTGCCGCACCGACGCTTTCCTGCGGGAAGGGACGACGGACACCGCCAATATGGTTCCGATGATCCTGTCAGAACTGGAAGTACAGGACATCGACACGCTGGAGGACTGGGCCGTGGCGGAAGCGAAATACCGGCAGATGCGGGAACAGATGGAAAAAGAAAGGAAACCTGTAACATGAATCACGAAATTTCTCTGGGCGGCAGGACGGTCGGCGCAGATTCCCCTGCCTTTATCGTAGCGGAAATGTCCGCCAACCACCTGCAGGACTATGACCGGGCCCTGCGCATCCTCCATGCGGCCAAGGCAGCGGGCGCGGATGCGGTCAAGCTGCAGACCTTCACCGCCGACACCATCACCTTTAACGGCGACAGCGAACTTTTTCGCATTTCTGGCGGCACGCTGTGGGACGGCTCCACCTATTACGAACTCTATCAAAAGGCCTGTACCCCCTGGGAATGGCACCCAAAGCTGATGGAGGAAGCCCGGAAGCTGGATTTGATCTGTTTTTCTTCCCCTTTCGATTTCTCCGCCGTGGATCTTATGGCCGATCTGGACATGCCCGCCTTCAAGATCGCTTCCTATGAGATCAACGATCTGCCCCTGATCCGCTACGCGGCGCGGCTGCACAAGCCCATGATTTTTTCCACCGGCATCGCCCGGCTGGAAGAGATCGAGCGGGCCCTGGAGGTTTGCCGAAAAGAGGGCAACGAGGATGTGATCCTGCTCAAATGCGTTTCCGGTTACCCCACCCCCTATGAGGATGTCAATCTGCGGGTGATCCCCACGCTGCAGTCCGCCTTTGACTGCATCACAGGGCTTTCCGACCATACCCTTTCCATCGCTACGGCGGTAGGCTCTGTCTGCCTGGGCGCGCGCATGATCGAGAAGCATCTGACCCTTTCCCGCGCCGACGGCGGGCCGGACTGCGCCTTTTCCCTGGAACCAGCGGAATTTAAGGAAATGGTGGACAACATCCGCATCCTGGAAAAAGCTCTGGGCTCCCCCGCTTACCGTCTGACGCAGATCCAGGAATCCGAACGCCGGGACCAGCGTTCCCTTTTTGTAGTCGCGGACATGAAAGCCGGAGAGGCGTTCACGCCGAAGAATGTGCGTTCCATCCGGCCCGGCACGGGGCTTGCCCCTCTGCACTATGAGGAAATCCTCACCAAAAAGGCGGCCTGCGCCATCAGAAAGGGGACTCCGCTGTCATGGAATCTCGTCCAGTGATCTACATCCGCACCGACGGCAACGCGTCTATCGCCACGGGCCATCTGATGCGCTGCCTTTCCATCGCCCGGGCGCTCGTGCGCCGTCATGCCCTGCCGGTCTTTCTGGTCTCCGACGAGGATTCCGTCTCTCTGCTGCGCGGCATGATGACGCAGAAGGAACGCTCCCAGCGCGGCCTGCCCCTGATCCATATGCAGACCGATTATCGGGATCCCAAACGGGAACTGCCTGCGCTTATCAGGATCCTTACCGACCACCCCGGCGCCTGTTTTTTGGCGGATTCCTACTTTATCCCTCCCGACTATCTGGAGGAAGTGCGCAAGGTATGCCGGGTCGCTTTTCTGGATGATCTGCAGGCTTTTGATCCTCCCGTAGATCTGGTGATCAACTACGACCTGGCCGTCCCGACGGAATGCTACACGAAAGCCGGCCGCATCCTGACGGGCGGCGCCTACACGCCGCTTCGGGAACAGTTTTCTGCGCACTTCTGTCATATCTGGGATCACGTCAGGGACTTTTTTCTTTCCACCGGCGGCACCGACCCCTACCGCGTCAAGGAACAGCTCCTGGGACATCTGCTCGCTTCCTCCAGGTGGCAGGACTGCTGTTTCCATGTGCTGGCCGGCCCTTTTGACGCCGGCAAGGATCCGTTAAACGCCCTGGCCGCCCGGAACAGCCGGGTGATCCTCCATGAAAATGTGACGGAGATGGCGGAATTGATGGCGGAATGCGATCTGGCCTTCTGCGCCGGCGGAACCACCCTCTATGAACTGTGCGCCATCGGCGTGCCTGCCGTCAGCTTTTCCATGGCCGACAATCAGCTTCCCGGCGTGCGCGCTTTTGAAAAAGCCGGCCTGATCCCCTGGGCAGGGGACGTGCGCGGCCATGAGGATTTTTTGGAAAATGCGGTCCGGATGCTGGAACTGCTGGCCGAAGACCTTCCCCGACGCAGGGACGTCTCCATGCGTATGCGCATGGCCATCGACGGCCGCGGGGCGGACCGGATCGCAGAAGCCCTGACCTCTTTATGACCGGTCGATCGTCAGGGAAGCAGCAGGCGCTTTAAATAGGCGCCGGTCTTGCTGGTTTTGCATCCGCAGACCTTCTCCGGCGTACCTGCCGCGACGATCTCTCCGCCCCGGACGCCGCCCTCCGGCCCCATATCGATCACATAATCCGCATTTCTTATCACATCCAGATCGTGTTCGATAACGATAACGGTCGCGCCGTTTCCGATCAGTGCTTCAAATACATGCAGCAGCGTCTGCACGTCCAGCGGGTGAAGGCCGATGGTGGGTTCGTCAAACACGAATACCGTATCCTGCTGCCCCTTTCCCATTTCGCTGGCCAGCTTGAGCCGCTGCGCCTCTCCGCCCGAAAGGCTTGGCGTTTCCTCTCCCAGCGTCAGATAACCGAGTCCAAGCTCCTTTAACACCCGCAGCCTTCGCGCCACGAGCGGAAGATCTGCGCATGCAAAAAGGGCCTCGTCTACGCTCATGTCCATCAGCTCCGGCAGCGTGCATGCCCGCCCGCCTTGTTTCGGGATACGGCAGATCAGGCCGGCCTCTTTTGCATAACGGGAACCGCCGCAATCCGGACACGGGATCTCCACATCCGGTAAAAACTGGACGTCCAGGCTGATAGTTCCCGTACCGTCGCAGACAGGACAGCGCAGTTTCCCCGTATTATAGGAAAAATCCCCCGCCTTATAGCCTCTTTTTTTCGCATCCGCCGTCCTTGCATACACCTTGCGCAGTTCGTCATGGACATCGGCGTAGGTGGCAACGGTGGAACGCACATTGACCCCGATGGGCGTGGCGTCGATCAGCTTGACCTGCGCGATCCCGTCGGCAGAGACCGCTTTCACATGCTTCGGGAGCCGTTCCCCCCGAATGGACGCTTCCAGGGCGGGAATCAGGCTCTCCAGGACCATTGTCGTCTTGCCCGAACCGGATACGCCGGTCACCGCGATCATCCGCCCTTTCGGGAAATCCACTTCCAATGGCTTTACCGTGTGGATCTTAGAGGTGGACAGGTGAATGGCGCCAAGGGAAAACATCTGCTCCGGCGCAGCGCTCTTTCCGGCGTGGACGACCGTTTTCCCTGTCAAAAAACCGCCGATTTGCGAGGCAGGGTTGTTTTCCACTTCCGCCAGAGTCCCCTGGGCGATGATCCTTCCGCCGTCCGCACCGGCCTTTGGGCCCAGCTCCACCAGCCAGTCCGCCTCGGAAAGCACCTGGGTATCGTGATCCACCAGAACCACCGAGTTGCCGTCGGCAACCAGGTCGCGCATCACGCCGGCCAGCCCCTCCAGATTGGAAGGATGCAGGCCGATGGAGGGTTCGTCGAGAACATACAGGACGCCGGTAGTACGGTTGCGCACTGCGCGGGCCAACTGCATCCGCTGCCGCTCTCCTGTGGACAGCGTAGAAGCCCTGCGGTCCAGGGTCAGATAGGAAAGCCCCAGATCGGTCAGCCGTCTGGCGGCGCCCTGGAAGGATTCGCAGATGCTTTCCGCCATCGGACGCATTTCCTCTGGCAGCGAGGCAGGAACGCCGCTGACCCACTGCGTCAGATCCGAAAGGGTCATCGCACAGGCTTCCGCGAGGGAGATCCCGCGCAGCCTCGGCGCCCGCGCTGCGCTGCTAAGCCTCGTTCCGCCGCAGTCCGGGCACACGTCCTGCCGCAAAAACTTTTCCACCCGCTTCATGCCCTTTTCGTCCTTGACCCTGGACAACGCATTTTCCACGGTATAGGTGGCGTTGAAGTAGGTAAAATCCATATCTCCCGCCGCGCCGCTGGTTTTGTTCTGATAAATGATATGCTTCTTGACCGCAGGACCGTGGAAAACGATATCGCGTTCCTTTTCGGTCAGTTCCCGGAAGGGCACGTCGGTCCGGACGCCCATTTCACGGGCGATATCCTTCATCAGCGACCACATCAACGTCTGCCACGGTGCGACCGCGCCTTCCTCGATCGACAGAGACTCATCCGGCACCAGCGTCGCTTCATCCACGGTACGAACGACGCCCGTACCGTCGCATTTTTTACATGCGCCCTGGCTGTTGAAGGAAAGCTCCTCAGCGCCGGGCGCAAAGAATCGTTCCCCGCATACGGGACAGACCAGGGGAAGCCCCGCCGCCACATTCAAAGAGGGCTGGACATAGTGTCCGTTCGGGCAGCGGTGACTGGCCAGCCGCGAAAACATCAGGCGCAGATTGTTCAGCAGCTCCGTACCTGTCCCGAAGGTACTGCGGATGCCCGGCACGCCGGGCCGCTGGCGCAGCGCCAGTGCGGCCGGAACATACCGCACTTCATCTACCTGCGCCTTTTGGGCCTGGGTCATCCTTCTGCGCGTATAGGTGGACAGGGCTTCCAGATAGCGCCGGGAGCCCTCCGCATACAGGATGCCCAGGGCCAGCGAAGATTTGCCGGAACCGGAAACGCCTGCGATCCCTACGATCCTGTTCAGCGGGATGTCCACATCGATATTTTTCAGATTGTGTACCCGGCCGCCGCGTATTTTGATCCTGTCGGGGATCTTAGGTTCCTCTGTTTTCATCTCGTTTTTCTCCTGTCATTTCTCTTCCCGATTTTTTCTCTTCCCTATTTCCCGGCCAAAAGCCCCATTTCCGGCATCCTGTGCCGTGAAAAGCGCCATGCAATCAGCGCACCTTTTGCATGGCGTTTTTATTTTTCCGTCCGCTTTTTGACAGACAGCTTTTTCCTCATATTCCGGTATCCCCACAACAGCTTGTAATAGAGGATAAATAAGAAGGAAGATCTCTGCTGCATGGCGATCAGCTTCTTTTCCTCCAGGCCCGTCCGCTCCCGGTAATACGGATTTTCCTGAAACCCGGGGAACGTCTTTCTCATCTCATCCCCCATTCTGCGGACAAAGGAAACGGACTTAAAGCCGCCGCCCGTCATATAGGTAAAAAGCGTGTTCACATAAAATAGCATGGTAAATTCAAAACACAGCTCTGTCCGGTACGTTTCCAGATAACCGTACTGCCAGGCCAGGCGCACAATGCTTCGGGCCGCTTCCATCCGGTCTTCACAGCGCGCCCGGGTAATGGTATGCACGGTGGAATCCCCATGCTGGTAATAATAATACAGCGGCTTAGGAAGATATTCATAGTGCCGGGCGCGGAGCATAAGGGCGGAACTGATAGCGTTGTCCTCGTAAAAAATATGCTCGGGGAAACGAAGCTCTGGCTCCATAAAAAGCTCCCGGCGATAGATCTTGACCACCAGGCTGCCGCTGTCCAGGATCAGGGAGCGGTACTTTTCCGCCGTCAGGGGACCGCACTGCCCCGCCCTGCCGTTTGCCACCACCTGCCCTGCAGCCATGCTGTGTTCGTGGGTCAATTGATAATCGCAGCCCACCATATCCGCGCCTGTCTCGTCCGCCTTTGCCAGAAGCTGCTCGTACATATCCGGCGCAATCCAGTCGTCGCTGTCGACAAAGCCCAACCATTCCCCTTTTGCCAGGGAAAGGCCGATGTTCTTGGCGCCCCCCTGCCGTTTGTTCTCCGGCGAGCGGACCGCCCGAACCCTCTGGGGATACTGTCCCTCATACCGGCGCAGGATCTGATAGGAATCGTCCGTTGAGGCATCGTCCACCGCAATGATCTCATAATCTGAAACCGTCTGATGGACCAGCGATTCCAGACAGTATTCCAGTTTCCCGTCCGCCGCCATATTGTAGACCGGCACGATGACGCTCAGCTTCATCTCACAGTTCCCTCAACCGGGCGCGGATGTCCTCTACGGACAGCCATTCGGTATTGCTGCCGGAGCTGTACGAAAAGCCCTCTTCCACTTTTTCCCCGCTCCTGTCCGGCTGCTGCTTGTTGTTCCAGGTCATCTGCGGATAGACGATGAAGTGTTTCTCATATTCATAGGTGTTGAAGGAATCCTCCGGCGTCACCATGACCTCGTGGAGCTTCTCCCCGGGCCGGATGCCGATCACCTCGATCTCACAGCCCGGCAGCATCGCCTCCGCCAGATCCGTGACCTTAAAAGAAGGGATCTTGCTGATAAAAGTTTCTCCGCCCTTCGCCTCCTCCAGCGCCTTGATCACCAGTTGTACCCCCTGGCTGAGACTGATCCAGAAACGGGTCATGCGGGGATCGGTGATAGGCAGCTTCCTGCCGCCGTTTTGGATGACATTGCGAAAGACCGGGATGATGGATCCGCGGCTGCCTGCCACATTGCCATACCGGACGATGGAGAAGTTCAGATCCTTGCCGCCCACATAGGCGTTGGCCGCAATGAACAGCTTATCGCTGACCAGCTTCGTGCCGCCGTAAAGGTTCACCGGATTCACCGCCTTGTCCGTGGAAAGGGCCACCACCTTTTTCACACCGGTATCCAGCGCCGCCTCGATCACGTTCATGGCGCCGTGGATGTTGGTCTTGATGGCTTCGTTCGGGTTATATTCGCAGGCGGGCACCTGCTTTAAGGCCGCCGCATGCACGACATAGTCCACGCCGTCAAAAGCGCGGCGCATCCGCTCCAGATCCCGCACATCCCCGATAAAAAAGCGGAGCCTGTCCGCATATTGCTTAAATTCCTCCTGCATCATCCACTGCTTAAACTCATCCCTGGAGTAAATGATGACCTTTTTGGGCGCATAATGCTCCATGACATATCTGGTAAAGCACTTGCCGAAACTGCCGGTTCCTCCCGTGACCAGGATCACCTTATCGTCTAATAGCATGAAACCTTCTCCTTTCGCTCATCTTAACGTCCATCATATCATAAACGCCATGCCCTTTGCAACCGCGCGGGGCCGGAAATTTGCCCCTGCGCTTTTCCCGGGGCAGGGTCATTCCTGCTTCGGCGCGCTGATATCCGTATACATATCCAAAAGGGCCACCGTCTCGCTGGCCGGTCTTCCATAGGCGTTGCAGCATCTATGGGAAACCTCCTTGCTGCCCGCCCGGCCAGGCTCCATCTCCACGCTCATGCGGGCCGCGCCCAGCTTTGTCTCGCTGTCCAGATGTCTCAGGATATCGACGATCATTTCTTCCTCAGTCATTGACGTTCTCCTCTCCTGCCGCCTGCTTTTCCAGATTTTTTTCGCACCACCGCTCCAGCGCGCATTCGCTGCATTTGGCCCTGCGCGCGGTGCAGATGGCCCTGCCGTGATAAATCAGTTGGAAATTGATCCGGTTCCAGTGATCCTTTGGAAGTACCCGCATCAATTCCTGTTCCACTTCCGCCGGATTCCTGCCCTCCGCCCAGCCCATACGCCGGGCGATCCGAAACACATGCGTGTCCACAGTGACGCCGGGAATGCCATAAGCGTCGGCCAGAAACAGAGTGGCAGTCTTTCGTCCCACGCCGGCCAGCGTCAGCAGTTCCTCTATCGTAACCGGCACAGCTCCGTGATATTCCGTCACGATACGCTGGCAGCATTTTTTCAGGTTCCGGGCCTTGGTCTGATACAGGCCCACCGAACGGATATAGGATTCGATCTCCTCTACCGGGGCTTTGGCTACGGACTGGGCCGTTTCAAAGCGCGCAAAGAGCGCCGGGATCGCTTCCTCCACCTGTTTATCCGTACTCTGGGCGCTCAGCATAATGGCGGCCAGAAGCTGCCAGTCGCTGTGCCACGAAAACCCTTTCTTTTCCACGCCGTAGGTTTGATCCAGCCACGCCAGTATCCGCGGCAGATTTTCTTTTGTACGGGCCTTCATCGCAACCTCCCCGCTCAGATCAGCTCTTTCCAGTCCCCGCCGGCCTTACGCAGAAGGATTCCGGCGATGCGTTCCAGCCCCTCCCGGTCTTTCCCGTCAAACCGGCCCTTTACCGGACTGTCGATATCCAGTACGCCCAACAGCTTCCCTTCCCAAAGCAGCGGGACGACGATCTCCGATTGGGAGGCGCTGTCGCAGGCGATATGGCCGGGAAAGGCGTGAACGTCCTTTACCACCACCGTTTCCCTTTTCTGCGCCGCCGTACCGCAGACGCCCTTCCCCATTTCGATCCGCACGCAGGCCGGCTTGCCGCAGAAGGGCCCCAGCCATAACACGTCCTGCCGCAGCAGGTAAAAACCGGCCCAGTTGATCTTCTCCAATCCATAATACAGGACGCTGGCCGTATTGCTTAGGTTGCTGAGCAGCGGCCAGCTTTTTTCCAGCACGGCCTCCATCTGCTCTGCCAGCAGTTCATACTGTTTTTCCATCCCTGCTTTTCCCCCTTCTCAGATGAGATCCAGCGACAACGACGCAAAAAAATCCGAACCGCCCAGGTTTTCTTCCTTATACCGCATGAAATAGGCTTTCATCTCCGGATACCGTCCCTTCATATCCTGCAGGATCCCGTCGAAATTTTCTATCGTCAGACAGCCCAGCCGGGCAAACTTCTCGTAATAGTCCTTCCTGTCCCCGTATTCTTCCAAAAGCACCTGCCAAGTTTCCTGGGACGGACACCCCCTGGTATGCGCCTGCAGATAGGTTTCCAGTTCCCTGCGCACGCCATCCTGCAGCCCTTCGGGACACAGCAGCCGCAAAAAGGCAAGCCGTACCTTCGCCCGCCGCTTCTCATGGACAAATCTTTCCAAATCCGTGCTGGCATAATCCTCTTCCCCGGTCAGCACGTTCTTTTCAAATCCGTTGGCGTCCGGTTCCCGCAGGATGACCAGCATCCGGGCGTCCCATCTTTTGAACCACTCTGCATTTCCCGCCTCTTCTATGGAAAAAAGATGGGGATCCTCCATCCGGACGGCGGCTGATGCCAAAAGCGGGGCGACCGGGCAATCCGCTCGCTCTGCCCCTTCTTTGCGCAGATCGATCCGCTCCAGCTTCTGGCTGCCGATAAAGGGATCCTTTCCCATGCGCAGAGCTTTCCAGGGCAGCTCTACCCGCTCTAACCGCATACAGTGGGCGAAGGCCCAGCTTCCCAACTCCTCTAAAGAGTCCGGCAGCACGACGGTCCGCAGGTTCCGGCAATCAAAGAAAGCTTTTTTCTCAATGGCTGTCACAGGACATCCGTCTATCGCGCCGGGCACTTTCAGATGGGGCGCGCTGCCCTCTATTCCCAGGATCGTGGCCCGGCCCCCGTTTTCCCGGTACAAAAAGGACATCCCGGCCATTTCCAGCCTTTTTTCCTGCATCTTTCCTCCTCGTGTCAGCTTCCTACAGCGAAAGCTCTGCGATCTCCCGCTGCAGGGCGTTCTGCCGCTCGGACAGCAACAGTTCTTCGCTATAGCGCTGGTATGTTTGACAGCCAAACCTTGCGATAAAACGGGCGCTGTTCTCATTCACCGTCAGTTCCGTCACCAGGATCAGCATTTCGTTTCCTCCCAAAAACGCCTGTTCTGTAAAGGAAAAAAGATGTTCCAGCTTTGCCTGGGTGCGCAGCGTTTCTTCCTTCATCTGTCCCACCAGCTTTTCAAAATCCTGTTTTAGCAGCAAAAAGGCGTCGGCGGCCCCTCCGTCCGACATAGCCTGGATCCGTCTCTGCGCGGTCTGCAAAAAGCGCAGCACCGCCCTGTGCCGCCTTTTTTCCACTGCTGAAAGGGCGTTGGCCTTCTCCTTAGACTCCATCAGCTTACGCCGTCCCTCTTCCTGTTTTTTCAGAAGTTCCAGAAGCGCCCCGGCCCCCGGTTCCGGCTCCCCTGCCGCCAGGCGCTGTCCTGCTTTGAGCAGGGTCAGCAGATCGGAAAGCTGGTCGGAGATCTCCATCACCTGACGGATATCTCCCTGTACGCGGTCCATCAGCATCCCCAGCAAAGAAAGGCGTTCGTCAAAGGCGGCCGCAGCAGCCCTGGCTACCGTCCGCTCCCCAAATTCCCCGTTCAGGATCTCCTCGACCTGGTAATCCTTTTTATACTTCTGATACAGATCGTAATAGGCCGTAAATTCCCGGACGATCGTCTGGTTGCGCAGATATTGCTCCACCAGCGTCTCATCGACCCCAAGACCCTCCTCTTCATACAGCGTCAGAGCCATAGAAAGATCCTCCCAGCCCCGGGCCGTCACATAGGACCGGCCGCTGGCCGTCGTCTCGATCCGGTAAAAGTATTCCTTTTTAAGATCCAGGAAGCTGGTGACCGCATTGTGCAGCCCTCTCTCCAACGCATACGCTTTCCAGGCCTCAAAATCCTCCTCCACTTCCAGCACCCGCAGACGGTCCATGGTCACCACGTCGAATTCCCGGACGGACCGGTTGTATTCCGGCGGATTCCCCGCCGTCACGATCACCCACCCTTCCGGCACGCGGTGGCGACCGAAGGTCTTATACTGCAAAAACTGCAGCATCGAAGGGGCCAGCGTCTCCGAC
>X22_European_Rabbit__coassemble_166_pt1 | contig 15671 bp, 13 predicted proteins | sample X22_European_Rabbit__metabat2_low_PE_003 | metagenome-assembled genome bin X22_European_Rabbit
GATATCCCGCACATCCACCAGCTTGGCCACCTGTTTTTCGATCTGATCCAGGATCTCATCGTCCCCGCTGGCCACAATGGTGATCCTGGTAAATCTGGGATCCGCCGTCACGCCTGCCGTAATGCTCTCGATATTGTAGCCGCGTCTGGAAAACAGTCCGGAAATACGGCTCAGCACGCCTGAGGTATTGTCCACAAGAAGCTGGAATGTCTTCTTCTGCATAAGGTTTTCTCCTTCCTCGCCGGATATGTTTAAAGATTATTCTATCAACATTGTGAACCCCTGTCAACGTATGAGTTCACTTCATGTTACCCATAACCCTACGTTATTCCTGATCGTGGCATTTGGAAAGGGCTACCGTCCCCGTCCTGGCCACCTCCACAATACTGACGGACTGGAGCATCTTCAGAAAAAGCTCCGCCCTCTGAGGGATATCGCACAACTGGATCATCATCTGCGTTCTGGACATATCCACGATCTGCGCCTTTAAGATATCCGTGATCTCCATAATGTCCCGGCGGTTATTGCGGTTATATTTCACCTTGACCAGCATCAGTTCCCGGCTGACCGAATCGTATTCCTCAAAGGTCTTGACCTTGATCACATCCAGCTTTTTATTGAGCTGCTTCTCGATCTGCTCAAGCGTATGGTCGTCCCCGCTGGAAACGATGGTCATGCAGGAGACGGTGGGATCATCCGTCTCCCCCACCACAAGGCTGTCGATGTTAAACGCCCTTCTGGAAAACAGGCCGGCCACCTTACACAGCACGCCGGAACGGTTCTCCACCAAAACAGAATAGATCTTTTTCATCTGGCCCTCCTTATTTCACCACATCCATGGGATCGATGACGCATTCCATCAGTACGGATTCATCGCCGCGCAGAAATTCCTCGATCGCGCGGTCTTCCTCTTCGCTTTTTTCCAGGCGGATAAACCGCATTCCATACGCCCGGGCGATACAGGAAAGATCGGGGCTGCCGGACAGGTCTACCACCGAATAGCGGCCGTTGTAGGTTTTTTTCTGATATTCCCTCACCATACCCAGATACCGGTTGGCGATCACGACGACCTTCACAGGAACCTGGTGCTGCCGCATCGTAGCCAGCTCCATCATCGACATCTGAAAAGAACCGTCGCCGCAGACCGCCACCACCTGACGGTCGGGAAGCCCCAGCTTTGCCCCCATGGCGGCCGGGATGGAATAGCCCATCGTCCCCATACCGCCCGAGGTCAGGAATTTTCCCTCCCGGACGATGCAGTTCTTACACGACCAGATCTGGTTCTGCCCCACGTCCGCCACATAGATGGCATCCTTTTCCATCCGGTCCGACAGTTTGCTGATAAACCGGGCGGGATCGACAAACGAAGGATCCGGCCTGCGTTTCTCCGTCATGGTCCGGCGGTATTCGCACAGCGTCCCGATCCAGGAATCATGATCCACGTCGATCTCTGTCTCCAGCAGCGCTTCAAAGATATGCTTCGCATCTCCCACCAGCGGGATGGTGGGGCCGGCGTTTTTCCCGATCTCAGCGGGATCTACGTCCATGTGTACCAGTACCTTGTCCCTGGTGATGATCTCCGGCTGGTTCACCGCCCGGTCCGCCACGCGGGCGCCCACCATGATCACCATATCGGCATCGTTCATGGCCCGGTTGGCGCAGGGCGCGCCGTTGTTGCCTACCATGCCGAAAAACAGCTCGTCCTCCGTCTGCATGGCCCCAATGCCCATCATGGTGGTGACTACGGGCACACAGTATTTGTGCGCAAACTGGCGCAGCATCTCCTGGGCCCCGCTTAACAGTACGCCGCCTCCGGCACAGATCACGGGCCTTTTCGCCTTCTGTAACTGGTCCATGACCTTTTTGATCTGTACGGCGTGCCCTTTTACCGTGGGCTTATAGGTACGCAGGTTCACCGTTTCCGGATAGGCAAATTTCCGAAGCGGCGCGTTCTGCACGTCGATGGGCACGTCGATCAGCACCGGCCCCTTACGCCCGGTGTTGGCGATATAAAAGGCTTCCTTGAAGATCCGGGGGATATCCTCGGCCTTCTTCACCAGATAGCTGTATTTCACAAAGGATTCCGCCGCGCCTGTGATATCGGCCTCCTGGAACACATCGCTGCCTATCAGTTCGCTGTTGACCTGACCGGTAATGCAGACCAGGGGAATGCTGTCGGCGAATGCCGTGGCAATGCCCGTGATCAGGTTCGTCGCGCCGGGACCGCTGGTCACGGCGCAGACGCCCACTTTCCCGGTCACCCTGGCCAGCCCGCTGGCCGCATGCGCCGCGTTCTGCTCCGTCCGGATCAGGATCGTCCTGATATCCGAATCCAGTATGCCGTCGTAAAAGGGGCAGATCGCCACGCCCGGATATCCGAACACCATTTCCACGCCTTCCAGTTCAAGGCATTTTACCATTGCCTGCGCACCGTTCATGCCACATTTCCTCCTTCTTAAAGCGGATCGCCCCTCAGCGGAACCGTCCGAAAAAATTAGCCAGCGGTTCCACGACTTCCCCGAGATTGCGGATCGCCTCATTCAGACTTTGAATATCCATGCTTTCGATCTTTTCCATGGCTTCCGACAGGGCCTCGCTGCTCTGTACCACAAGCCCCTGCTCCTCAAACAGGCCGCTGAAATCGTTCAGCGCATCGTCCAGGATCGCCAGCGTTTCATCCACCAGCTCCAAGGTCTGCGTCGCCTGCCCCATCGCGTCCGACGCCTGGTTCATCGCCTCTACGGCGGTATCCATCGTCACCAGAAGCGGCGGAACGATCCGTAAGAAAACCACCGCCATGATGACCGCAAGGACGCAGCCGGCACATGCAAAGATCTTACTGTATAAAAGCTGTTTCTTTAATTGCCGGTTGGCATCCTCATTCTCCTTGAGCATCTTTTGCAGCAGTTCTAACAATTCCTGATTTTCCTGCTCCATCATATATCCTTTCTTTCCCGCGTGTCAAGGCGTTTCCCTCTCCCTGATACGTCTTATCCTTTTTGTGTTTCACAGTTTCAGCAGCCGTTTTGCCAGTTTTACGGCCTCCGCCGCGTCCCTGGAATATCCGTCCGCCTGAATCTCGTCCGCATAATCCTGGGTGATGACGGCCCCGCCGATGATGATCTTTGCCTTTACGCCCCGCTGTCTCGCCAGGGCGATCACATTTCGCATTTCCTGCATCGTCGTGGTCATCAGGGCGGAAAGGGCGATGATCTGCGCGCCGCTTTTTTCAGCGGCGTCCACGATCGTTTCCTTCGGCACGTCCTTGCCCAGGTCGATGACCTGAAAGCCATGATTTTTAAGCATCAGCGCCACCAGGTTTTTGCCGATATCGTGGATATCGCCCTGGACTGTAGCGATTACTACCACCGGCATGTTTTCCATGGCGCCCGACTGAAGCAAAAGCGGCTCCAATACGCCGATGGACAGTTTCATGGCCTCCGCGCCCGCGATCAGCTGCGGCAGAAAGTACCTGCCCTTGTCAAAAAGTTCCCCCACCTGATTGATGGCGGGCAGCAGATAACCGTTTAAAAGCGTCTGGGGAGGCGCGCCGGCGTCCAGGGCTTCCTGCGTCAGCGCCTCTATCTTCCTGCGGTTTCCTTTTATAACCGCCTCCTGTACCCGCTGCGCTGCGTCCTGCCAGGTTTCTCTCAGGACTGCGCTGCGGGAGCCGCTTTCCTGGGATCCGCCCTCCGGGGGCGTGGCAGTAGGCTTTTGTTCTTTCTCCTTCGCCGCCTCAGGCGGTTTTTTTGTCTCCCGCTGCAGCGCGGCTTCCTGTTCCCGCTTTTTTTCCCGTTCCTTTGCCTCCTGAGCAAAGGAAATATAGCGGATATCGCTCTCTTCCTTTGCCAGAAGCAGATCCCCCGCATAGGCCGCCGCCATCAGCAGTTCCTGGTTCGGATTGGCGATCGCCATCGTCAGTCCGGCGGCAATGGCCATCGTCAAAAAGGCCGCGTTGACAAACCCGCGTTCCGGCAGACCGAACGAAATATTGGAAAGACCGCAGATGGTGGCCAGGCCCTTTTGCCGACAATCCTGGATGGTCGCCAGCGTCTCCAGGGCGGCGCTGCGGTTGGCTCCCACCGTAGTGACCAGGCCGTCCACTACGATATCCTGCCTGCTCATGCCCAGTTCCAGCGCCCGATTGACGATCCTGTCAATAATTGCGTTTTTTTCCTCCGGACTCCTCGGCAGCCCTTCGTCGGACAGCGGCAGCAGAATGAACATCGCCCCGTATTTTTTGACCAGGGGCAGCAGCCTTTCAAATTTCTCTTTTTCCAGGGAAACGGAATTGACCAGGGCCCTGCCCGGATAACGGCGCAGCGCTGTTTCCAGCACGTCGATATGGCTGGAATCCAGAGACAGCGGCAGATCGCTCACCGCCGCGATCTCTTCTATCGCCTGCAGCATCGCCGCCTTTTCGTCGATCCCGCTCATCCCCATATTGACATCCAGGACCAACGCGCCGTTTTTTTCCTGTTCCTGGGCGAATTGGGCCACCAGATCGAAATTGCCTTCCCGAAGCTGCTCCTGGAGCTTCTTTTTTCCGGTAGGGTTGATCCGCTCTCCCACGATCAAAAAGGGATCCTGCAGGCCAAAGGACACGGCCCGCCGCTCGGAGGTCAGGATGCGTTTTTCCTGCCGGGGCGAAAAACACAGGCTTTTCTCCGGCAGATTTTCCACCAACTGCGCGATGTGCGCAGGCGTGGTGCCGCAGCAGCCGCCCAGGATACCGGCGCCGGCCTGAGCCAGACGGCGCATCTGCCGGCCGAACTCTTCCGGCTCCATATCATAGACAGTCTTTCCCGCCTGATTCAGGGACGGCATCCCCGCATTCGGCTTTGCGATGATTGGCACGCGGGAGGCGCTGGCCATCCGCCGGATGACCTCCTCCATCTTATCTGGGCCGGTAGAGCAGTTCGCGCCCACCGCGTCCGCCCCCAGCGACGAAAGCACGGCAGCCGCCGTTTCCGGATCCGTCCCGTACAGACTCCTTTCGTCCGCCTCGAAGGTCATCGTCACCATGACCGGCAGATCCGGACAGCATTCCTTTGCCGCGATCAGCGCCGCCCTTGACTCCTGCAGGCTCATCATCGTCTCCACCACGAGAAGATCCACTCCCGCTTCGGCCAGGTATCCGATCTGCTCCTTATAAACATCCACCAATTCTTCGAAGTCCATGGGGCCCATGGGCGCCAGCTGCCGCCCTGTCATGGTCAGATCGCCCGCCACAAATGCCTTGCCCTGCACCGCCCTTTGGGACAGCTCCACCAACCGGCGGTTCAGATCCCCGATCTGGTCTGCAAGGCCGAACTCCCCCAGCTTGATCCGGTTCCCCGAAAAGGTGGGCGCATATACGATCCGGCTGCCGGCCTCCACATAAGCGCGCTGCAGCCGGAGCAGCTCTTCCTCATGCTGCAGGATCCATAACTCCGGGCATACGCCCGCCGGCATACCGCTCTGCTGCAGGTTCGATCCCGTAGCGCCGTCCAGGATGACCGGCCCGGCTTCAACCATTTGCCTGAATTGTTGCTTCGTCATGCTCTTTCTCCTTTACGCCCGCTTCCGGACGCTGTGCGTCCATTGTAACATGCCGATTCAAAAAAAGAAAGCAATAAGCGGAAATCAAATTGCTTTTCCTGTCGATTTATGTTAAATTTAAGAGAACGAACGACAGGGAGGAAAAAAGATTGACGAAGAGATCATGCGGGATCCTTGGCATCCTGTTTCTCCTGCTCCTGGCAGGCTGCGGGGAAGACGAATCCCTCACCCGCTTTCACGATGAAATGGACGGTTTTTACCAGTCTCTGTCCGCTTCGGTCAGCGTTCTGGAAAACATAGATCCCCTTTCCGATACCGCCGTGGACGAAATGCTGGCGCAGTTGGACGAGATGGCCGGACTTTTTGAAGGACTGGCCGCCATAGAGATCCCGGCGGACTATCGGGATCAGTTTGAAAATATCGAGACGATGTCCGATGAAGCTTCCGGTTATATGACGGAGGCCGCCGCTCTCTACCATGAGGTCTATGCCGAAGGCGGTTACGACGACGTAGTGGAGCAGGCGGCGCGGGAAAATTACAACCGGGCCATGAAGCGGATCAATTACATCGCCGTTCTCCTGCAAGGCAGGCTGCCCGACGATGAGAATATCCAGATTATTTCGGCAGACGAAACCGTGGACTGGAACGGAGGAGAAAGCGCAGCAGAATGAATCTGCCCTGAAACCCCCAAAAACTTAAAGGCGCTGCGGCATATTTTTTCGCCGTCAGCGCCCTTTTTCTTTTCCGTTTAGAATTTCTCGTAGCGGTCCACATCCACTACAAAAACGGTACAGCCGCCCACTTTCGTATCGATGGGAATCATCGTATGGGTGTTGGGATGCAGATTGCCGGAGGATATGGCCGGCATGGTATATTTGATGGAAGGGCGCAGGCCCGCGCACTCCTGCAGGATCTTCAGCGCTCCCGGCACCAGATCGTCCTCCGTACCGACCACCAGCGTTACATTCTTATTCTTCAAAAAACCGCCCGTCGTCGACAGCTTCGTCACCCAGTACTTGGCCCGGTTCAGCTCCTCTACAGTCTCATCCACATCTTCCGAATGCAGCATGGCAAATATCATTTTCATGGCGGATCCCCCTCGCTCTGACGTTTTCTTGCCGGATGAACAAAACGCATCCTTCCCTTTAACGTTCATTATATCATCTTTGGGAAATAAAATCCACCACATTTTCCCGTTCAAAAGCGTGAATGGAATCTTTTACAGAGAAAATACTGCGTATGCCCTTTGGGCGCATCCGGCAGGGTGCCGAACACGGTATAGCCGCATTTTTCATAAAATCCCAGCGCCTGAAAATCATAGGTATCCAGCTGCGCCAGGCTGCAGCCCATCTCCACAGCCTCCTCTTCCACCGCCGCAAGCAGCGCCGTGGCGATACCGTTGCCGCGGCAGTCCCCTTTTACCCATAAAGCCTCTATGCGCAGGATATTCCACAGCACGCTGCAGGCCAGGATCCCTCCTATCAGCTCTCCCTCCGGGGACTTTGCGCAGCGGCAAAGCTTGACAAAGGGTTCCTTCTGCGTCGGAGGCGCCTGTTGGAGCGTATAGGCCATCAGCGCATCATCGATCTGCTCTTCCTGGGCCGTATCCGGCACAAAAACCGTATATTCCATAGGAGCGCGTCCTTCCCGTTATAATATAATCATCGCATCCCCAAAGGAGTAAAAACGATACCGGCTGCGCACCGCCTCCGCATAGGCATGCAGCACCGCTTCCCGTCCGGCGAAAGCCGAAACCAGCATCAACAGCGTGGACTGGGGCAGATGAAAATTGGTGATCAGGCCGTCCATGACCTGAAACTGATACCCCGGATAGATAAAAATATCGGTATCGCCGCTGCAGGGGGCCACCCGCCCTGCGCCCACGGCCGCGCTCTCCACAGTGCGGCAGCTTGTGGTGCCCACGCAGATCACGCGATGGCCGGACTGTTTGGCGCGGTTGATCTTCTCCGCCGCTTCCCTGCCCACCTGATAGGCTTCCGTGTGCATATGATGCTCCGTCACGTTTTCCACCTTGACGGGCCGAAACGTACCCAGCCCCACATGCAGCGTCACATAGGCCAGTTCGATTCCTTTTTGGGCGGCCTGCTCCAACAGTTCCCGAGTAAAATGCAGCCCGGCCGTGGGCGCGGCCGCGGAACCCTCATATCTGGCATATGCCGTCTGATAACGATCCCTGTCCTGCAGTTTATGAGTGATATAAGGCGGCAGGGGCATCTCACCCAGGCTGTCCAGTACCTCTTCCCAGATACCGTCATAAAAGAAACGCACCAGACGGTTGCCCTCCGGAGTTGTTTCCAGGATCTCGGCCTTCAGCCTTCCGTCCCCAAAGACAGCTCGACCGCCGGGCTTTAGCTTTCTGCCCGGCCTAACCAGCGTCTCCCAGACATCCTTTTCCAGCCGCTTCAAAAGCAGGATCTCCACGGCGGCCCCGGTATCCCCCTTTGTTCCCAAAAGCCGGGCCGGGATTACCTTGGTATCGTTTAGCACCAGGCAGTCGCCGGGGTTTAAAAAGGTAAGGATATCGCGAAAAAACCGGTGCTGCAGCGCACCGGTCCTGCGATCCAGACAAAGCAGCCTGGAGGCCGCGCGGTCCGCCAGCGGGTCCTGCGCGATCAGCTCCTGAGGCAATTTAAAATCATAATCCGCCGTGCGAAGCCCTTCCAGGGGCTTCGCAGCGGCCGTCGCATTTTCGTTCATCACAGGCACGCTTTCTCCAGAAAAGCTGCATAACCGCGTTTCGCCTCATAGAGATCTGCCTTGCTGGTGGCCTCCCAAGGCGCGTGCATGGAAAGCACGGCTATGCCGCAGTCGATTACGTTCATGCCATAACGGGCCAGAATATAGGCGATGGTGCCGCCGCCGCCCTGATCCACTTTACCCAGTTCGGCGGTCTGAAAAGCCACCTGAGCCTGATCCATGATATTGCGGATGTGGGCGATGTATTCCGGATTCGCATCGTTAGACCCGCCTTTTCCCCTGGAACCGGTAAACTTGTTGAATACAATGCCGCGTCCAAAATAAGCCGCGTTCTTCTTTTCAAAGGCCGAAGCGTAGGAAGGATCGAAGGCCGCGCTGACATCGGAGGAAAGCATATCGGAGGACGCGAGGCACCTGCGCAGCTTCAGATCCCCCGGCTCTCCGGCCAGTGCCAGAAGCTCCGCCACCGTATTTTCAAAGAACCTGGACTGCATCCCGGTGGCGCCGACGCTGCCGATCTCCTCTTTATCCACCAGAATACAGCAGGCCGTGCGTTCCGTCTGCCCCACCTCCAGCATGGCCGCCAATGAGGTATAGGCGCATACCCGGTCGTCCTGTCCGTAAGCCAGGATCATGCTCCGGTCCAAACCGGCCTCCCTGGCCTTGCCTGCGGGCACGACCTCCAGTTCTGCCGAAAGAAAGTCCTCTTCCTCGATCCCGTAGTTTTCCTCCAAAATCTTCAAAATACCTGCCTTGACCGCTTCTTTTTCCTTCTCCGGCAGCGGCTGGCTGCCCACGATCACGTCAAGGGCCTCCCCTTCAATGACCTTAGAGGCTTTTTTCTCCATCTGTTCCCCGGACAGATGGATCAGCAGATCGGAGATAAAAAAGACCGGATCGTCCTCCTCTTCCCCGATGCAGATCTCTACAGTGGTGCCGTCCTTTTTAACCACTACGCCGTGGATCGCCAACGGGATCGTCACCCACTGATATTTCTTCACGCCGCCGTAATAATGGGTGTCCAAAAGCGCAAGATCCGTATCCTCATAAAGGGGATTCTGCTTGACGTCCAGCCTTGGCGAATCGATATGGGCGCCCAGGATGTTCATGCCCTCGGACAGGGGCCTTTTCCCCAGGGAAAACAGGGCCACCGTCTTATTCATCAGCACAGCGTATACTTTATCGCCGGGTTTTAACGCCGTCCCGTTTTTGACCAGATCAGTCAGTTCCCGGTAGCCTGCGGCCTCCGCCATATTCACCACCTGATCCGTACACTCCCGTTCCGTCTTTCCACCGTCAAGGAAATCCATATACTTCCTGGCCAGGGCGTTCACCTTCTCCAGGGTCTTTTCATCGTAGGATTTCCAGGCATTCTTTCTCTCCATTATCTGTTCGTTCCTTTCTTTCTCTGTTCCCGCAGCACGCCGGCCACCAGCTCCTTCGCCCGGGGCACCTCCTCGTCGTGTATTCTGAATATGCAAGTGATCCTATCCTTATTTTCCATGAAGAAAAATTTTTGTAAAATTCCGTGTTCCACAAACCTGCAGCTATAGGATATCCTGTTCTTGAGAAGGATCTTTTCGATCTTTCTCTTCGTTTCCATGTCGTACACCTTGCAAAAGTCAACCTCATTATTGACCGTTCCGGAAGTCATATTTTTTTTCTCCATTTTGTCCCCCATCACTGTCTCAGTTCAATCCCCAAATGCTCCAATCCGTTTAATATCTTGCGCATCGCAGCGGAAATGTCCGCTTCCTCCAGCGTTTTGTCCTTGGCCCGAAACGTCAGCGTATAGGCGATAGACTTGTAACCCTCCCGGATCTGGGAGCCCTCATAAATATCGAACAGGGAGAACTCCTCCAGGATCTTTCCGCCCCGCTGGGCCAGTACCGCTTCGATCTCGCCTGCCAGGACTGACCTTGGCACCACCATGCTGATATCCCGGTTCACGGAAGGGTATTTTGCGATCCCTTCATATTTCCGGTCGAAGGTCGCCTTTGCAGCGATGCCCGGCATATCGAGTACCGCGATATAGGTCCTTGCGCCCAGGCCGTACTGATCTGCCACCCTGGGATGAATCTCGCCCAGATAACCGATGCTCTGGCCTTCATAGGAAATATCCGCCTGACGCCCCGGATGCAGATAGGGCCTGCCCGCTTTGGGATCATAGACGGGACGTTTCTTCATCCCGACATGTTCCAGATATTCCTCCACCACGCCCTTCATGGTGAAGAAATCCCCTTCCCCGTAGAACCCCAGCACGAACTGGGTGCGCTCATCGGGCAGCTCGGACGGGCCGCCCTCTTTGGGCAGATAGATCTTGCAGAGTTCATACAGCCTGACGTCTTTGTTGCGGTGGTTATAGTTGAGAGCCAGGCTCGTCAGAAGACCGTTTAACGGGATCGTCCGCATGATGGAATAATCCTCGCCCAGCGGATTAGAAATGGTCACCGTCCGGCGCAGAGGGCTGTCCTTGGGCAGAAGCAGGCGGTCGAAGACCTTCGGGCTTTCAAAGGAAAAAGTCATCGCCTGGGAGAAGCCGCAGTATTCCGCGATATCCCGCGCCTTCTGCTCCAGTCTTTCCTGGAAAGAGACCTTACCCGTAGTGGCCTCCCCGGAGGGCAGCGTCGTCGGGATCCGGTCATATCCGTAGAACCGGGCCACTTCCTCCGCGATATCCGCAAATCCTTCCAGATCCTGACGGAAGCTGGGGATCTCGATCTCGTTGGACGCGCTGTCGTATTTTAGCTCCAGGCGCTCAAAGGTATCCAGCATCTCCTGGGTTTCGATCTGCGTGCCGAGGAAACGATTGATCCGCTCCGGCTCGAACTTAATCCGGTTTAAGGGCTTGATGGGCTGGCAGACATCCACCATGCAGCCCACCACTTCGCCGCAGCCCAGCTCCTCGATAAGCTGGCAGGCCCGGTCGATGGCCGCCGCCGCGTTGACCGGATCCAGCCCTTTTTCAAAGATGCTGGAGGCGTCTGTGCGCATACCGATGCGCTTGGCGGATTTACGGATATTGGGCCCGTTAAAGGTCGCGGCTTCAAACAGCACGCAGGTCACATCGTCGGTGATCTTACTGTTCTCACCGCCCATAATGCCCGCGATGCCGATCTCTTTCTCGGCGTCGCAGATCATCAGCACCTCGGAATCCAGCTTGCGCATCTGTCCGTCCAGCGTCTGGAACACGTCCCCGTCCTTGGCCCGGCGCACAATGATCTTGTGCCCTGCCACCGTATCCAGATTGAAAGCGTGCATGGGCTGTCCGTATTCCGCCATCACATAGTTGGTGATATCCACCAGGTTATTGATAGGGCGGATACCGGCCGCCGCCAGCCTGCGCTGCATCCACTTCGGGGACGGCGCGATCTTGATATTTTTACAGACCCGGGCGCAGTAGCGGCTGCACAGATCCGTATCCACCACTTCCACGCTGACGTAATCGTTTACGTCCTCCCCATTGTCATGCACCGTCACCACAGGGGGCACAAAGGGCCGGCGGAAGGTGGCCGCCGCCTCTCTGGCAATGCCCAGGATGCTGTAACAGTCCACCCGGTTATTGGTGATCTCATATTCAAATACCGTGTCCCGAAGTCCCAGCGCTTCTACGGCGTCGGCGCCCACCTCGGCGTCCTGGGGGAAAATATAGATTCCGTTTTCCGGCGCCTCCGGGTACATCTCCCGGGAACTGCCCAGTTCTTCGATGGAACACATCATGCCGTTGGAAACGACGCCACGCAGCCTGCCTGCCTTGATCGCAATGCCGTTCTCCGGCAGAGGGCCGCCGTCATGGCCGCCCGCCACCCTGCCGCCGTCCAATACCACGGGGACCTTGTCCCCTACCTTGACGTTGGGCGCGCCGGTGACGATCTGCAGCGTTTCGCTGCCGATATTGACCTGGCAGACGATCAGCTTGTCCGCATCGGGATGGGCGACGATCTTTTCGATCTGGCCGATCACGATTTTTTCCAGATTTTTGTCCGTCCGGGCATACCCTTCCACTTTGGTGCCGCTCAGGGTCATAGCGTCGCAGTATTCCTGATCGGTACAGGAAAGGCCAGGCACATATGCTTTAATCCAGGATAATGCTGTATTCATCTTTTTCTTCCTTTCCGATTAGAACTGTTTTAAAAATCTCGCGTCGTTCTCATAAAGCAGGCGCATATCGTCGATCTCGTATTTTAACAGCGTGATCCGCTCCAGCCCCACGCCAAAGGCAAATCCGGAATACTCCTTAGGATCGATGCCGCTCATGGTCAGCACCTTGGGATGCACCATCCCGCATCCCAGGATCTCGATCCAGCCGGAGCCCTTGCAGAAACGGCAGCCCTTGCCGCCGCACTTAAAGCAGCTTACATCCACCTCGGCGCTGGGTTCCGTGAAAGGAAAATGATGCGGCCTGAATTTCACCTTTGTCTCCTCCCCGAACAGTTCCCGGGCAAACTGGGCCAGCGTCCCTTTCAGATCCGCAAAGGTAATGTTTTTATCGATGACCAGCCCCTCGATCTGATGGAACACCGGGGAATGGGTGGCGTCCACCTCGTCGGCGCGGTACACCCTGCCGGGGGCGATCATACGGATGGGCAGCTTCCCCTTTTCCATGGTACGGATCTGTACGGGAGAAGTCTGGGTGCGCAGCACCACGTCCTCGTTGATATAAAAGGTGTCCTGTTCATCCCGGGCCGGATGCCCTTTGGGCGTGTTGAGCGCTTCAAAATTGTAGTAATCCTTTTCCACCTCCGGGCCTTCCACCACCTCGTAGCCCATGCCCACGAAGATGCGCTCCACTTCCTCCTGGACAATGGTATTGGGATGCCTGTGCCCCACCCGGTTTTTCTTCGCCGGCAGCGTCACGTCGATGACTTCGCTTTTGAGCCGGGCTTCCCGCAGAAGATCCTCCAGTTTCCCTTTTTCCTCTTCCAGGGCGCGTTCCAGCTCCGTGCGGACCTCATTGACCATCTGCCCCACCTTGGGCCGGTCAGAAGGCGCCACATCCTTCATTCCCTTTAAAAGTTCCGTCAGGACGCCCTTTTTCCCAAGAGCGCCGACCCAGACCTCATTGAGCCTTTCCAGGCTCCCGGACGTTCTGATCTGCTCAAGGACTTCCTCCCTGATCGCCGCCAGCTTTTCCTTCATTCTGATCTCCTTTCCCTTATGCGCATACCGGTTCTGTCCGCCGCCTGTTTTGCAGACATGCGCAAAAAATCCCCGGTTTATCTCTAAACCAGGGACGAAATAAAATTCCGCGGTACCACCCAGATTCCCGCCAAAACAGCGGGCACTCATTCATCGGCGTAACGTGCCTGCACGATCCGGCTTCATCGCAGGATTTGGGCCGGACAGCTCCAGTGTGAAATTCGACGCTGCATCTTTACCCGGACGCGCTCACAGCCAACGGCCCATCCTCTCTGCAAGGGAAAATCCAACGCTACTGCCACCTTCACAGCTTTTTACACTCTGGAAATTATTTTAAAAAAACAGCTTCAAAAAGTCAAGCACTATTTCTTCATTCCAGCTCGTGAGAGTTTAAGATCCGATTGATATAAGCCCCCACCAGCAGAAGATACATACAAAAATACATCCAGAGCATGATCACCACAATGGCGGAAAGGCTGCCGTATATGCTCATGGAGTTAAAATGTTCCAGATAAAAGGAAAAGCCAAAGGAAAACAGGTTCCAGGATACCGCGGTAAACATGGCCCCGAAAAACTGTCTGCGCACCTGCTGCCTGAAGTTGGGCACCCAGGCGTAGATCAGCATAAACGCGATGGTCAGAATCCCCCAGGTGAAGATCGGCTTCAAATACAGCAAAAGATGCATAAAATCTATCAGCACAGGAATATGCTGACCCAAAAAACGCACCAGCGTATTGCCAAACACCATAAGCACCAGCGAAAGCAGCAGGATCACCAGCATGACAATGGTATGGAAACAGGCGATGATCCTGCGCACCAGATAATTGCGGTCCTCTTTTACGTCGTTGACCACGTTCAGCCCTGTCATCAGCGCCAGCATTCCTTTTCCCGCGGACCACAGCGTGACGATGGCCGCGGCTCCCATGGTCCCCACCGTACTCGTATATACGGATTCGATCAAAACCGTCAGAAGCGGCACCAGCGGGGCCGGCATCACCTGCACGGCGGCCAGCAGGTCCGTTTTCTCCAACGGCGTAAAGGGCAGGACGGAACAGATCAGGATGAGAATAGGGATCAGGGAAAGGAACATGAAGAACGCCGCGCTGGCCGCATAAGCGCTCACATTGGTATCCGACATATGCTTCGTAAATTTTTTTCCCGTCCAAATCAGTCTTATCATCTGCCCGTTAAACTCCCGTCGTTTTCTGATAAATATCGGCGATCCTGCAGCCGGGATAGAAAAAGGATAAGATCTCTTCTCCCGTCATTCCCGAAAGCGCCATCTGTCTGGCCCCGTTCTGCGAAAGCCCTATCCCGTGCCCGTAGCCGCCCCCGGAAAGGACATAACCTGTCACGAAACCATCGTTTTTTTTCGTTTCCAGGGTAAAAAATGCGCTGGGCAAAAGGGCGCCTACCTCTACCAGCGTGCCGTCCTGACGCTGCACCTGGGTTGTGCCGTCGCACAGCACGCTTCGGACGGCATATTCGGTCCTGACCACCACAGTAGCCTTCTCGCCTGCGATCTGCAGCGTCCTGACCGCCCCGCCCGGCCCCTGTTCCAAAACCGTCAGATCCCGTATTCTCCCCAGGGAGGGCGGCGTCTGGGAGAGCGGCGTCCCCTCTGCCGTCTGCGTCAGCACACAGGCGGCATTGGCCCGGAAGCTGGATAAAAGGGCCTGTTCTAACCGTTCTGACGAAAAAGCATCCACCTCATAACGCCAGCGAAACCACGGCTCCTCCTGCTCAAAATACCCGTCCTGGTCCCCGATCTTAAAAGAAGCCAGGTACGGGCAGGCATCGGCCCCGTCCTCCTGCCATACGGAAAGATCCGTCCCAAATCCACAGGACGTAGAGTAATAATATGCCTGTGCCACCTGATCCTGATAAAAAAGCGTCTCCCCGCTGGTCAGGCGCGCCGCCTGGGTACACTGGGCATATTCTCCGATGTTATTATACACCTGATCGCTCACGCTGTCATCCAAATGTGCGCCAAGTTCGGGAATTCCCGCGTGCTGCATCTTCCCATAGGCATAGGTCCTGGCGCATACCGCCTGGCTTTTTAAAGCCTCCAGCGGATAGGAGGCGGGCATCTCGCTGGGGATCACCGCATATAAATACTCCTCCAGCAAAAGCTCGTTGACCATCGCGATCCCGTCCTTTGTGCGGTACAGTTCTATTTTTCCCCGATAGGACGGGGCGCCCTGGGCCCGCTTGAGGTTTCGCACACAGATCTTTCCGGTCAGCACGTCCGGCGACACATAAAGCCTGTCGTC
>X22_European_Rabbit__coassemble_168_pt1 | contig 15511 bp, 12 predicted proteins | sample X22_European_Rabbit__metabat2_low_PE_003 | metagenome-assembled genome bin X22_European_Rabbit
CCGTTGGGATCTGATCCTGGTCACTTGAAACGCTCCCGCAGGCGCAAATGACTCCTGCCAGCAATGCAAACGAAAGATAGGTTGCCATTTTTTTCTTCCATCCTGTCATTGGTTTTCTTTTCCTTTCCGTTTCTTTAAGGCCCTTTTCTGCCCTTTTCATAAAGGGTAGTGGACCCCTTTTTCAAAAAAGGTTGCACTTGCGCGAAATATTTCTCAATTTACACCTTCCCACAGAGAAGCGTTTTCAGAATTAGATCCGTATTCTGATGACCGGAAACACGAATCCACAGAACTCACGACTGTAATTCCCATCACGAATATTGCTATTAGAACATTCCCATTGTTGGCATGGAATAATGCCTTATTAGCCTGCATGTAACTGTCCAAGTATACCGGTCGGATCTTCCATGTGTTCAATATCTTCTGCCGTTATACCGCTGTTAATCATAGGAATACTGTTGATGTCATAATCACTCGTACTCGGTTTCCCAGTCAATTCTTCCATTGACGGTAAATCCTCGTCCCCAGGATTTACAACAGGAGCAGGAGCCTGAGTTCCCGCAGAAGCTTCAGGCGCAGGAGTTTCAACAGCCGGAGCAGGAGCTTCTTCCGCAGGCTTCTCTAACCCTAAATACGAAGCCGCAACAAACGCTTCTGCTTCTTTATACTCCACCCTGTACCAATTCTGATCCGCTGTGACGCCAGTTACCTTTATGCTGGTTCCCTTCTGTAAAGAGCCGAGCTTTTCAGAATCCGCAGAATAACTTGCCCTTATATTCACGTTGGTTTGGGCGTACATCAGCGCGTCCATTTCAGAAATTGCCATCTCTTCTGCCGTAGCCGCTTCGGATTCAGGCAATATTGTCTCTGTTTCTGATTCTGTCCCTGTCTCTGTTTCGACGGCGCTTTCTTCTGTCTCTTCGATCGTCTCGGGTTCGACAGCGCTTTCTTTTATCTCGTCGATTGCCTCGGTTTCCGGAAGCGTTTCTTCCGTCTCGTCCGTACTGTCAAAGTCGGTTGTTATCTCTTCCTCTTCCGTTGGGATCTGATCCTGGTCACTTGAAACGCCCCCGCAGGCGCAAATGACTCCTGCCAGCAGTGCAAGAGAAAGATAGGCTGCCATTTTTTTCTTCCATCTGATCATTGTTTTTTCTCCTCGTTTCTTTAAGGCTCCTTCCCCGCCTTTTTCATAAAGGATAGGGGCTTTTTTCAAAAAGTGACACTTACACGAAAATTTTTCAGTTTATCACTCTTTTGCAAAGAAGCGTTTTCAGAATTGGAGCCGTATCCTGATGACCGGAAACACAAATCCCCAAAACGTTTCACCCTTCTCTTCTTTACGACATGGAATGTTCTGAATTTCATGCGCATATCGCCCGGATCAGAAAAGACCGAGCGCCTTCCCCAACCATTCATACTATAACATTCTGCCTTTTGTTTTTCAACTTATAGTGTATTTTTATCATTTTATTGTTGATTTGCATTTCCCACAAATATTCTCCCTGTTCCTTTCCCGCCGTACAATCCCACAGGGTATGCTTATACACGCCTTTCATTTTTGTCTCCTTCATCTTTGTGATAGTTTATTTTTTTGCTTCTAATATGATTAGTGACTACATATTTTAAAAAGGTTGCATTTTTTCGTATTTTTTGTGCAATGCTCTATATGTGTTGCTTTCTACACCTTTAGACGATTTGTTTCCGATACAATAATTTCGAAAATATGGAATGACTGACGGGGAAAGGATACTGGAACATGATCTCGATTCTTGCCAAGAGGCTGCAGGAGCTTCGCCTGAAAAACAATTTGTCGCAGATGCAGATGGGGCGCTATACCAATCTGAGCGCCAGCGTCATTTCTTCTTATGAAACGGGAGCCCGTACTCCTACGATTGAAAACCTGATCACCATTGCTACGGTTTTTAAGGTATCCACCGATTATCTCCTCGGGCTGGATCATGAACCAACTCTCAATACGGACGGTCTGTCCGTCCGGGAAACGGAAGCCCTGCAGACGTTGATCGATTCCTTAAAAAGCAAGCCGACGCATTAAAACGGTCTTTATCTTTAGGCGTAAAAAAACCGGCCTTTTGCGGCTATGCCGCAGAGAGCCGGGTCTTTCATGCCTGTCTTATTTTATGCCAAAAAGCTTTTGTTCCTCCCCGTTAGATACGCAAAACAATTCTCCGGCAGTAAAACAGCCATCGGCCGGGCCGATTTCCTCCAGACGGGTAAAGCTCTCATCGATCAGCCAGGCGGTCCCGTCTTCTATGACCACGGCATACCCGTTGGCAAAAGAGGAAGCCTCCTCATACAATTCCTGCAGATTGCCTTCATGGTCGATATAGCCCCATTTGCCCTCAGTCTTTACCAGCCAGTATTTTTCCATATTCATGCTAAGATCGTCATAAACGCCCAGAACGCACTCGCTGCCTGCAGAACTGTAGGGATCCGTATCCTTGGCCAGATCCATCAGGATACTGCCCAGCGACTCGCCGCTGTCTTTATCATAATACAAAAGCCCGACCTTTGTGCCGTAATTATAACTCCAGCCCCCGTGATGGAAAATGGAAGCACGCCGCATTTCAGTGACCTCCGTATCGGCCCTGCTGTCCCCCCAGACTTCTTCCGCGACGATCCGGGGATTCACGGAATCAAAGGCCCGCTCATCTTTCATCAGACAGAATTCTTCCATTATCGCCCAGGTGCTCACATAATAGCCGTCCAGATACAGGCCGCCCGGCGCATTATAAAAAGAAACGGAAGCCGCGGATGACTGCACCCTGCTGCCCTCTTCATCCACGCTCGCCTGATACACCGGATCAAATCCCTGGGTATTCCCGTTCTTATCTACGCGGACCAGGTGCTCGAATGCTCCCATGAAAGTAACGTCCGAGTCCCCAAAGCCGACCACCCCGAAATCCCAGTCAGACGTTTCCATCTGCGCCAGGACGGTTCCGTCCAGCTTCCCAATCGTGCCCCGGTAAATCTCATCTCCCAATTCATCGTATTCCCCGGTGCTTTCCTTTGTCGTCACATAGTCCCCATAGAGAGAGGTGATCTGCTCAGCCTCGAACAAAAGCGTCCCTTCTTTATCAAAAGCGTATTGTTTTCCTGCATCGTTCATAATGAACTGTCCCAGATCATTGGGCGCCATCTGCACGCCCTCATAAGTACAGGGTACGATGAGTTCGCCCTCATAATTGACCGCGCCCCAGAGCCCGTCCCGGCATATAGGCATTACGCCGCACCTCGCGTTGAGCGAAGAATCCTTCTGCATTTCCATCAATGCCGTCATTTCGATCAGATACCGGTACTGTTCTTCCTGCGTCTCCGTTTCCGTTTCTGTTTCAGTGTCTGTTTCCGATGCGGTTTCTTCCTCCGCACCCGGTCCTGCCGCTGCCTGGGCCTGCTGCGTCTCCTGCGCAGCGACCTGCGTCCCGGTTTCATCCATAGCCGATGCAGCCTCCTCAGAAGCCTCCGCTGCAGCGTTATGACTTTGTACGGCCCGGTATACCCCAAATGCTACGCCGACAGCGGCAGCGATCCCCGCTGCTGCGAGGCACAGTTTGACGATCAGGCCGGCGCCGGCCTTCCCGGCTGCCGCCTTGACCGCCGTTGCGGCTCCCTGGGCTGCGGCATCGTCTTCCCGGCCTGCGGCTCCCTGGGCTGCGGCATCGTTTTCCCGGTCTGCGGCGCCCGCGATCTGGCCTGCGGCTTCGTTCCCCCGGTCTGTGGCATTTGCGGCCCGTCCTGTCGATCCTGTGTCTGACGGAACCGCCTGTAGGATCTTTTCCGACAGGGTTTCCGGCACTTCGCATGCCTGCGCCTCTTCTCCGAACAGGAAGAACAGGATCGCCGGCAGGCTGATCGTGTAGAGCTTCGTTCCCTGCTCTTTTTCCAGACGTAAGACGTCTTCCTTGATCTTTTCCCGGCCTCTGCTCAAATAGCTTTTTACCGTATTTTCCGGCATCTGGAAGTTCTCCGCAATCTCGCGGACCGACATTTGGTTATAATAATACGCCACGATGACCGTACGCTGCCCCAAAGGCAGCCCGTCGATGATCTTCCCCAACAGGCGGCGCGTCTCCAGATTGTCCGTAACCTCCTCCGGGATCGCCGTCCCGTCCTTCTGTTCCAGTTTTTCAATGATCTCTTCCGTCTCTTCTCCCAGCAGATAATCTGGTTTTTTCTCCAGATACCGGCTGATCCGGCGATGCGCGATGCTCGCGATCCAGCTCTTCACCGCCTCCTCGTTCTTCAGACCGGACAGGCTGCGGTAAACCTCCAGATAGGTTTCCTGCATGATGTCTTCTGTCAGGGAAGCGTCCTGCAGGCTTTTATAGATCGTATAATAAACATACTTTTTCGTCTGTCTGTATATTTCGGCAAAAGCCTCTTCCTTCCCGCTCTGGAAATCCTGTATGGCTTTCGTCAGGTCAGTCGCCTTGTTTTCCATAGATGTTCTCCTTTGTGCGTCCTTTTTTCAAAAAAACGTTTCCTCTTTTTTAAATTATAAAACCTCTCGTTTCATATTGCAACCGTACTGCGGGCCGAAGGGCCGGCTTTCCGGTCCGCAGCGTCATCCGGCCAGTACAAATCCATAAACCGTATTCTGGATCTCTCCGGAACTGTTGTCCAGCGTGATCTTCGTGCCCGGCGGCAGGCGAATCCCGATCAATTCGGCGAAAGGCACCGTTACGTTCTCCACGGCAGGCCGAAAATCCCAGGTCGTCCCATTGCTCAGCCTTATGTGGACATCCCTGCTTTCCGGGGCGCGCTTGATAAAGATCCCCACGGTCGGTCTGCCCGGTTCGATCGTATAGACTTTTCCCTGGGGACGGCATTTGCTCAGGGAAAGATAGGTAAAATTCTCAAAACCGCCGACGTCGGCGTTGACAGGAGGCGGCATTTCCTGCCGTTTTTTTCCTTTCTTCACATTCTGTTCAATGATCCTGCCGATAGTCTCCCGGTAAATCCGATGTCCCAGGATATTCGGATGAACGCTGTCCTGGCACAACTGCTCATAGCTGTAAGGCGATTGCCGGTAAGCCTCGATCGTATCCGCAATGTCCGCGCCGTAATAGGCGCCCAGGGCTTTTACCACCTCCATTTTATCCGTGTAATCGCGCTGGCTGTGCTCCAGCAGGCAGATGATCTGACAGTCGGGATTCTGTTGTCTGACCGCGCGCAGCAGCGCTTCATAGATCAGGGAAAAGTTATCGGGCAGATCGTTTTGGCCATAGCAGATCAGGACTAGATCGTATGCGCCATATCTTTCTACATTCTCCTGCATATCGGATTTGCACCGGTAATAGCCAAAGAAAGCTGTGCTGCCTCCCGCCGCATAGCTGTCCACTCCCACGGGGCTTTTGTAAGTCTCCTGCAGCCATTGCCCAAGCTGTGGCACAAACCCCTCCCCCGGGGCCATGCCGGCCCCCTCGGCGATGCTGTCGCCCAGACAGGCGATCCGGACAGGTTCCTGCTTCTTTAGTTTTTGATATACATCTTCGGTTTCCGGTTCTTTGGCCAAAGCGCACCCTTCTCCCACCGGAAGGCTCAGCGCGCATACGGCTAAAAACCAGAGTACTACGCCCGGCACGCTCCAAAAACGTGTTTTTCTCCTTTGCATCCTTTTCTCCCCGTCGGAAAACTCTGAACCGCTCTATCTTCTGTGGGCGCTATTTCCACAGAGCCGAACTCAATGTGATACAGTAGCTTCCGTCATCCATTTTCCAGACGAGGTTCATCTGCATACTATAAGCACTGGAATCCATATCCGAGCTCAATAAATTGACGGGTTGGACGGGTTCCTTTTTGCTGAAGGAATTCATATAGTCGAGCCGCAAATTGGACGTCAGGTTCAAAAGATAATGCGGATCCTGTCCCGTCAGGGAAATGTCTCCGACCTTTCCGAAAAACCGGATCACATCACTTTGTTCCTCTCCCCGAAGATTCTTTTCTCTCTGCTCTACCAGCTGCCGTGCCAGTGCCAGATACAACGGATCGTTGGTGTAATCCCCTCTTACGTACTCAATGCCATCATATTGCCAGCAATCGTCCTCATATTTATATTTGTGCTCAAACAGGTTGTGATTCATTATGAGACTCTCTGCCCATCGTCCCCACTGCGCGTCCAAATCCGGACGATAGGTGATCCCCAGCGCATTGACCTGGGCACGGACAGCATTTTGGTCGTTGCCTTTTGCCGCGGTCTGAGCGGTTCGGACATCTGCAGCCCCGTTTCCGTTGGCGCTGCGTCCTTCCGCCTTCCCATGCTCTATATAATGCCGGTACAGCGCTGCCGGATCCGTTCCGTAGACCGCTGTCACATCCGGATTGCTTTGTGCGTAATACGCTGCGTCAAAGTCCGCCGGTATCCCTACCGTCAAAGCTCCCTGCCCGGAATCGTCCGGAGCGATTGCCCGGCGTCCTTCCGCTCTGCCATGCTCCACATAGTGCCGGTACAGCGCCTGTTCATCCGTGCCGAACGCGGCCTTTACGTCCGGATAGGCATCCGCATAATACTGCGCGTCAAAAGCCGTGCCGTCCGGCATGATTTTTGTCTGCGCGGATACCGTCATTTCACAGCACAACACTGCGGCTACAGCCATCGCTGTCATCCATTTTTGGTTCTTTTTTCTCATGTTCTCTCTCCTCGCTCTCTTTTCGATGATTTTCCCCGTATCCCCGCCGCCGCAAACAGGCAGCCGTAACGCGCAGGGATTTCGGTTCTATCTGATAAGTGGCAGGCTTTTTCAAAAAAGGTTGCAAATTTCTATCAAAAAAAACAAAAAAAACGGACTGCCCTTTTTTGAACAGTCCGCTTCTAAATTTTTGCGGTTTTACAGGATCCTATGAAAACAACCGTAACGGTTTCTCACACGAACGGATTAAAGAACCGGCTTCCGTTGGAAAATGTGATCGTCAGCGCTGCCACCATAAAGACCACCACAAAGGCGATGGTCAGATAGTCGTTTTTGGTCAGCTTCTTTCCCATATACCAGGTGCGCTTTTTGTGTTTGCCAAATCCCCGCAGCTCCATGGCATTGCTGACCACATCGATGCGGTCCATGCTGGAAAACAGCAGCGGAAAGATGATCATGCTCATCTTTTTCAGGCGGTCCCACAGAGACGTCTTGGAACTCATCTCAATGCCTCTCGCCTCCTGAGCGTGCTTGATCTTGGTAAAATCCGCCTGCACGTCCGGCACATAGCGCAGCGCAATGGCGATGGCATATCCCACGTTATAGCTGATCCCCAGTTTGTTTAAGCTGGCCGCAAATTCGCTGGGATTGGTGGTGACGATGAACATCAGCACCACCGGCGTCACCGTCAGGTACTTGAGCATGATGTTGAACTCATAAAAAAGCTGTTCCGCCGTCAGGCTGTATCGGCCGGAAAAAGCCAGCACCGTCTGGGTGCCGTAGATCAGGCTTCCCTGGTGCGGGGAAAAGGCGTACACGGCCAACAGGTTTAAGCACAGGAAAAACAGGATGAATTTAAATACCGTCCCCACCTGGGACCACTCGGTTTTAGACAGGGCGAAGATCACAAAGCTCATGACCAGCATGACGACCAGCACCCGCGTATCATAGGTCAGCATACCGGTGATGGACCACAGCAGGAAAAAGAGCATTTTGGTCACGCCGCTGAGCCGGTGGATCCATGTATTTTTTTCTTTATACGTCAGCAGTCTGGATCCCGCCATTTTCCCTCACCTGCCTTTCATAATAAATAAAACGTTCCGCAAAGCCCGACGCGTCCTCAATGCCGCATTTGACCGCCAGGTCGTAGAGCGACGTTTTTTTCAGATACGCCCGGTCCGCGATCCATTCGTTGGTCAGCACGTTTGCCGGCGTGTCGTCCGCGATAAGCTGGCCGTCCGCAATGACGATGGCCCGGTCCGTATACTCCAGCATCAGATGCATGTCATGGGTGATCATAACGATCGTAATGCCGTATTTTTCGTTGAGTTCCTTCAAAAACTCCATGATCTCGGTATAGTGCCGGTAATCCTGCCCCGCCGTCGGCTCGTCCAGGATCAGGACGCTGGGGTTCATCACCAGGATGGACGCGATGGTGACGCGCTTTTTCTGGCCGAAGCTTAAGGCCGATACCGGCCAGTTGCGAAACGGGTACAGGCCGCAGATCTTTAACGTCTCGTTGACCCTTTCCTTGATCTCTTCCTCCGGCACGCCCCGCACCGCAAGCCCCAGCGCAACTTCGTCGAAGATCATGGGCTTGGAGATCATCTGATTGGGATTCTGCATCACCAGGCCGATGACCTCGCCCCTCTCTTTGATGGACTTGTCCGCAATATCCGCGCCGTTTAACAGGATCCTGCCCCGGTCCGGGTTCAAAAACCCGCAGATCAGGTTGGACAGCGTACTCTTGCCCGCGCCGTTTTTCCCCACGATGGAGAGCATCTCCCCGCGGTTGATCCTGAAATGAATGTTCGCCAGAATGGGATTGCCCGAAATATAGGAAAAATCCAGATCCAAAATTTCCAGCGCCGGCTCCTTTTCGCCCTTCGGCTCCGGCAGCTCCACATGGCTGTACCACTCCTGCACCTTCTGGCGGTGGCGTTCCAGATTCATTGTCTCGATGTGCTGCGGGCGGTCCTGGGCCTCGATCACGCAGCCCGCATGTTTTAACGCCGTTACATAGAGCGGCTCCCGGATCCCTTCTTTGATCAGGACGTCGGAAGCCAGCAGTTCATCCGGCTTCTGGTCCGCCACGACCCTGCCATCCCCGATGACGATGATCCGGTCCACATCCCGATACAGCACGTCCTCCAGACGATGCTCGATGATCAGCACGGTTTTCTTTTTTTCCCTGTGGATCCGGTCGATCAGGTCGATGGCCCTCTTCCCGGTAGCGGGATCCAGATTGGCCAGCGGCTCGTCAAAGAGCAGGATGTCCACATCGTCCACCAGCACGCCCGCCATGGAAACGCGCTGCTTCTGACCGCCGGAAAGCTCGGTGGGCGCGTGATCCAAAAGCCTTTCGATGTCCACCGTCTTTGCCACCTCGTTCACCAGGTCGAACATCTTTTCCTGCTCCACGCAGTCATTTTCCAGCGCAAAAGCCACGTCCTCGGCCACCGTCAGCCCGATGAACTGGCCGTCCGTATCCTGCAGCACCGTCCCGACGGACTTGGACATTCCAAAAATCCCGGTTTTGGCGGGATCCAAACCGTTCACAGCCAGCGTTCCCGTACTCTCTCCGGGAAAGGAAAAAGGGACCATTCCGTTGATACAGTGCGCCAGGGTGGATTTCCCTGACCCGGAAGGTCCCACGATCAAAACCTTCTCTCCCGGATAGATCGAAAGATTGATATCCAAAAGGGTCGGCTCCGTCTGTGATCGATATTTAAAAGTGTAGTTTTTAAATTCGATGATTGGGGTCATTCTTTCCTCATTCTGCCGCCGCGCGGCGCCTTCGTAGTCAAAACATATGCCCCACGCGTCTGTGGCATGGGGCATATCGATTTGCAGAGCTTATGTTTAATCCTCCTTGGACAGGCTCCCTGACTTGGCGCCCACCTTGGAGTATGCCAGCAGCAGCAGCGTGCCCAGCACACCGGCTACAATGATGTTGCCGAGGAACGCAAGCGCGCCCTGGCCAAACACCTTATTGGCGGGTTCCGCGTAGATGGCGATGTCCAGGATCGGAGCGAGCAGGATCCATGCCAGCGCATTGCCGATCACCTGGATCACGTTAAATAAAATAATCTCCTTCTTGCCGAAGCCGCCCGCTTTTACCTTATATCTCTCCGAAAACAGCCCTACCGCGATAGCAAAAATGGCTTCCGGGAACACCCAGCTCCACCAGATGCTTCCGTAGAACAGCGCGTCGCCCAAAGCGTGTCCGATCAGGCCGATGGCCGCGCCTACGATGGGGCCGTAAATTGCCGAGAAGAAGGTCAGCACCGCCACGCGGGACTGCAGCGCCGTGTTCGGAACGATCAGGAACGGAACCTGCGCATTGGTCAGGACAATAAACAGCGCGGTACCGATACCGATGGCCACAACCTGTTTGATGCCAAATTTCTGTTTCATAAGATCATCCTCCTCATAATTTTTTTGCAGCCGTCCCCCCGCAAAGGATCGTTTTTTGCCGGATCGAACAGCTTACCCGTACTCAGTATAGCGAATCTTGCAGGATTTTGCAATCCCAAATGCCTTTATTTCGCAGGAATCACCGCGCCGTTGTAGTTGTCCTCGATGAATTTCTTGATCTCATCGGATTTCAGCACTTCCACCATCCTCGCGATCGCCGGGTCGTCCTTGTGTTCCTCGGTCACGGTGATGATATTGGCGTACTCGGAATCCTCACCCTCGCGCATCAGATATGCGGTGGTGTCCAGTCCCGCTTCCAGAGCCCGGTTGACGTTGACGAAATAAGCGTCAAAGTCGTCCCCCATGGGGATGATGTTGGCCTGGTCCATCTCCACGATCTCGACGGGCTTTAAGTATTCGGTGATCATCTGCGTGCTGGCGTTGAGAGAGGTCATCTCGTCCGACAGGGTGAGAAATCCGTTGTCCTCCAGCACCTTTAAGGCCCGGTATTCATTGGACGCGTCGTTGGGCACCGCGATGACAGCGTTCTCCGGAAGCTCGTCCACGCTGGAAACCTTGTTAGAGAAGCAGGCATAGGGTTCAATATGGATAGCGCCCGCGCTGTAGAGGGTTACGCCCATTTCCTCCTCGATGCTCTCCATGGCCGGAACGTGCATGAAGTACGCGAAATCCACTTCGCCGTCCACCAGCATCTCATTCCAGCTGGCGTCCCAGGTGGTGGAAACGATGTCGATCTCGATGCCTTCTGCCGCCAGCAGATCCTTGGCTGCATTGAGGATCTCGCTGTGAGGGGTCAAATCGCATACCGTCTTGAGATGGGTGGTTTCCGCCGGCGCCTCCGCTGCGGTCGTCCCTGCGGCAGGCTCCTGGCTGCCGCAGCCGGTCAGCATGGCCGCCAGCATGGCTGCGGCCGTCAATAAAGCTGCTGTTTTCTTTTTCATAATATTCACTCCTCTTTTTTGTTTTGCGGGGTTCTGTCCAAAACCGCCGCTTTTTTTATACATCAAATCCGACCGGCAGGGCCCGTCAGATCAAATGCCTTTTTTTCAGGATCATCTTGGAGAAAGCGTCCCCGCATAGCTGCACCGTCTGTACGATAAGGATCAGGACGATGATCGTGGCAAACAGCAGATCGTGCTGATAGCGGGTGTAGCCGAAGGTCACCGCGATGTAGCCGATCCCGCCGGCGCCGAAGCTCCCTGCTAACGCCGTCATGGAAATGACGATGACGATCGCGTTGGTGAAGGACCGGATCAGGGATGGCAGCGTCTCCGGAAGCATGACCTGAAACAGGATGCGGGCGTTGCCGCTTCCCATGGCTTTGGCCGCTTCGATCTTGCCCTTCTCGATCTCCAGAAGGCTGCTTTCCACCAGTCTGGCGAACATCGGCACACAGCTGGCGATCAGGGAAATGATACAGGCGTTGGAGCCGTAGGACTGCCCCAGCAAAAGCCTGGCCACCGGCAGCATGACAATAATGATGATCACCTGGGGAAGGGAACGGAAACAGTTGATGATCGCGCCCAGCACCGCATGCAGGGGCGCACAGGGGAACAGCCCCTCATTACCGGTCAGCACCACCACCAGGCCCAGGATCACGCCGAACAGCAGGACAAAGACCGAAGAGATCACCACCATATACATGGTCTCGCCCAGCGCGGGGAGTACCTGTTCCCAGACTTCTTTTGAAAAACTGTGCATCAGCACTTCCCAAAAGGGATATTTATAAAGGCTCATGCTTCACCTCTTATCGGTATATATCAGTCATCCCAACTGCTGGAACGGAGTTTGTTGTAAACGCTGATGAAATTCTTCGCGGTTTCGCACTGGGGATTTTCAAAGATCTCCTGTACGCTGCCTTTTTCCAGCAGCTCCCCGTTTTCCATCACGGCGACCCGGTTGCAGGTGTATTTGATGACCTCCAGCTCGTGGGTGATCAGGATGATCGTCAGCCCCAGCTTCTGATTGATCTCCTTGATCAGATCCAGCACGGAAACCGTCGTCTGCGGATCCAGCGCGCTGGTGGCCTCGTCGCTCAGCAGCACGTCCGGCTCGTTGGCGAGGGCCCTGGCGATCCCCACCCGCTGCTTCTGGCCGCCGGAAAGCTGCCCCGGGTAAGCGTCCTTCTTATCCGACAGTCCCACCAGTTCCAGAAGTTCTTCGATCCGTTTCTGGATCTCCTCCTTCTTCCATTTTTTTATCTTGAGGGGATAGGCAATGTTCTCATATACCGTCATGGAATCGAACAGGTTGAACTGCTGGAAGATCATGCCGATCTTGCTGCGCTGCAGATCCAGTTCTTTTTTATTCAAAGAGGTCACGATCTTGTCCCCGATCCGCACCGTACCGGCGTCCGGCTCCTCCAGACGGTTGATACAGCGGACCAGCGTGGATTTCCCCGCGCCGGAAAAGCCCACGATGCCGTAAATCTCTCCCTTTTTCACTTCCAGGTCGATGCCCTTTAGCACCGGCACGGACTCCTTCTTATTATGAAAGGTCTTACAAAGGCCCTTTATCTCAATGAAATACTCTTCCATTGCCTCCCTCATCCCGCCGCAGGGGCGGCGCACGAACAAAAGATCATCCGCCAAACAAACTCATAGTAAAGTCGTTGTCAGCTTTTGTCAAGTACATTTTGACATAATTCCTATAAATCTATCTGTTATATGGGTTATTTGCCCTCTGACAAAGCGGCCCCTTCGCCGGACAGCGGGATTTCCTTTGCCAGCGCGAAGGAATACAGGATCTTTTCCTTCACCGGTTTGCCGGTCAGCCGTTCCAGGGCCTGCGCATAATATTCGAGTTGTATCCGGTAGCGCCGGACGAGTTCCTCCGCCTGATCGACCGCATCGGTCTTATAATCTGCCACCACCAGCTGACCGTCTTCCTCAAAATAGACGTCGATGATGCCCTGGATCAGCACGGTTTCTTCCTCAGGCAGCTCTTCCTTCAATTGATCTGCCGCGATGCCCAGCACAAAAGGCTGCTCTTTAAAAAGCTGGCCCGCCGCCTGCGCCCTGCACATCCGCCGGGCCAGGGAGGAATGTAGAAACTGCACGATCTTGGCAGGCTGGACGACCTTTCCGTACTCCCTGCTCAGCGTCCGCTCCTGCATCTTTTCCTCCAAGAGCGTTTGTATCTGCTGCCTGGTCCACGCTGCAGGATCCTTCTCCCCGAAGTCAAACAGCTCCAACAACCTGTGATAAGCGCTCCCCCGCAGGGCGCCCCCGACGTTTTCCTCCCGCTCCTGGATAAACCGGGGCAGATAGGGAACTGCCGGAGCCTCTTCAAACAGATGGACGCCTTCTTCCTCCTCCTGCTCCCGTATCCCGGCCATTTTCAGTTCGGAAACCGTGGTCTTGACAAAAAGCTCTGCCAGATTCTCATGAGCATAGGGCGTTTGGATGCGATCCAAAAACGCGCGCCCCTCCTCCCGGGTTTTCTCCGATAACTGCTCCAAACCAAGCCGCTGCCGTTTTGCTTCCTCCCGGATAAACCGGACCGTATCGGCGCTCTCCACCTCCTGTGGCTCTACGCGCCTTATCGCCCTGTCCGTCTCCCGCCACACGGGCAGCACCAGATCCAAAAAGCACCGGGCTTCCAGAGGGCCGGGCGCGCCCCCTTCATCCTCCGCCTTTTCGGGATTGACCTGCCCAGTCAAGATCAGTTTTTCCTCCGCCCGGGTCATGGCCACATAAAGCACCCGCAGCTCCTCACCCATGCTGTCCCGGTACAGCTTTTGGGACAAAACGTTCTTTTTAAGGGTAACACGCCTGGTGCGCAGCGCAGGATCGATGCAATCTATCGCAAGGCCCAGATCCATATCCATCAGAACCGGCTGACGGACGTCCCGGCGGTTAAACTGCCTGGACAGTCCGGCAACGAAGCAGATCGGAAATTCCAGCCCCTTGCTTTTGTGAATGCTCATGATGCGCACCGTATCCGCGTTTTCGTCCAGTCCCCCGGCCTCGCCGTAATCCACCTCGTATTTTTCCAGTTGTTCGATATAGCGGATGAAATGGAACAATCCAAAATAGCTGGTCTTTTCAAAGCGTTCCGCCATGGAAAGCAGCATTTCCACGTTCCGCCTGCGCTGGTCGCCTCCCGGCATGGCGCTGACCGTGAGCAGATACCCCGTTTCCTCCAAAAACCGTTCCAGCAGGCTGTGGATCGAAAGATAGACGGCATAGGCCCGAAACCGCTCCAAAAGCTCCAGGAAATCCCGGCACTGCCGCGCCAGTCCTTCCTCCTGTGCGCCCTCTGCCGTCAGCCGCAGGCAGTCATAGAGCCTGCGCTTCTGCCTCTCCTCCCCGGCCCGCAGCATGGCGATCTGCCCGTCCGAGAAGCCCCCCACCGGGGAATGTAATACGCCAAAAAGCGGGATGTCCTGCAGCGGATTGTTCAAAACCCGCAGAAAATTCAGCGTATCCTGGACTTCCCGGGCGGAAAAATAGCCGGTCCGGGAGGCGACATGGACGGGGATCCCCTCCTCCTCCAGAACCTTTTTGAATCTGTCGTCCCACCCTGCGGCAGTGCGCAGCAAAATCACCATATCCCCATAGGAGGCTTTTCTCAGGCCGCCCGTCTTTTCATCCCGGAGCAGAAAGCTGCCTGCCAGCTCATGGATCTTCGCCGCGATCATACGGGCCTCCTGCTCCCGGGCGGCAGCGCCGTTTTCCTGCGTCAGCGCCAGAAGAAGCTCCGGCTCATAGGGGCTTGCCGAACTGTCCCCATCCGCTTCCTGTGGGGTTGACGGGTAGACCGCTGCCGGGGAAAGGGCCCCGTTTTCATCGTATTCCACGCCTCCCACCTCTGCGTGCATGAGCCGGGAAAACACCTCGTTTACGCAGTCCGTCACCTCCCGCCTGCTCCTGAAGTTCTGCTTAAGATCCACCCGCGCGCAGGATGTGCCGTCCTTTTGGTAGCGCCCGAACTTTTCCATGAAGATCTCCGGCCGGGCCAGGCGGAACTTATAGATGCTCTGCTTTACATCCCCTACCATGAACCGGTCGAAGCGCCCATCCTCCTCTCCGGAAATGCTCTGTAATAAAAGCTCCTGCACCAGATTGGAATCCTGATACTCGTCGATGAGGATCTCCCGGAAATGCTCCCGGTATTCCAGCGCCGTCCTGGAAGGGCAAACCGTCCCGTCCTCCCGGCGGTTCAGCAAAATTTCCAGCGCCATATGCTCCATGTCCGAAAAATCCAGCAGATTCTTTTCCCGTTTTTTCGCGTCGAACCGCCGTTTGAAATCCAGCACCAGATCCACAAGGGCGCGCAGGGCGGGGGCAGCTTTTTCCATGTCCGCCAGATACCCCGGCAGAGAGCGTCCAAAGCAGTCTTCCCGCAAGGACAGCAGGCCTTTTTTCACCTGTTCCCGGCTCCTTTTGGCCAGTTCCCGCTTCTGCGGCAGCACCGACATATCC
>X22_European_Rabbit__coassemble_169_pt1 | contig 15456 bp, 11 predicted proteins | sample X22_European_Rabbit__metabat2_low_PE_003 | metagenome-assembled genome bin X22_European_Rabbit
TAAATATCCAGGGCGCTGCCGATGGTGATATGGATCCGTCCGTTTCCCGCTTTCCGTATCCGGTCGATGTCCGCAAAGGAACGGATCCCGCCCGCATAAGTAATGGGGATCTGGTTCCAGCGGCCCAGCATTTCGATCAGTTCCTCCTCCACGCCGTTTCGCTTTCCCTCTACATCCACGCCATGAATCAGGAATTCATCGCAGAAAGAGGCCAGCATCGTAAAAATATCTTCCGACAGCGCCACTTTCGTATATTTCTGCCAACGGTCGGTCACTATATAATAGCGGCCGTCCTTTTTCCGGCAGCTTAAATCCAATACCAGGCGCTTGCGCCCTATGGTCTCCACCAGGCGATATAAATTTTCAAAGGAGATCATCCCGTTTTGAAAAACATACGAAGTCACGATGACGTGGGAAGCCCCGGCGTCCAGATATTCTGCCGCGTTCTCCGCCGTAATGCCGCCGCCCACCTGCAGTCCGCCCGGATAGGCGCGCAGCGCTTCAAGAGCCTGTTGCTTTGTGGCTTCATAATAAGGGCTGTCCCTGTGATTTAACAGGATAACATGCCCGTTTTTTAAATTTTTATCCCGAAACAGCCGGGCAAACCAGTCGGCCTTTTCCCGGGCGACAAAATTCTCAGAGGCCCGGTCGCCCTGGTCCTGTACGCTTTCTCCAACGAGCTGCTTTACCTTTCCGTTATGGATATCAATACAGGGTCTTAATTCCATCTTCTCTCCTTTGTCCATTTTGTGGGACAGCCTTTCCTTTTCCATCCATTTTACACATATCGGGTATTTTATGCAATTAAAATTCACATACTGGGAACGGAACTGTTCCGGCATACCCTTTTTGCCGGGGCAGTTATCAAAAAAGCCGCCCGGCGGCAGAAAGTGAGGAGAAAATGAAAAAGCTGGTTAAAACGATTTCCTTCTGTCTTCTGCTCTGTATGATGGTCTTTGCGACAGGCTGCGGAAATACCGGAACCAACGGCAGCCAGAACGATATGGCCGGCAACGCCGCTACACAGGAACAGGCAAATACAGACAACCAGAACGAAAACGCCGGAACCAACAACGGCACCGGAATCAACAACAGCACCGGAATTAACGGTACGGATAACGGCAGCAATTCCGATTCCCTAAATAATTCCGTGACAGATCCCGCAGGAAGCGCATCTGACGGGAATCACACCTTAAATGACGCAAATGTCAACAACGGTGCGTCCAATACCGGCAATACTGTCGGAAATTCTACCGGTAATTCTGTTGGAAATTCTACCGGTAATTCTGTTGGAAATGCGATTGACGATGCAGGCGACGTGGTGGGCGATGTGATCGACGACGCGGGAAACGCGGTTGACAATATTGCCAACGACGTAGGCAACGGCATTAAGGGCATAGGCAACTGATCCAAATGACCGGGCTTTTTGGACCAGCCCCTCTTTCATAATGGCTGCGTATTAAAAAAGGAGCATCGCTTTATAACCGCAATCTGCGCCATGAAGCGATGCTCCTGCTTTTCTCAGATCCCTTTTTCAATCATCTGTCCGTTCATGTAAGCTTCCAGCAGCTTTTCCAAGTGAGCGATGGTTTCCTTTAATTCCCTCCCGATATCCGTGTCCTCCACCCGCAGCCGGTGCGGGGCGGTTTCCACGATAATGGTATCCGAAACGATATCCGACTCATCCCGGATTGCCGCTTCCGCCGACTCAAAGGGCATATGCTCCACCAGGTTCATCCCATGGGAGTTGGCCACCAGCGTATAGCCGGCTATCCCCGTTTTATCCTGATAGGCCTTGGAAAACCCGCCGTCGATGACCAAAAGCTTTCCGCCGCATTTGATGGGGGACTGGCCTTTTTTGAGTTCTACGGGCACATGGCCGTTTACGATATGGGAATGGTTCTCGTCCAGCCCAAATTCCCGCAGGATCCTGTTGATGACCTCTTCGTTGTCCAAAAGGCTGTAATAGGCGTTTTTCGTCTCCCTGTGCGTCTCCTTGTCCTCCACAAAGTAACGTTCAAAGGTCGCCATCTTATCCTTGCCGAACACCGGGGAATTGGGGCCTGTCCAGATATACCACATGATATCCTTCCCTTTTTCCCGCTCTTCCCGGTCCTTGGAATAATATCCCTTCCTGGCATACATCTCCAGGACGTCATAGAGGGCCTTACCGCTGTAACGCTGTCCGTATACGCTGACCTCTTTAAAATCCCCCTTTTCATCCAAAGGCACGCAGCCGTGATACAGGAGATTGGAATTATGCACTTTATAAAGGCTTCCTTTGGAGAACAGGAAACGGACATGCCGCTGCAGCTTCTCACTGTGTACGAAGGCGTGACGCAGCCGCTCCACCACCAGCTCTTCCTCTTCCGTCAGACGGTAGGGATCCGCCGGATCCACCGTGGGGAAATCCGTATCCTTCATGGGATATACCGCATCCTTGATCCGCACGGTCTTGTTTTCAAAATCCACCTTGTCCAAAAGCAGCCGGTCCTGCATCCCAAACTCCGGATGCCGGAGTATGAGCTGCCCCTCCAGCTTCATCTGGATGATAGCGATGGCCTTATGCATTTTCATATCCAACTGGAGATCCCGCGTATCGTAGGCGCTGCCATATTTGATGGAAAAAAGGCTGCAGTCCGTGTTCCCGTATACGCGGAGGGCAAACGTTGCCAGCGGGATCAGATTGATGCCGTAGCCCTCCTCCAGAATGTCAAGATTGCCATAGCGGGCGGAAACCCGGATGACCGAAGCGATGCACGCCGTCTGGCCGCTGGCCGCCCCCATCCACACGATATCATGGTTCCCCCACTGGATGTCCACGGAATGATACCGGCTGAGCGTATCCATGATGAGATGCGGGCCTTCGCCGCGGTCGTAGATATCGCCCACGATATGGAGATGATCCACTACCAGGCGCTGGATCAGGTCGCACAGCGCCACGATACACTGGGGAGCGCGCCCGATTCGGATAATGGTATGGAGGATCTCGTTGTAATACTTCTCCTTGTCCTGGATCTCCTCCTTCTCCGTGATCAGTTCCTCGATCACATAGGAAAAATCCTGCGGCAGCGCTTTGCGGACCTTGGAGCGGGTGTATTTGGAAGACACCCGCTTGGTCATCTGCACCAGACGGTGGAGGGTGATCTTATACCAGTCCTCCAAAAGCTCCTGATCCTGCTCCTGACGGATCACCAGTTCCAGCTTCTCCCTGGGATAATAGATCAGCGTCGCCAGGCTGCGCTTGTCCCTGGCGCTCAAGGTATTGCCGAACTCCTCGTCGATCTTTCTTTTTACGGAACCGGATCCGTTCTTTAACACATGATTGAACTGTTCCCACTCCCCATGGATGTCCGTCAGGAAATGCTCCGTCCCTTTGGGAAGGCTTAAAATCGCCTGCAGGTTAATGATCTCCGTCGCGGCGTCCGCGATAGTGGGAAACTGCTTGGACAGGCTTCTTAAATAATAATCATATTCCTGCATCGTTTATTCTCCGTCGATTACATTTGCCATGCTGTATAAGCCCGCCGGCCGTCCCGCCAGAAATTTGGCGGCTTCCAGCGCGCCCTTGCCAAACAGCGCCCTGGAATAAGCGGTATGGGAAAAGGTGATCACCTCGTCCGCTCCTGCGAAGATCACGTCGTGGCAGCCCACAATGGTGCCTCCCCGGACGGCCGAAATACCGATCTCCTTTTGGGGCCGTTTTTCGCGGCGGCCACTGCGGTCATAAACGTATTCGTACTTTTCCTCTTCCGGAAACGCCTCGTTCACGGCGTCCGCCAGCGCGATGGCCGTGCCGCTAGGCGCGTCCAGCTTTTGATTGTGGTGTTTCTCCACCACCTCGATATCAAAGCCGGCATTTGCCAGGATCGGCGCCGCTTCTTTAAGCAGCTCCATCAGGAGATTGACGCCCAGGGACATATTGGCGGAGCGCAGGATCGCCGCCTTTTGCGAAGCTTCTTTCACATGGGCAAGCTGCTCCTGGGTCAATCCCGTGGTGCAAAGCACGCAGGGAAGTCCGCGTAAAACACAGGCGTCCAGCAGCGCATCCACCGCAGACGCCGACGCGAAATCCACTACCACATCCGCTTCGTCGCCACACTCTGCCAGGCTGCGATAAACCGGATAGGCGTTTTGAACGGAATCATTCACATCAATCCCCGCCACGATGGCGATATCCGGATCCTGAGCGGCCAGGTTCGTAATCACCTGCCCCATCCTGCCATTGCATCCGTGTAAGATCACTTTTATCATATTCTCTCTCCTCTCTCGCTCCGGCGCAAAAAGCGCGCGTTTCAAAGCCAACATCGGATAAATTTCCCGTTTCCGATAAAACAGGCCAGGATATATAAAATACCCCGGCCTGCGTCCATACGTTTCTTTCCGCGTCAGATCCCACGGTCTGTATGCGCCTGCAGCGCCGGCCAAAGGATCACAGCACGCCAAACGCTTTCATTTCCTGTTCCAGCACGGCTGCATGCGCCGGCTCCATCTCCGTCAGCGGCATACGCAGCGTCCCGCCGCAGATCCCCTGCAGTTCCAATGCCTTTTTTACGGGGATCGGGTTTACCTCGCAAAACAGCGCGTCCACCAGAGGGATCGCCTTTAGCTGCAGCCTGCAGCTCTCCGCCGCGTTTCCTTCAAAATATGTACTGCAGATCTCATGGGTCTGCTTCGGCGCAATATTGGAAAGGACGGAGATCACGCCCATGCCGCCCAGGGACAGGATCGGGGTGATGATAGCGTCCTCCCCGGAGTACAGATCCAGGCATCCGTCCGCCAGATGCATCAGATGGGCAGTCTGGCTGATATTGCCCGTGGCGTCCTTTACGCCCACGATATTCTCCACATCCCGGCAGAGGCGCACGATCGTTTCCGGCGCCAGCGTCACGCCCGTGCGGCCGGGTATGTTATAGAGGATGATCGGGATCTTCACGGAATCCGCGATCATCTTGAAATGCTGATAAAGCCCGTTCTGCGTTCCCTTGTTATAGTAGGGCGTCACCAGAAGCAGCCCGTCCGCTCCCAGCGCTTCCGCCTCCCTGGAAAGGTAAATCGCCGTTTCCGTACAGTTGGAACCGGTGCCCGCCACGACGGGGATCCTGTGAGCTACCTTCTCGATGCAGTACCTGATCACAGACAGATGTTCTTCATGGCTCAAAGTGGAGGACTCCCCGGTAGTCCCGCACACAATGATCGCGTCCGTCTGATTGGCGATCTGGAACTCGATCAGTTTACCGAAACTCTCATAATCTACAGACCCGTCTTTGTGGAAAGGAGTCGCAATCGCCACTCCCGCGCCCTTGAAAATAGCCATAAAAACCTCCTCACAATGCTGTCAGATACCGCTTTTCTGACCGTATTTAATCAAAAATTATCATATCACCACACCCGTTTGCTGTCAACGCGGTTTTGACCGGCACAGGCAAAAAATGCGGGGCTTTCTGTTTCATTATATGCACAAAAAAGGCAAAAGCGGCGCTATTTCTTTACCGTTTTGCCTTCTTTTCCTAAACTCCTATTCCCTGCCGTCTCTTAACGGATCAGCTCCACATTGGAAATACAGTCCGCCATCGCCGCGATCCCTTCGCTTAAAGAGGTCCCCGTCAAAATAATATCCGCCTGGGGCTTGCGCATTTCCAGAATGTTCTTTAACTCCTCCTCTTCCACGATGCCGTTCTCGATTAAGCCCAGCACTTCATCCAGAATGAGCAGGTCGTACTCCCCCGTCGCCAGCACCTTCCTTGCAAAATTGAAACCGTTGCGGATATTGCGGACTTCCTCCGCCCGCTTTTCCTCCGGCAGATCCTGAAAAGTGCAGTCCGATTTTTCAAACCGAAAAACCTGTATCTCCGGTTCCAGCCTCCGCTGGAACTGGGATTCCCTTAACCCGTTCCCTTTTATAAACTGGATGATGGCGACGCGTTTGCCGCTCACTGCTGCAAGAATTGCCTTTCCCAATGCTGCCGAAGATTTTCCCTGTCCTTTTCCCGCAAAAATCTGAATTTTGCCCATAGAGACTCCCTTCCCCGGGTTTCCTCCCTGTGAAATCCATACTCTACACGGTGCTTTAGCCCTGCGGCGTATTAAATGTATAAAACCAAATTTATTTTAACATAATCCTGTTATGGATGCAAGTCACTCCTCCAAAAGCTCCAGCTTGCTGACGGATACTTCATAGGCGATCCGTTTTTCCAACTGGTCGTCGGATAGCTTTTTCATATATTCCCGGCTCTGGATGCGCCCCCAGACCGCGCAATGGCTGCCCACCTCAAAGCTGCCGGCGTAACGGGCGTTCCTGCCCCAGCAGATACAGGGGATGTAATCGGATTTTCCGTAGGGACGGTTGACGGCCAGCAGCACGTCGGCGATCTCCCTGCCCAGCGGCGTCTTGCGGTAAACCGGTTCCTTGCAGATATAGCCGTCCAGATAGATCTGATTGGTACGGGAGCTTTCCTCCAGCTCCTCTACAAAGGAAATCTCCCGGGCGAACACGGACAGGATCAGCTTATTCTTCCTTTCCTCATGGCGGTTATAGGACCTGAACTGCCCGGAAATGCTCACATAGGCCCCCAGATAATCCTCCTCCACATCGATGAGCCTTTCGGATACCATGATGGGGATGATGTCGTAGGACTCGCTCAAACGGGCCACCTCCACATCCACCATGTAAAAGCCTTCCCCGAAGATCTCATGGCTGAACGAAAAACCGCTCACGATCTTGCCCATGATCACTACCTGATTGTTTTCGATAACCTTATCTGTCATTTTGAAGTTCTCCCTTCTTGATACAAGAATTTTTTCCGGAAATAGTGCTTTACCCTCTATCCCCTGTCATATACTTAAATTTTATGGAAATATCCGGAAAATAGACCAGAAAGGAAACGCAGGTTTTGACAAAAAAAGACATGAGTGCTATACTTTTACAGGCAAAATCGACAGATGAGGAGTTTTATCCTATGAAGCAGAAAAGAGAAGACGTCAGAAATATCGCGATCATTGCCCATGTAGACCATGGGAAGACCACGCTGGTAGACGAACTGTTAAAGCAAAGCGGCGTATTTCGGGCCAATCAGGAAGTGGCGGAACGCGTCATGGATTCCAACGACATCGAGCGGGAGCGCGGCATCACGATCCTTTCCAAAAATACCGCCGTCACCTATAAAGGCGTAAAGATCAATATCATCGACACTCCCGGACACGCGGACTTCGGCGGCGAAGTGGAACGGGTCCTGAAAATGGTCAACGGCGTCATCCTGGTGGTGGACGCCTTTGAGGGGCCCATGCCCCAGACCCGCTTCGTCCTGCGCAAAGCGTTGGAGCTTTCCCTGCCGGTGATCGTGTGCATCAACAAGATCGACCGCCCGGAGGCAAGGCCCCAGGAGGTGGTGGACGAAGTGCTGGAGCTGTTCCTGGAACTGGACGCCAGCGACGAGCAGCTGGACTGCCCTTTCGTCTTCGCCTCCGCCAAAAACGGCAGCGCCACCACCAATCTCACCGTCAAAAACAAGGACATGAAGCCCCTTTTTGACACGATTCTGGATTATATCCCCGCGCCCGAAGGCGATCCCGAAGCCGGCACCCAGCTTTTGATCAGCACCATCGACTACAACGAATATGTGGGGCGGATCGGTGTCGGCAAGGTGGATAACGGCACCATTTCCGTCAATCAGGAGGTCGTGATCGTCAACCATCACGATCCGGAGAAACAGACGAAAGTCAAGGTCAGCAAGCTCTATGAGTTTGACGGGCTGAACAAGGTAGAAGTGCGGCAGGCCGGCATCGGTTCCATCGTAGCCATCTCCGGCATTGCGGATCTGCATATCGGAGACACGCTCTGCGCGCCTGCCAACCCTGTCCCGATCCCGTTCCAGATAATATCCGAGCCTACCATCGCCATGTATTTTATGGTAAACGATTCGCCGCTGGCGGGAAAAGAAGGAAAATATGTCACCAGCCGCCATCTGCGGGACCGTCTCTTTCGGGAACTCAACACCGACGTTTCCCTCCGCGTGGAGGAAACGGATTCCACGGACAGCTTTAAGGTCTCCGGCCGGGGCGAGCTGCATCTGTCGGTCCTGATCGAAACCATGCGGCGGGAGGGATACGAATTTGCGGTCAGCAAAGCGGAAGTCCTTTACCGTCACGATGAAAAGGGACATTTATTGGAACCGATGGAGCAGGTTTATATCGATGTGCCGGAAGAATATGCCGGAATCGTGATCGAGAAGCTGGGACAGAGAAAGGGAGAACTGACCAATATGACGCCCGGAAACGGCGGCACCACCCGTCTGGAATTTCTAATCCCCTCCCGGGGGCTCATCGGCTACCGGGGCGAGTTTTTGACGGATACCAGGGGAAACGGCGTCATGAACGCTGTTTTCGACAGCTACGGCCCCTACAAGGGCGATATTCAATACCGCAGCCTGGGCTCCCTGATCGCCTTTGAGGCGGGCGAAGCCATCACCTACGGGCTGTTCAACGCCCAGGAACGGGGGGCACTCTTCATCGGCCCGGGCGAAAAGGTCTACGCCGGCATGGTCATCGGCCAGACCGGGCGGAGCGAAGATATCGAAGTCAACGTCTGCAAGACCAAGAAACTGACCAACACCCGTTCCTCCAGCGCGGACGAGGCCCTGCGGCTGACGCCGCCCCGGATCCTGAGCCTGGAACAGGCGCTGGATTTCATCGATACGGACGAACTACTGGAGGTGACGCCCACCTCCCTGCGCATGCGCAAGAAGATCCTGGACCATACGCAGCGCAAACGGGCCGCCATGCAAGGCAGGCAGCCCTCCTGAAAAAAATCCCCTTCTGCACCGCCCGACGGCCGTCAGAAGGGGATTTTTTTAATTGATTCCCGTCACCGAAAAACCTCTGTCATTTCCCTCGTCTTTCTGGAAAGTCACATTGGGCGACCCGTCTCCCAGGACGTATTTTCCGCCGTCCAGTTCGGTCAGCTCATACAGATTGACGGCCCGCACCGCCTGTATCCTTTCCGGCGAAAAAACGGCGTCCGCCCCCAGCGCCAGGAAAGCCTCTGCGTCCTCGATCACCTGTCCGCCGTCCACATTGACATAGAGCGGATATCCGTTCAACGCAGCCAGCGCATCCATGTCCTGATGCTCCATGGCCAGCATAACGTTCCCCGCAAATTCCAACGCCTCGCGGGACGCCTTCGGCTGCAGATCTCCGTCCACAATCTCCTTGAGTTCTCCGTTTTCATAAACCAGCTTCACGGATATGCCCAGAAGAAGTCCGTCGCTAAGTTTGTCGCCGTCCTCCGGGATTTTGGCATTCACCAGCTCTCCCTGCGCGGTACAGACCGTAAGGTATTGGTGCATGGCGGCAAGCACCACGATCCCCTCCACGCATTCTTCTGCCTGCGCGCCCGTCTCCTCCAGGGTCTGCGCCATTTCCTGTTCCGGCTCCCGGCTGTCAGCATTATCCTGACTGCCTGCGCATCCTGCCATCATAAGGCAGAGCGCCGCCATCCCTGCACATACTTTCTTTTTCATCTTTCCGTCTCCTTTCTTATTTGAGAATCAGTCCTACCGGACAATGATCCGACCCCATAACATCCGTATAAATCTGCGCGTCCGCCAGCCTGTCCTTCAGACAGTCGGACACAAGGAAATAATCGATGCGCCATCCTGCGTTTTTGCTTCTGGCCTGAAACCGGTACGACCACCAGGAATAGATCCCCTCCTGCTCGGGGTAAAAATACCGGAACGTATCGATAAAGCCGGCCTGCAGAAGCTTTGTCATCTTCTCCCGCTCTTCATCCGTAAACCCCGCATTCTTCCGGTTGGTTTTCGGATTCTTCAAATCGATCTCCCGATGGGCCACGTTCAGATCGCCGCAGAAGACCACCGGTTTTTTTTGCTCCAGCTTCTTTAAATAAGCCAGAAAATCCTCTTCCCAGCGCATCCTGTAATCCAGCCGCACAAGCCCCTCCTGAGAATTGGGCGTATAGACCGTGACCACAAAAAAGTCCGGAAATTCCAGGGTGATCACCCTGCCCTCCTGGTCGTGCTGTTCGATCCCGATCCCATAGGATACGGACAGGGGTTCTTTTTTGGAAAACATGGCAGTCCCGGAATACCCTTTTTTCACGGCGCTGTTCCAGTACTGATAATATCCCGGCAATTCCAGTTCGATCTGCCCTTCCTGCAGCTTCGTCTCCTGCAGACAGAACACATCCGCGTCGGCCTCCCGGAAAAAATTCAGAAACCCTTTCGTCACACAGGCGCGCAGCCCGTTCACATTCCAGGAAATCAGTTTCATAATCATCCCTCACTTTTTACAGGTTCACACCAGATGGAGCAAAACCGTGGCAATGCGGAAATAGATCATCAGTGACAGCGCGTCCACAATGGTCGTGATAAACGGGCTGGCCATCACCGCCGGATCGAAGCCGATCCGCTTTGCCGCCATGGGCAGCGTACATCCCACCACCTTGGCGATCAACACCACCGCCGCCAGCGTTATGCAGACCACCAGCGATACCGTCAGGCCCACCCGGTCAAAGGCCATCAGCTTCAAAAAATTACAGGCGGCCAGCGTCAGCCCGCACAATACCGCCACGCGGATCTCCTTCCAGACGACCTTAAACACATCCGGAAAGGCAATATCATTTAAGGACAGTCCGCGGATGATCGTGGCGCTGGCCTGTCCGCCGGCATTGCCCCCGGTATCCATCAGCATCGGGATAAACGCGGTCAATACCACATATTTGCTCAGCGAATCTTCAAAAGAGGTGATGATGCTGCCGGTAAAAGTGGCGGAGATCATCAGCAGTAAAAGCCACGGAATGCGTTTCTTCCAGATCTCGAAAACGCCGGTGCGCATATAGGGCTTATCGCCCGGCAAAATGGCGTTCATCTTTTCAATATCTTCCGTGGTCTCCTCTTCCACGATATCCATGATATCGTCCACGGTAATGATGCCTACCAGCCGGTTTTCATTGTCCACCACCGGCATGGCTGTAAAATCGTACTTCTTGAACAGCTCTGCGGCATCCTCCTGGTCCATCATCGTATTGATGGAAACCACGTTTTCGTTCATGAAATCCCCGATCACCTCGCTGCTATCATGCAGCAGCAGATACCGCAGGGAAACGGTGCCGATGAGCCGCCTTCCGCTGTCCAGCACATAACAGATATTGACCGTCTCGCTGTCCAGCCCCACCTTCCGGATCCGGGCGATGGCCTCTTCCACCGTCAGGTTTTCCTTCAGATCCAGATATTCCACGGTCATGATGCTGCCGGCGGAATCCTCGGGATACCGCAGCAGATGGTTGATATCCCGCCGCGTATCCGGACTGGCGTTGGCAAGGATCCGCTTTACTACGTTGGCCGGCATCTCATCCATCAGGTCCGCCGCATCGTCGGCCATCAGATTGTCCACGATCAGGCCCGCGTCCTTATCGGACAGCGACGTAATGATATTCTGCTGCGTGTCCACGTCCAAATAGGAAAAAACCTCGGCCGCCTGGTCTTTAGGCAGAATGCGGAATACCTTCCGCATATCCTCCTCTTCCATCTCTTCCAGCACAGCCGCCACATCGGCGTCCAGCTCTTCTTCCAGTTCCTGGCGCAGCTTCGTATACTGTTTGCCGTCCACCAGTTCCTTTATGTGTCTGATCCCTTTGCTCTCTTCCAATGCAATCCTCCTCTCAGGGTAACGCCCGAAAAGGGCGCATAAACGCACAAACCGTCCGCGCGCCCGGACACCCTGTCGGGAAGGACGGTTTTATCGCAACTGTTCTTATGGGCCGATCGGGGTTCGCTACTGTCATTCGCTGCCACAAAACCACCTCCTTTGAGAATTGCTCGTTTTACCTGCTTCTATACAGCTTACTATAAATCCAATGTCATTTTTTGTCAACGAAATAGCACTTTTCCACTTCCCGTATCACGGCTCTGCCGCCCGTCGCATCCCGCACCTTCCGACAAAAGTGATCTGCTTCGCCGTCGGGCAGCGACACGCTGATCTCCACCTGCTGCGAATAAAGGATCCGCTCCGCCGTAATCCCCGTCTGCTCCATGAGCCGCTGGATCCTGCCGGCGCTGTTATAGTCCGTTTCGATCTGCAGCCGCACACCGTACCGCATGGTTCCCAGACGGCAGGCCGACAGGCCGGCTTTGACCGCTCCCGAATAGGCGCGCACCAGACCGCCTGTGCCCAGCAGGGTACCTCCAAAATAGCGCGTCACCACCACCGCAACGTCCCGCAGCCCTTCCCCCAAAAGCACCTCCAGCATGGGGCGGCCCGCCGTCCCGGAGGGCTCTCCATCGTCGCTGCACCGCGTCGTCTGCGCCTGTTTCCCGATCACATAGGCATAACAGTTATGCCGCGCGTCCCAGTATTTTTTCTTCATCTCTTCTATAAAAACGGCCGCCTGCTGTTCCGATTCCACGGCCCGGACTGTCGCGATAAATCTGGATTTTTTCTCCACCAGTTCCCCCTGGCCGCCTTCCAGAACCACCCGATAGGATTCCGTTATCCCTTCCCTGTTTTCCAATGCCTTGCTCCTCTTTTCGTCCTGTACCCTGCAGGCGCCAAATGACCGCTCCCGTTTTATTTTAACATCTATTTTGGCGCGGGTAAAGGGAGGATCGCAAATGTATCGTCTGGGATAAGCCCGCTTATTTTGTGAATAATATCTTAATATGGAAGAAAAACCTTTATTCTTTATGAGGGTTTTGCTATAATTATAAGGGTAGCGTCCTGAAACAGGAAAGGAACCATTGGCCCTGTCTTGTTTACAGCGACCGCCAAGGAGGCATATCTGCATGGATTATGGCAAAAAAAGTGTGAAAGGGAAACAGAAAGCGCTTCAGTCTTCCTCCAGGCGCTGGGGGCGGAAATTTTTTCTGTCCATCGCCAAAGCGGTACTGCTTTGCGTCCTTGCAATAGGGATCATCGGTTTCTGCGGCGCGATCGGCGTATTTAAGGGCATCATAGATTCCGCGCCCACCATCAATCTGGAAGACGCGACGCCCAGCCGTTTTTCTTCTTTTATTTACGATTCCGAAGGCAACCAGATTGCGAAGCTCGTAGCGGAAGATTCCAACCGCGTTCCCGTGACGATGGACCAAATCCCCCAGGATCTGGCGGATGCTTTTGTCGCCATTGAGGACGAACGGTTTTATGAGCATAACGGCATCGACATCCAGGGCATCATGCGCGCCGCCTATGTCGCCGTTACGACCGGCTTTAAACGGCAGGAAGGCGCCAGCACCATCACCCAGCAGTTGATCAAAAATACCGTCCTGACCACCTGGACCCAGGAAAAGACCCTGGCCGAACGGGCCAAGCGCAAAGTCCAGGAGCAATATCTCGCCTTACAGTTGGAGAAAAATGCCCAGGACAAATCCAAGATCCTGGAACAGTACATGAACACGATCAATCTGGGCCAGAACACGCTGGGCGTTCAGGCGGCGGCCAAGCGCTATTTCAACAAAAACGTCTGGGATCTGACCCTTTCCGAGTGCGCGGCCATCGCCGGGATCACCCAGAACCCTTCCCGCTATAACCCCATCAGCCACCCGGAGGACAACAAGGACCGCCGGCAGAAGGTGCTGGAAAATATGATGGAGCAGGGCTATATCTCGCAGGAGGAGTATCTGGAGGCCCAAAATGACACGGACGACCTGTATGATCGGATCCGCCTCGCCAACGCAGAGGTAGAAGAATCCTCCATAGACTCCTATTATGCTGACGCGGTAAAAGAAGCCGTCATCGAAGATCTGATCGCCGCCGGCTATTCTGAAACACAGGCTTACGTCATGGTTTACTCCGGAGGCCTGAGCATCTATGCCGCCCAGGATCCCGATATCCAGCAAATTTGCGACGAGATCTGCTCTAATGAGGAAAACTATCCGGAAAACGTGCGGTGGCTTTTAAGCTACCGCCTGACCTATCAGCCCTCGAAGGACAGCACCGAAGTGACCAACGTCAGTTCGGAAATGTTCCGAAGTTATATGCAGGAAAACGAGAACCCCAGCTTTGATCTGCTCTTTTCTTCCCAGGAGGAGGCTTACGCAGCCATAGAAACTTATAAGGCCGCCACCCTCCCCGCAGGCGCAGAGATCCTGGGCGAAACCGTCTCTCTGACCCCGCAGCCCCAGATCTCCATGACCATAGAGGATCAGACTACCGGCTATGTGGTAGCCATGGTGGGAGGCCGGGGCGTCAAGGAAGGCAACCGCACTCTGAACCGGGCTACCAGCACGGTGCGCCAGCCCGGTTCCACCTTTAAGATCGTTTCCACCTATGCGCCCGCTCTGGACAGCGCGGGAATGACGCTGGCGGACGTGGAGGTAGACGCTCCCTTCAATTATGAGAGCGGCAGGCCCGTCTCCAACTGGTACGACACCGGCTACCGGGGGATCTGTTCTTTCCGGGACGGCATCCGGGATTCCCTGAACATCGTGACGGTCAAGGCCCTGACTCAGATCACGCCCCGCCTGGGATACGAATACCTGATCAATTTCGGCTTTACTACCCTGGTGGACGGCGTAGAGCGCAACGGCAGAGTCTTCACGGACATTTCCCAGGCCCTGGCCCTGGGCGGCATTACCAACGGCGTCACCAATCTGGAGCTGAACGCGGCATACGCCACCATCGCTAACAGCGGCCAATATATCAAGCCCAAGCTCTATACCATCGTGAAAGATCATGACGGCAACATCATTCTGGACAACACTGTCACGGAAAGCCGGCAGGTCATCAAGCCTTCCACAGCTTTCCTGCTGACAGACGCCATGGTGGACGTGGTAACCTCCGGCACCGGCACCGCCGTCAATTTCGGCGGCATGTCCATCGCCGGCAAGACCGGAAGCACTTCCGACTATAACGACGTGTGGTTTGCGGGATTCACGCCCTATTATACCTGCACTGTCTGGACCGGCTATGACAACAACACCCATCTTCGCAAGGGAGCGGAGCGCAACCTTTCCAAGACGCTCTGGAAAGCCGCCATGTCGCGGATACACGAAGGGCTCAACAACATTCCTTTTAACAAACCCGCCGACATCGTCACGGAAACCGTATGCGCCAAATCCGGCAAGCTCCCCAATGAGCTTTGTCAGTCAACGTTGAAAGTGGAATATTTTACACCGGATACTGTTCCCACGGAAACCTGCGACGTTCATTACAGCGGCATTGTCTGCGCCTACAGCGCGCTCCCGGCTGCCGATAGCTGTCCTTTTGCTGCGCCTGGCGTCCTGGAAATGCCGCCGGAAAACGAGCGCCTGCTGGCGGGCCAGTCGACCGTCAACGAGGACGGCACCGTTTCCAACGTCTGTATGCACGACGCTTTGTTTATGGCGCAGCCTGGCGTAGAGGCGGTGATCGATCAACAGCGTTTGGAACTGGAGCTGCGCGCTACGCCGGGATCCTTTGAGACCCAGTTTGCACAGCTTCAACAGGAATTGCAGGACGCCGTCG
>X22_European_Rabbit__coassemble_171_pt1 | contig 15339 bp, 14 predicted proteins | sample X22_European_Rabbit__metabat2_low_PE_003 | metagenome-assembled genome bin X22_European_Rabbit
AGGATAAGGTGACATGATTACATTGTATGCAGAAAGCTTCCATATTCTCCTCTTTCTGACGCCGTTCACGGGAAAGCGCGCAGCGTTTCCACATTGCGGTACATCAGGGAAATGTAATCCTCCCCGGCCTTTAAATCCTCTGCCGTAATGGAATGACCGGAATAAAAGACCGCCGTCTTTGCGCCGGAAGCCTCCGCAATGGCCTTCGCGATCCTGCCGTCGGAGAGATCCATATAGTAAACGACCGGGATTTGCTCCGTGCGCACCTTGTCCGTCAAAAAAGCCACCATGGCCGCATCCGGTTCCGTTTCCTCGCTGCATCCCGGAAACGCCGCGTAATATTCCAGCCCGTAGGTTTTCATAAAGTACAAAAGCGGGAACCTGTCCCCAAAGACCAGCGGCCTTTTGCGGGCCGCATCGGCGGCTTCGCGCATGTCCCGATCCAGTTGTTCCAGCCGTTTCTGATACCCGGCGGCATTTTCCTGATACTCCTGCGCGTGGGCCGGATCGCACTCCGACATGACCTGGCAGATCTCCTGAACCAGAAGGATGGCGTTCTTCGGGGAAGTCCACACATGTTCGTCGTATTCCCCCGCTTCCAGATGGACACCGCCGTCCGCCGTTTCTTCGCCGCTGTTTTCTTCCCTCACCCGCATTCCCTGCGTCGTTTCCTCCATAAGAGGATCTACCCAGTCCAGCAGCGCGCAGGCCTTCGTATGCCCGTCGCTGCCTTCCAGAAGTTCCCGGACCCAGGCGTCCGATTCCCCGCCGGCATACAGGAAGATATCGCTATTCATAATCTCGACGATATCCGCCGGGGTCGGTTCGTACGCATGGCTCTCCATGCCGGGCTTGAGCAGCATGACGACCTGTGCCTCCCCTCCCGCGATCTGTCTGGCAAAATCATAGGGCGGAAATATGGTGGCCACGATCTTTAATTTTCCCTCCTGCCCTCCGGCGGAGCCGTCTGCCGGATCTATACCGCCGCTTCCTGGCATACCTGCCCTGCCGCAGCCGGACAGGCACAGAAACGCCGCCAGGAAAAGACAGAGTTTATTGATCCTCTTCATTCTTTTTCCCATAGTCCGCCACCGAACGCTTTAATTCCTCCAGCGCCTCTGAGAACTTTTTTGAAACCATGGTGGGGTTGCCCCGCAGGATGCCGCGCCGTATGGCGTCCTGGGCATAAGAGGCTGTCTCGCGCCTCTGCATCTGCAATTTAAACTTCTCCCGCAGAGCCTGGATCTCCTGCCGGGGCTCAAAGTGCAGCTCCGGATTGGCCAGCGCTACCCGCAGTTTCTCGAAACGGCTCTCGATCCCGGCCGCCAGCTCCTCACGCCGCTGCTGGATATCCTCCCGGCGCTGCTGGATATCTTCCCGCATATTCTCCACAAATTCGCTGTAGCGCTGTTCGCGCTCCTCTCTCCGGTTCTCCCGCTCTTCCCTGCGGTTCTCCCGTTCCTCGTCCGCCAGGGCCAGGATCACATCCAGACGCCGCTGCATCCGTTCCAGCTCCTGTCGGGCCTGCTCCATTTTGATAAGCACATCCCGCAGATCCAGGGCGGCCTTAAAGGAGAGGGCGAAATCCGCTGTAAAGCAGACCAGCGTGACCATCGTGACCGCCTCTACCACGCTGTAGGGCAGCGCGTTCATCAGCCGGGCCACCGGCGTATGCACCACATGGGTCATCAGGATCGTCAATCCACCCCAGGCCAGGGTAGAGCTGAGGCAGATCTGTCCCTGGAAATTGAATTTCTGATTGGAGTAATCCCAGTAGCGCACTTTAAAAAGAGATTCCATAGCAACGCCTGTCACATACTCCAGCGCCGTTGCCCCCACGCAGCCCGCCAGATAGGTCAGCACCAGGCTGTCCTGAAAGGGCATGGACACCAGAAGCATCATCAGCGCGCCGCTGCCGTACAGCGGCAGAAAAGGGCCCCTTATAAACCCTCTGTTCACCAGCTTTTTACTCTTTAAGGAAACATAGGCGGATTCAAAGCACCACCCGAAAAAGCTGTATAAAAAAAACAGAAAAAGCCACTGTATCCAGCTATAACCGTACATTCGATCCTTCCTCCTTTTTCAGACAAACAGATCGATCCCCACCAAAAGCTTTCCCTTGCGGGTGGTATGCTTTTCCCCCTGGAACAAAAATTTGCCAAATCCCCGGACAGACACCATCTCCCCGGCCTTTAACAAATAACTGTTGTTTTCCAGCAGCCTGCCGCCCACATATACCTTTTTTTGTCTGAAAAGTTCCAGGCTCTTGCTGCGGGACAGATTCCAAACCGCCGCGATCACGCTGTCGCAGCGCGCGGACGCCACGCTTTCCTCCCGATATGAAAGCTTCGGTTCCGGCATCTGTCCTGGATCGGTCACCAGACGGCAGCGCACGCTGCTGTGACGGATCCGTTCCAGATTTTCCACCAAAAAGGGCGCCATGGACTGAGTGCAGAACGCCCAGGCGGACTTTCCTTCCACAAAAATGTCCCCAATCGCGCTCCTGTCGATCCCCAGGTTTAAGATCGCGCCCAGGAAATCCCTGTGCGAAAAATCGTCCGCGAATTTCTCCGAAAGCGGCTCTATCCTGACGCAGGCGATGGGAAAAGGCTCTTCGTAACCGATCTGCTCCGGGTCGCCAAACCGGGCCATCCGCCGTTGGGCATGCTGCGTTCCCCCGTACAATCGGCAGTCGCGGCGGTTCTGCCCCAGCGTCTCATACAGCGCGTCCTGTTCCGCCAGGGATAAAAAGCCAGTAAAAGTGAACAGGTTCTGTCTCCAGGACCTGTCCGCCAAATCGGAAAACCTGTGTTTTAACTGCTCTAATTCTTTCTCCGTCTCCGCCATCCCGTGTCCTCTTGCGGCGCCGTTATAGCGCCTTTTTATGAGAAACTGATGACCGGTTCTTTGGGCTGTTTTGCCTTTGTCACCGAAACCGCGTGCAGCACCGGCCCCTCTCCGTCGTAATCGGCGAAGTATTCGCGCTTCACCACTGCGGTCACTTTCACCCAATCCTGTTCCTTATACAGGCCGATCTTGTCATACACGCACACATAGCCCAGGAAGGTCATATCCTCCGCGCAGCAGGTCATAGCCATGCGTCCCGGCACGAAATACTCCTTCGGGAAACCGTTCGGTTTCATCACCATGGCCACAAACTGTACCGTCTTGCCCTCGTAGCGCTCCAGGTGATCCAGACAATCCAGATACCAGATGCCGTACCCCTGCTCGTCCAGCACGATGGGATCGCTGTTTATGTCGTAGGGCAGGTCTTCCTCGAAGATCTCGTCGATCTCCCCGTTCTTGTCTTCAAAAATAATGTCCGCAGACTGGTTTAGAGCCTTGACGTTGCGCTTGTATACGTTCAGCTCTTCGATGCCGTCGCATCGGTTGAAAATGATCATCTCCGACTTGCGGATCATATCCGAAACCAGGGACTTCATATTGGTAAAATACATGGGGAAGGTGGACGCGTCGATGGTCGTGATCTGCTGTTCCACCCGCCAGTGCCAGGGCAGCCGCAAATCCCGGAATTTCCACATCCCGTTGTATTCGATAATGATGCGTTCCGGCCGATGCTTCTTCTCCAGGGCCGTCATCCGTTCCACCGTAAGATCCTGCTCGTTCTCAATGACCTCCACCACCGTATTGCTGTGCTTTAGGATGGCCGGATCGTATTCGATCTCCCCCTCCTCGCATAGCAGCAGTAACGTCCTGCCGGAGATCTGAAAATAGGGCTGATCCAGCGTAAAACTGATAAATTCCGTCTTGCCGCTGTCCAGAAAACCATTGATGATATATACCGGTTTCATATGCATCCTACCTTTTATGCGCCAACCTTTCCGAACAATTCCTGCAGCGCCTTTTCCTTCAGCCCGGATCCGATTACGCAGATCTTGCCCGTCACATCCGGCTTTCCGGCTCGTATATCGATCTCGCCCGGCACATAGTCAAAATAGATCCAGGCTCCGTCCCGATCCGGCACCATGCCCTTGGCCCGCAGTACGGCGCCATAGGTCTCTTCATCCTCCAGCGCCTTTAAGCAGCCCTCGATCTGCTCCCGGGTATAGACAGCGGGCGTCTCCATGCCAAAGCTGTCGAAGATCTCATCGGCGTGATGGTGGTGGTGATGCTCCCCATGATGATGGTGGCCCTCTTCTTCATGCTCATGGTGATGATGATGGTGGTCATGCTCCTCCTCATCCTCTTCGTCGTGATCGTGATGATGGTGGTGTTCATGCTCTTCCTCGTCATCATGCATGGCCCTGACCTGCTCCATCAGCTCCGCTTCCAGATCCTTCGCCCCTTCAATGGTGGCAAGCACGTCCTTACCGTCCAGTTGCGCCAGAGGCGTAGTGATGATGGTAGCCCTGGGATTGTGCTGGCGAATCAGTTCCACCGCCTGCTCGATCTTCTCCTGAGAGGCCACATCCGTGCGGCTTAAAAGGATCGTCCCGGCATGGGCGATCTGATTGACGAAAAATTCTCCGAAATTTTTCAGATAAACTTTACATTTGGAAGCGTCCACGACGGCCACCGCGCTGTTTAACTCCACGTCGGTACCCAGCCCCGCGTTCTGCACGGCCTTCATCACATCGGAAAGCTTCCCGACGCCGGAAGGCTCAATCAGGATGCGCTCAGGGTGATAGGTCGCAAGCACTTCCTTGAGCGAAGTCCCAAAGTCCCCTACCAATGAGCAGCAGATACAGCCGGAATTCATCTCCTTGATCTCAATGCCGGAATCCTTTAAAAATCCGCCGTCAATACTGATCTCCCCAAATTCGTTCTCGATCAGTACCACCTGGCTGCCTGCTAGCGCTTCTTTGAGCAGCTTGCTGATCAGCGTCGTCTTGCCCGCGCCCAGAAACCCGGACACGATATCTATTTTTGTCATGTAGCTCAACCTCCGTTCCCTTTGCAGATCATTTCTTCAAACGGCCCTTTCGCCGTCTGGTCATCTTATTATTGTGCGCTAAATTCCGTGAAAAGTCAACCTGGGAGCCTCAATTTTTGAGAAAATTATCGGCGTTTAGATAACGGGGCAAAAGACGGACCGGCGGGTTCCTCCTCGGAACGCCGCCGGTCCGTCCGGTCGTAAGCAAAACGATAAGCCGGGTTATGTCTTGAATGGTCATCTATCTAGCCCTGCCGTTGCCGGCAGGGTCAAGCGACCCACCTGAGAGCAGGCCGGGCCGGCCTGTCGCCCTCGTTTCGGTCTTGCTTCGGATGGGGTTTACATGTGCCCCGCCCGTTGCCGGGCGGGCGGTAGTCTCTTACGCTGCCCTTCCACCCTTACCAGGCTGTGTCTGGCGGTTCATTTCTGTTGCACTATCCTTGGAGTCGCCTCCACCGGACGTTATCCGGCATCCTGCCCTGTGAAGCCCGGACTTTCCTCACCTGTCCCCTTTCGGGCGCCGTGCGTACGGCTGACAGCCGCGACCATTTATCTTACTTACGCCTCTATCATCAAATAATAAACCATATCCCCAACAGGATCAAAATGACGCCGCAGATCCGAATGGCTTTGGGAGATTCCACCTTCACCAGATTCATGGAAGAAAGATACTGCAACGTCTTTTTCGGGGCAACAGCCATCGGGATCCCCAAAACCAGCAGGATGGTTCCCCAGATCACTTCCAACATTTCCTTTATCCTCCGTAAAATCCAGGCCTATACGCGGAAGCAACTTCCGCCCACAAACTCCCGCACAATGGAATTGTTGGGCATATCTTCGCTGGACACGCCCAGAAAATATTCCAGAAACTTCAACAGACGCTTTGCCTCAAAATACTCGGCGTCCTCCTTTTTGATACTGTAAAGCAGCGGCTGCGCATAAATCTTGAGTACGCTCAACTCATAGATCAACACGGAATTGAACATGGCGTCGGCGCTTTCCTGATAAGGGAAAATATATTCCTCTTCTCCCCTGCGCACGGAGGGCCATTGGGCGATGGTCTGTTTTGCGCTGATCCCTCTCGTCCTGGCGTCCCGTACCATCCGCCGCAGCAGCCGCCCGTCGGTAGTCGGGATCCGGTTGTGTTCGTCCACGTTGAGGCTGGTGAGGGCGCTGATATAGATCTTATATTTACTTTCCAGCGGGAGCGCATAGGACATCCTGTCGTTCAGCCCGTGGATCCCCTCGATGACCAGAATATCGTCCTGCTTCAACGTCAGCATATCGCCGTTGTATTCCCGCCGTCCGGTCTTGAAATTATAGGTGGGCATGGACACCGTTTTTCCAGCCAGCAGATCGCACATATCCCGGTTGAACTGTTCCACGTCGATGGCTTCCAGACATTCAAAATTATACTGTCCGTTTTCATCCCTGGGCGTATTGTCCCGATCCACGAAGTAATTGTCGATGGCGATGGGATACGGCTGCAGCCCGTGGGTTTTTAACTGCACGGACAGCCGATGGGAAAACGTGGTCTTACCGGAAGACGAAGGCCCTGCGATCATGACGAACTTCACATGGCCCCGGGATGCGATATCCGAAGCGATGGCGCCGATGCGGCTTTCCTGCATGGCCTCCTGCACCAGGATCAGTTCCGCCAGATCCCCGCCGCAGATCTTATCATTCAGATCGCCCACGGTATCGATCCCGATGCGCTCCCCCCAGCGGGTGGATTCCAACAGCGTATGAAACAGATGCTCCCTCTCTTCAAAGGTGGGCACCTTTTCCGGTTCCCGGGCCGAGGGCAGCATGAGCAGCAGCCCTTCGCGGTAAGGCAACAGATCGAACTGCGTCAGATAGCTTGTATCCGGCACCATGTATCCATAGTTATAATCATAGTAACCGTCCAGGCAATAGACGTTGATATAGGAACCCCGGCGGTACTTAAAAAGCTGCACCTTATCCGTCATCCCCTGGGAAGCGAACAGCTCGATGGCCTCCTCCGTGGGCCAGGCGGTCTTGGTAAAAGGAAGCGCCTGCCCTACAAGCTCTTCCATTCTCTTTTTAACCGCCTCCAAAAAAGGGGCATCGATAGTCAGGCTGCCCCGGGGCGAACAGTACAACCCCTGCCCGATGGAAAATTCCACCTTCATCATGCCCTTCCAGGGCGCGCCGGCCACATCGGCCGCCGCCTTCATCAAAAGCATGACGGCGCTGCGTTCATAGGTATCATGCCCGATCTTATCGTGGACCGTCAGAAAAGAAACAGCGGCCCCATCCTTCGCCCTGCGAAACAGTTCCTTTATCTTCCCGTCCGCTACGGCCAGCACGATCCTGTGGGCATAGTCCTTTTGAACCTCACCGGCGACCTGTCCGTAGGTCGGTGCGTTTTCATAGACGCATTTTTTACCGTCTACAAATATCCTCATCCGTCCCCTCCTTTATTTTGCCGTCCCTTCCTCCGCTGCAAAATCCTGCAAAAAGCAGCGCACCTTTTTGGCGAGTTCCCCTTCCTGCAAAAGCTGGCGCTGCCTCTGCCAAAGGCGTTCTTTGCCTCCCCCATCCCGGGCCGCCCTGCATGCGCCGGTAAGCTGTCCGGTCAATGCAGCGTTCTTTTCTATCGTATGCTCCAAAAAGGTGGAAAAGACCGGCGGCCTGTTCCATAGCAGCTGCGGTCCGAAACGCGTCAGGGCGTCCTTTTTTTCTGCGGACGTAAACCCCTGCGCCTCCATCCCCTCAAGCAGTCTTTCCTGCCGTTTTGCGGCGCGCCGTACCAGGGGGCGGATCGCTTCGCCCTTCTCCTCTACATGGGCCGCCTGTATGACGGGATAGAACTTCCCGTCCTCAAATACCATATCCTCCGCTGTGATTGCAAAGCCATGTTCCATCAGCCAGCCGCGTACCAGCCATACCTCGGACTGGGGCTCCAGGATCAGCCACTTTAAGGCCGCCGTTTTGTCCGGGTGATCGGACAGGATCCTGATGATCAGCCTGCCTCCCATCCCCGCGGCGATCATGGCCTGCGCGCCGCCGTTTCCCACCGGCACCCGCATAAGGCCATCCGAAAGCACCGGCGTGATCCTGTCCTCAAACCCCGCCAGCGCGATATGTTCCCTGGCGCGCTCCAGGGGGCCCATCCGCACGTCGGCCGCATAAACGTGGGGGCAAATGCCATGGGAAACCAGATAGAGCGGCACATAACCGTGATCGCAGCCGATATCGGCCGCGATATAGCCGGCGGGCACCAGGCCGGCTACCGCCAGCATCCGCGCTGAAAGCGCCGCCGTTTTCCCCTGCGCCGTCAATCCAGATAGTCCTTCAGTTTCCTGCTGCGGCTGGGATGGCGGAGCTTGCGCAGCGCTTTCGCTTCGATCTGACGGATACGCTCACGGGTGACGGAGAACTCCTTCCCCACCTCTTCCAGCGTCCTGGCCCTGCCGTCATCCAGGCCGAAGCGCAGGCGCAGCACCTTCTGTTCCCGTTCGGTCAGCGTGCCCAGCACCTCTACCAACTGTTCCTTTAAGAGCGTAAACGCCGCCGCGTCCGCCGGCACCGGCACGTTGTCATCCTGAATGAAGTCTCCCAGATGGCTGTCTTCTTCCTCGCCGATAGGCGTCTCCAAAGAAACCGGCTCCTGGGAGATCTTCAGGATCTCCCTCACCCGGTCCACCGGCATCTTCATCTCCTCCGCGATCTCCTCCGGAGTGGGTTCACGCCCCAGTTCCTGCAGCAGTTGGCGGCTGACGCGGATCAGCTTGTTGATGGTTTCTACCATATGCACCGGAATGCGGATCGTCCTGGCCTGATCCGCAATGGCCCTGGTAATGGCCTGTCGGATCCACCAGGTCGCATAGGTGGAAAACTTGTATCCTTTGCGATAATCAAATTTCTCCACCGCTTTGATCAGCCCCAGATTGCCTTCCTGGATCAGATCCAAAAACAGCATGCCGCGTCCCACATACCGCTTGGCAATGCTGACCACCAGGCGCAGGTTGGCTTCGGCGAGGCGTTTTTTGGCGTCCTCATCCCCCATCTCCATCCGCTTGGCCAGTTCGATCTCCTCCTCGGCGGAAAGCAGCGGCACCTTGCCGATCTCCTTTAAATACATGCGGACCGGATCTTCGATGCTGATGCCATCTGGAATGGACAAATCCAGGTTCTCGACATCCATTTCCTCCTCCGTCATGAGGATCTCCTCATCGGGGATGTCGTCGTCCTCCGTGATGCGCAGCACATCGATATTATTCTTTTCCAGCGTATCCAGGATCTCGTCGAACTGCTCCTCCTCCAGATGCAGATCGGCAAAATAGTCGCTGATCTCCTGGTATTCCAGCACGTTCTTTTTCTTCCTGGCCAGAACCAGGAGCCCCTTTAACTTCTCCTCGAACTTCGCTCTTGTGTTTTCGTCCATGTCCGTTTACATCCTTCCTGTGTCTGTTTCTATTGTTAACGCTATCGCAGGGAAATATGCGTTTTGCTAAGTTCTTCCAACAGCTTCTTGCCCTCTATCGCGCGCTTTATGGAGTCTGCGTCGCTGCCCGGGGCTTTGCTGTCGCGTTCGTAGCTGTTGCGTTTGACCGTATAGACGATATCCCGGATCGCCTTCTCCTGTTCCTGCAGGCTGTCCATCCGTTCCAGGCGCGCATGGAAAAGGGAGGACACTTCCCGCTGCTCCTCTTCTTCCTCAAACATGCTAACGATCGCCGCCGGATCTACCCGTCCTGCTTCCAGGCCCTCAAACAGCCTGTGCGCCACGGTCACATAGAGTTCCTCCGTAAAATCCGACGGAGAGATATACTTTTTGATCTGAGGGTAAAGCTGTGGCTGATCCGCCAGCCAGGTCAACAGAAGCTTCTGCGCCTTTTTCACCCCATCCTGCGGCGATACTTTGGCAGAAGTCCCCGATTTTGGCCTTTCCGCCGGTCTGGCCAGCCCGTTTTGCAGAGCGTAGCCGTTTACCAGCCTTCGCAGGCCCTCAAATCCGATCCCATAGCGTGCGGCCACAGCCTCCAGGTAATTATTCCTCTCCACCTCTTCCGGGATCTCGCACAGCTTCCGGGCCACAGCCCTGTGAAAACCGGTCTTTTTCTCGGGATCTGCCATATCGTACCCCTTTTGAAGCTGATCCAGTTCAAAGAAAAAGCTGTTCTGCGCCCCGTCGAGCCGCTTCTGGAACTCTTCGGCGCCCCTCGCCTTGATAAATTCGTCCGGATCCTTGTAGGGCCGCAGATCGATGACCCTGCCGGTCATCCCTGCTTCGCGCAGGATCCCGATGGCGCGCAGCGCCGCTTTCACCCCGGCCTCATCGCTGTCGTAGGACAAAAGCACTTCGTCGGTATAGCGCCTGAGCAGATTCGCCTGTCCGGCCGTAAACGCGGTTCCCAGCGAGGCCACCGCCTGCGTAAAGCCCGCCTGATGCATCGCTATGACATCCATGTATCCTTCGCAGAGGATGAAATTGCCCTTCCGGCTTGTCCGGGCAAAATTCAGGCCGTAGAGATTGCGGCTCTTATCGAAGATCTCCGTCTCCGGCGAGTTCAGATATTTGGGCTTGCCGTCCCCCATGACCCGGCCGCCGAAGCCGATAACCCGATGGTTGATATCCTGGATGGGGAACATGACCCGGTTCCAGAATTTATCGTACATCCCGTGCTTTTCATCCACATTGCAAAGTCCCGCGTCCCGGATCAGGTCCTGGCTGTAGTTTTTGGACTTCAGATACCGGATGAGGTCGTCGCTGTACTTGTTGGAATATCCCAGCCCGAAACGGTTCATCGTCTCTTCGGAAAGCTGGCGCTGCTGCAGATACCGCAGCCCCACGCTGCCCTGGCCGCTTCGAAGCTGGTAATAAAAATATTTGGCCGCCTCCTTGTTGATTTCCAAAAGCCGCATCCGGCGGCTCTGGGCCGCTTTCATTTCCTGGGTATATTCGATCTCGGGAAGCGCCACGCCCGCCCGCTGGGCCAGCGCCTGCACCGCCTCCTGAAACGAATACTTTTCATATTCCATCAGAAAAGTGATGACATTCCCCCCCGCGCCGCAGCCAAAACAATGGTACATCTGTCTGCTCGCCGACACGGAAAACGAAGGGGATTTTTCATTGTGGAACGGGCAGAGCCCGAAATAGCTGCTCCCTTTTTTCTGCAGCCGCACATAGCCGGAGATCACATCCACGATATTATTTTTCATCCTGATCTCTTCGATCAGTTCCTGCGGATAATACATTCCCTGCGTCCGCTCCTTCCCCGCTGCTAGTAACGCCAGGATTTCGGCACAAAGAGTTCCTCGTATTTGGCCAGCGCAAAGCGGTCGGTCATGCTCCCTACATAGTCGCACACCACGCGCTCTTTCGCCTCGCCCTGCCCGATCAGGGCCGTAAAATCCTCCGGCATGGCGTCGATATGGTGCAGGTAATAGTCGTACAGCATCTCCATGAGGATCTCGGCTTTCCCCTCCTCCCCCTTGGCCTGGGGATTGGTGTATACCCTCTCAAACATGAACTGCCGCATTTTCTGCATCGCTTCCTCCACCGGAGGGGACATGCAGATCTCCTTTTTCCCGCTGCTGGCGGATACGATATCGTGGATAAAATGATCCAGCCTCTCCCCGGTCGTGTCGCCGATCACCTCCCGGATCGGCTTTGGAACATCCTCTTCCTTTAAAATCCCCGCCCGGATGGCGTCGTCCATGTCATGATGTATGTAGGCGATCTTATCGGAAAGACGGACCACGCAGCCCTCCAGCGTCATCGGATGCCCTGTGGTCTGATGATTCCGGATGCCGTCCCTGACCTCAAAGGTCAGATTCAACCCCTGACCATCCTTCTCCAGCAGGTCCACCGTCCGCACGCTCTGCTGCGCATGGCAGAACCCATAGGGACAGACCCGGTTTAACGCCCTCTCCCCCGCGTGCCCGAACGGCGTATGCCCCAGATCGTGCCCCAGGGCGATGGCCTCCACCAGTTCTTCATTGAGCCGCAGCGCCCTGGCGATGGTCCTGGCGTTCTGCGAAACCTCCAGCGTATGGGTCAGCCGCGTGCGGTAGTGGTCCCCCATGGGGGACAAAAAAACCTGGGTCTTATCCTTGAGCCGCCGGAAGGCCTTGCTGTGGATAATGCGGTCCCGGTCCCGCTGAAAGACCGGCCGGATATCGCACTGGGGTTCTTCCCGCATCCTGCCGCAGGATCTGTTGCTCAGCGTCGCATACGGGCTTAAATACTGCTCTTCCCATTTTTCCAGATCTTCCCGGATGTTCAACTGCCCCTCCCGTCCATCGCCGCCGGCGATCTATCTGCAAATATCATAGATGAACTCCGCGTTCTTTTCCATCGCTTCATACGCCGTCTTAAAGGGCGACATCTGAAACACATGCCACATACCCTTATAGACGTCGATCTTCACAGAGACGTTGGCCTTTACCAATTTTTTATGCAGATTAACGGCGTCTGATAACAGCATTTCATTGTCCCCCACCTGAATATAGACCGGCGGGAAGCCTTCAAAGTCTCCAAACAGCGGCGAGATCAGCGGATCTGACAGATCCCGTCCCTGCGCGTAATTGCTCGTCATCCACTGCAGGTATTCCGGATCCAGCACCGGATCCAGGCCGGCCTTTGCCGTATAGCTTTTGCCCGAGGCCGTCAGATCCGTCCACGGGGACAAAAGCACCAGCCCCCTGGGCAGAAGCCTGCCCTGGGCTTTCAGCCGCAACACCAGCGAAAGCGCCAGATTGCCCCCTGCGGAATCCCCCGCTACGATCACGTCCCGGGCGCCGTACCCAAACTGCATCAGATGATCCCAGGCCGCCATCGCGTCCTCGCAGGCCGCCGGATACGGAAACTCCGGCGCCAGACGATAGTTAAAACAGAACACATCCATGGAAGTGGACTCGGCCAGCTTCGTGGTCAGCGTCCTGGCGTATACCATGCTTCCCGTAGAATAGCCGCCGCCGTGGCAATAGAGGATGACATATTTTTTCATATGGGCCCTCTGCACCCTGACCCATTCGCAGTCCATCTCCCCGACCTGCACATCCGTATAATCCACGCTGCGTTCCGTGCCAAACAAAGCCCCGATCCGTTCCTGGGACTGTCTGTGCCTATCGATATCCGGCTGCTCTACGATACCGTGTACCCGGCGGATCAAATGCATCAGATTTTGATTCTGCTTGTCCGTCAACGCGATACATCCTCCGTTTGCACATACTTATAGATAATACGACTATAACACAAAATCGGCGCGCCGTAAAGAACGCGGTTTCGATTCTCTTGTTTTTCCGGGAAAAAATGTGTATACTCCTGTAAGAAGGCAATATGCCTCAGACGGCTGCCGCCAAAACCGCTGCCGGGAAGGAAACTGCCATGACGCAACGCGATCTCACAAAAACCTGGTACGGGCTGGATCTCTCCGCCATCGTCTATCCGACGCTGCAGCGCAGGGATTTTTCTTCCGTATACCGGATCTCCGTCCTTCTGAAAGAGGAAGTGCGCCCTGCGCTTCTACAGCAGGCCATCGATATTGCCCTGAAGCGTTTTCCCACCTATCGGGCCGCCATGCGCAGGGGGCTGTTCTGGCGCTATCTGGAGCCCAACAACAGGCCGGGGCCTTATGCGCAGCCGGATATCCGCAATTTCTGTATGCCCATGCCCTTCCGGAGCAATAACCGCTACCTGATCCGCTTTTATTATTACGGACGGCGCATCAGCCTGGAAGCCCACCACAGCCTGGGGGACGGCACGGGCGGCATGTGCCTTCTGCAGACTGTGACCGCAGTCTATTTGAGGCTGATGGGCCATTTTGTTTCCAACGGTTACTCTGTCCTTGACGTAGGGCAGCCGCCGGACCCGGAAGAACTGGAAGACGCCTATATGCGCTATGCCAACGCCAAGGTTCGGCCGCAGCGCCCCGCCGAGCGGGCCTACCGCGTCCGGGGCATAAAAGAGCCCGTCCACACCTTCAATGTCATCGCGGGCGTCCTGCCGCTGGATGAAGTTCAAAAAAAGGCGCGGCAATACAGCGTCTCGATCACAGAATACCTGAATGCGGTCCTGCTTTACGCGCTTTTAGACAAGCAGGCCCAGTCCCCTCATTTTAAGCTGCGCCCCGTGCGCATCGCCATGCCGGTGAACCTGCGCCGCTTTTTCCCTTCCCGGACGCTGCGCAATTTCATTACCATGGTCTATCCTTCCATCGATCCCAGGCTGGGGGATTACACCTTTGAAGAGATCGTAACGCAGGTACACAACTATATGCGCTACTATATCAACGACAAATTCCTGCGGGGGGACATCACCACCAACGCCGCCACCAAGAGAAACCCCCTGATCCGCATCGTCCCGCTGTTTATCAAGGATTTCTTCGTCCGGCTCTTCTATTCCCGGGTCCAGGACAGACATTCCTCCGCCGGGCTGACCAATATGGGCGCGGTCAAGGTCCCCGAGGACATGAAACCCTATTTGGAACGGTTCGATATTTATATGGGAGTTCCCTACTCGGCGCGTACCAACTGCGCCGTCATCAGCTATGAAAACCTGCTGACCATCAATTTTGCAAGCTGTATCGTAGAAACCGACGTGGAGCGCCGCTTTTTCAGAAAACTCGTGGAAGATGGCATCCCCGTTACGATCGAAAGCAACCGGAAGGGAGAATAAAATGTCCTACTGTGTAAACTGCGGGGTCAAACTGGATCCGTCCTTAAAACGCTGTCCGCTGTGCAATACCCCGGTCCTCAATCCCAACGAAACGACCTTTGCAGCGCCTTCCCCTTTCCCCGAAAAAACGGGGCAGGTAGAGGTCGTCAAAAGCAGGGATCTGGCCATCCTGCTATCCGTTTCCCTGATCGCCACTGCGGCGGTCAGCGCGCTTTTAAACCTTCTGGTCTTTTCCTCCGGTCTGTGGTCCCTCTATGTGGTGGGCGCCTGTCTGGTACTCTGGGTACTGGCCCTCCCTGCCGTCATCTACAGCCGCCTGCCCATCTACGGGTATCTGCTGTGCGACGGGATCGCCATCGCGCTGTATCAGTATATGATCAGCTTCAATACCGCCAGCCACAGGTGGTTTTACGGCCTGGGGCTGCCCATCACAGCGCTGTGTACCGTGATCGCCCTGGCCTTTTCCCTTCTCGTCCGGCGCCTGTCCTCGGCTTTTTTGATGGTGGGGCTGTACGCTTTCCTGAGTATCGCCATATTTTGCGTCGGGCTGGAACTGCTGATCCGCCATTACCTGGAAGCGCCCCTTTTGCTCACCTGGTCGGCTATCGTCCTGGCCATCTGCACCGTCATCGCGATCTCCCTGATCACGATCCTTTCCCGCTCCCGTCTGCGCGACGCGGTGCGCAGGCGTCTGCACTTCTGATACGCTATCGCGCTGCCCATCGTTCTCAGGCGTGGGCTGCCTCCACTTCCTCCAGGCTCTCTTCGCTGTCAATATCCCCGTTGTCCATTACCA
>X22_European_Rabbit__coassemble_176_pt1 | contig 15109 bp, 16 predicted proteins | sample X22_European_Rabbit__metabat2_low_PE_003 | metagenome-assembled genome bin X22_European_Rabbit
GTCCGGGGCTTTCAGAAGAAGGGCAATGTGGTGGCCATGACCGGGGACGGCATCAACGACGCGCCCTCCCTGAAAGCGGCGGACGTGGGGGTGGCCATGGGGAAAAACGGGACGGACGTGGCGCGCCAGGCCTCGGATATCGTTCTGACTGACGACAACTTCGCCACCATTGAGAAAGCGATCGAGGAAGGGCGGGGCGTCTATGAGAACATTAAGAAATCCGTGATCTTTCTGCTGTCTTCAAACCTGGGCGAGATTTTGACCATGTTCACGGCGGTGCTGATGGGGCTTTCGTCCCCCTTAAAATCCGTCCACATCCTCTGGATCAACCTGATCACCGATTCCCTGCCGGCCCTGGCCCTGGGCGTGGACAGAAACGACGGGAAGGCGCTGATGAGCCGGCCGCCCCGCAGGGCGCAGGAAAGCCTGTTTTCGCAAAAAGGGCTGTCCAGGACGCTGCTTTACGGCTTTTTGATCGGCCTGATCAGTTTGACCGCCTATTTTACGGTGCCATACGGGATGCTGCGCGCGGCGGGGGAGACCGTCAGCCTGGCGCGGCTCGATACCCTGCTGCAAGACGGCCAGGTGTTGGTACGGGCACAGACCTATGCCTTCACCGTGCTTGGCATATCGCAGTTGTTCCACGCCATCGGGATGCGGGATGTGCATCGCTCCGTGTTTTGTATGCATCCGTTGGAAAACCGGATGATGATCGCCGCCTGCCTGACGGGCGTTGCGCTTCAGTTTCTGGTGACGGAGATTCCCTTTTTCGTGGGCGCCTTTTCTACGGTCCGGCTCCTGCCGGCGGAGTGGCTGTATCTGGCCGGCCTCGCCTTGTTTCCGCTGCTTGCCCACGAGCTTTTGGTGGTGTTAAACCAGGATGTGTCCCCAGGATGAACGGTCGGGACAGGAGAGGCGGTAATATGCAGCAGATCGCAGAAAAGATCGGCAGACTGTTTCCGGAAGAACTGCGTCCGAAATGGGAAAGGGCGATACGCCTGGGCGGGCGGCTGCAGGAGATCCGGCTTCGGGTCGGGCAGCCGGCTATGCTTTATCTGGAGGACGGGGAGTGGTTCCTGGAAAAAACCGGGGATCTGACAAGGGAAATCGGCAGGGCGGACCGTCCGGGCAGGGAAGAACTGAGCGCTATTTTAAAAAATATATGCCGGTATTCCTTTTATGCCTATGAGGAAGAAATGGGACGGGGGTATGTGACCGCAGCAGGGGGATTTCGTATCGGCCTGGCCGGGGAAGTGGTCACGGGTCCGGATGGCGCGATCCGCAACATCCGTTACGTTTCCAGCTTAAACATCCGGATCGCCCGGGAAGTCAAAGGAGCAGCCCAGGGCGTCCTGCCCTGGCTGTACAGGGGACAACGCCTGTATAATACGCTCATCGTCTCGCCTCCGGGCTGCGGGAAAACGACCCTTTTGCGGGACCTCATCCGGCTGGTGTCGGACGGCAGCCCTCTGGCGGCGGGACAGACCGTGGGGGTGGTGGATGAAAGGTCCGAGATCGCAGGCTGTTTTCAGGGCGTACCGGCGAAGGATGTGGGGATGCGCACGGACGTATTGGACGGTTGTCCCAAGGCCCAGGGAATGATGATGCTGCTGCGCTCCATGGCGCCCAGGGTGATCGCGGTAGATGAGCTGGGAAGCCTGGAGGACATCCACGCCCTGGAACAGGTGATCGGATGCGGGTGCAGCGTGCTGGCCACCCTGCATGCTTCCTCTTATGAGGAGGCGCTGCAGAAGCCGTTTCTGGAATCCCTTTTGCGGGAAAAGGCCTTTGAGCGCTTTTTGATCCTTCCGGGAAAAGGAGGCCGTTTCGGCGTGGGCAGGGTGATGGATGAAGCGGGCGCTGTATTGGGGGAAAACGTATGAACTGGTCATATCTGGGCGCCTGTCTGCTCCTGGTCGGCAGCGCCGGGGTAGGAATGTGCGTCTGCCGGGAAAGGAAGCAAAGGCTGCATCAACTGTCCCTTTTTGCAGGGGTGTTTGAACAGATCGCGGTGGAAATGGGATACAGCAGGATTTCCCTGCCGGAGATTTTTCTGGAACTGTCGGAAAAAATGGACGGCGGCCCGGATGGAAAACTGGGGGAAACGCTGGGGCGGATCGGCCGGCGCATGGAAGACGGCCGGGGGCAGGGAGTGGAAAAGCTCTGGCAGGAAGAGATCGGCGCCTATCTGGAGGATGTCAGGATTCCAAAACCGCAGCGGGAGAAGATCCTGATCTTTCCGCGGGCAGTCTGGTATCCGGACGGCCAGCGGCAGCAGGCGGCGGTGTTGGCTTTTTCCGAAGAAATGGAACAGGCGGTGCAGGACGCCAGGCGCAGGCGGCGGGAAGAAGACCGCGTTACGATGGCGTTGGGCGTGGCGGCAGGGTGTCTGTTGGCGATCCTGCTGCTTTAGAATAATTTTGAAGAAAGGTACCGACAGGCATGGAGATCAGTCTGATTTTTAAGATCGCGGCAGTGGGGATCCTGGTGACGATACTGAGCCAGGTACTCAAACACAGCGGGCGGGAGGAGCATGCTTTCCTTCTGTCCCTGGCCGCGCTGATCCTGGTTCTCAGTTGGATCGTGCCCTATATCTACGATCTTTTCACCACAATACAGCAATTGTTTTCGCTGTGAGCGGCGGAGGTGTCTATGGAGTTTGTAAAAGTCGGCGCCCTGGCGATCCTGGGGGTGATGACGGGCGTCCTTTTGAAAAGCGGGAAACAGGAATACGGGACGTATGCGGGAATAGCGGTCTGTCTGCTGGTGTTCTCCTGTACCCTGGCCTATATGGGGCAGATCCGGGAGCAGCTTTTGGGGCTGTTTTCCTATCTGTCCTCGGGAGAACGCTATTTTGCCCTGATCTTTAAGGTCGTGGGGATCGCGTGGATCTGCGAATTCGTATCGGGGATCTGCAGGGACAGCGGTTTTTCGGCGATCGCCTCCCAGGTGGAGCTGTTTGGCAAGATCGCCATTCTCTTTTCAGGTATGCCGGTCTTTTTGGCCCTGATGGAGACGATCGCCGGGTTTGTGGGGTGAAAACCCAAAAACGTGCCTGCAGCATGGAGGGAAAATGGAACGCTATCTGGAACAGTTGGATCTGGCGGAAATGATGGAGGAACTGGACAGGTTTTTCCCGGAATTTGCGCTGGATTTTTCAAAGGTATTCGGACAGATCCTGCGGGGGGATGTGAAAGGCGCCTTTGGGAGCGCCTGGGGGGAGATTTCCGGCGCTTTTCTGGCGCAGATGGACGGGATGCGCCAGATCATGGTTTCCATCCTGATCCTGGGCCTGCTTTCCATGCTGGTTTCCGGCCTGGCCGACGGGGTAGAGAACAGGCAGATCGTGGATATTACCCATTACCTCTTTTTTTTGCTGCTTTTGACGATCCTTTTGAAAATATTCTGGCAGTGCTATCAGACGGCCCAGGGGGTTTTGGACAGGACGACGCAGTTTTCCAGGCTGACCCTGCCGGCCCTGTGCCTTTCCCTGGGGCCTTCGACGGGGACTTTAACGGCGGTAGGATATTATGAACTGGCCATGGCGTTTATCTTCCTGATGGAATCTTTTCTGCTGCGGCTGTGTCTGCCGCTTCTGTCCGCGTTCATGCTGCTTTTGCTGATGAACGGCGTGTGGGAAGAGGGAAAGCTTTCGGCTCTGATGGAGCTGTTGGAACAGGGGCTTTCCGGCGCGGTCAAAGTGTCTCTGACGGCCGTAGCGGGATTGGGGGTCCTGCAGTCTATGGTGGCCCCCGCCCTGGACAGCCTGCAGCGGGATACGGTGCAGAAAGTGATCGCGGCGGTGCCGGGATTTGGGGGAATTGCGGAAAGCGCGGCGCAGGTGCTGATCGGGTCGGCGCTGCTGATCAAAAACAGCCTGGGACTGCTTTTGTTGCTTTCCCTTCTGGTCCTTGCTGCCCTGCCGCTGTTGAAGCTGTTTCTTTACGCCGTCCTTTTAAAGGTTTGCAGCGCGCTGATCGGGATCGTGGCGGACAAGAGGCTTTCCAACTGTGTGAATAAGACGGCGGATGCGGTTTTTCTGGCGCTTAAGCTTTCCGGCGCCGGTACGGCGGGTTTTTTTATCCTGACAGCGATCATGACCTGTCTGGTGGGGCGGTGACGATGGACAAGATGCTCGGATGGCTCAAGGAAACGGCGGTCTTTATGCTGGCCGCCCAAATGGTCTTTCACTTCATGCCGGGGAAAAAGTATGAACGGTATGGGCGGATGGTGGCAGGCGTTCTGGTGCTGGCCCAGATCTGTATTCCCATGCTGACGTTGGGAAAGGAAGCGCGGATCGGGGATTTTTTGGGACAAATCGACCGGTGGGAGGGGGAGCAGGACATGTTTGTCAGACAGTTGGAAGGATTGGAGGAGATGCAAACCGCGCTGTCTCAGGAGGAACTGACGGGTTATGTGCAGGAAAAAGTGGCGAAAGAAGCTGCTCAGGCGGGCGTGGCCTTTCAGGGCGTTTCCCTGAAAAACGACGTGCTGGTGATCGAAGTAAGCGATAGCCTGCCATCCGCTTTTGCAGATCCGGAAACGTCCCGGGAACTGACGCAGCGGTTTGCAGAGGCCCTGGGCATGGATCCCAAGAAAGTGGAGGTGATCTGTCATGGATAAATTGCGAAACTGGTGCAAAGAAAAGCTGACGAAAAACAACATGATCATTCTGGCGCTCTCCGGCCTTCTGCTCATGATCATTGCGCTTCCTGTACACAACATCGAAGCGGACCGGGAAAAAACCACACAGTCCGGTCTATTGGACAAAGCGGAGGATAGAATAGAAGAAACAGAGGAAGAAAACGGCCGGGAGGAGGCCATGGAGAGGAGGCTGGAACAGTTTTTGGCCCGCATGGACGGCGTGGGGGAAGTCGAGGTGATGCTCACCTTTTCGGATTCCGGGGAGCGCGTTGTGGAGAAGGATGTTCCCTACAGCCAGTCCCGGACGGACGAGAGCGATGGGAACGGGACCAACAGGACCATAGCATCCAGGGATCAGAGGGAGGAGACGGTCTATACGGAGGGGCAGATCCCCTATGTGAAAAAGACCCTTGCGCCCCGGGTGCAGGGCGTTACGGTACTGGCGCAGGGAGGCGGTTCGGCTGTGGTGCGGGCGCAAATTACCGAGGCGGTCATGGTATTATTTGGGCTGGAGCCACATAAAATAAAAGTAGCAAAGCTGGACGGCGGGGCTGAGAGAACCGCCGCCACAAAAAATCCATGAGGAAAGCAGAGGGAACGGAAATTGAAAAATGTATTCAAGCGGAATCAGGTCATGATCACGGCGCTGGCCATCATGATAGCGGTGGCGGGGTATCTGAACTTTGCTGGGACCAGGATACAGGACGAGGATCTGGTGCGGACGGATGCGGCGGTATCGGAGGATGAGATGACCATGCTCCTGGATCTTTCGGATGAGGATATCGCCGGAGAGATCCCCGGACTGGAAGACGACGGAGACGCCATCGTATCGGAGAATTTCCTGGATACGGATATGCAGGTGGCGGATCAGGCCAGCCTTTCCGTCGTTTCGGACTACATAGATGAAGGGATGGCGGAGGAACTGCAGGAAGATGCGGTGATGAGCCAGGATGCGGAAGTACAGGACGGGGAGACGCCGGGAGAGGCGGTGTATACCAGCAGCTCCGCCATGTCTTCCCTGGCCGGGGCCAGACTGTTGAAAGAACAGACCAGGGCGCGCAATAAGGAGACCCTGCTTGAGATCATCAATAACGCCAACATCAGCGAAAGCCAGAAGCAGGAGGCAGTGGACAATATGATCGCCATGACGGATATGGCAGAGCGGGAGACTTCTGCGGAAGTCATGCTGGAGGCCAAGGGATTTTCGGACGCCGTTGTGACGATTACGGGAGACTGCGCCGATGTGGTTGTGGCGGAGACTTCCCTGACCGATATCCAGTGCGCGCAGATCGAGGATATCGTGTCCCGCAAGACGGGCGTGACGGCGGAGAATATCGTGATCAATCCCTTCTCCGGAGAGTGAGAACTGCTGCATCAGAAAATCCGTGCCAAAACCGGAAGAATGTGGTAGACTGGTTACAGTTCCTTCGTGATGACCGGATGAGGTACGGAGGATGAACTGGCCGGGGATGGCCCGGCAGGAGGGAGAACGGATCGATGAAGAGGGTTTTTTTGATCGTACTGGACAGCGTGGGGATCGGAGCGATGCCGGATGCCGCTTCCTATGGAGACGCCGGTGTCAATACCTTAAAGGCCGCCGCCTCAAGTCCCCGTTTTGATACGCCCAATCTGGAAAGGCTTGGACTTTTTCATTTGGACGGGATGGAATGGCATGGGAAAAGGGGCGCTTTTGAGGGACGGATCGCGCGGATGAAAGAAGCGTCCTGCGGAAAGGACACGACGGTGGGGCACTGGGAGATCGCCGGCATTCGTTCGGCGCGGCCGCTGCCTACCTATCCGGAAGGGTTCCCTGTAGAAGTGATCCGGCGCTTTTCCCAGGTGGTTGGGAGGGGCGTTTTATGTAACCGGCCCTATTCCGGCACCGCGGTCATACAGGATTACGGGGATGAACATGTGAGAACCGGCGATCTCATCGTTTATACCTCTGCGGACAGCGTTTTCCAGATCGCGGCCCATGAGGATGTGGTGCCGACAGCAGAGCTGTACCGCTGCTGCGAGATCGCAAGGGCGCAGCTTACCGGAGAGCATGGCGTGGGACGGGTCATCGCACGGCCCTTTGCCGGAGAGAGCGGGCATTATTTCAGGACCGCAGGGCGGCACGACTATTCCCTGGAACCGCCCTCCGTCACGATGTTGGATCAGCTCCGGGAAGCCGGAAAGACGGTGATCGCCGTGGGTAAGATCCGGGACATTTTTGCGGGCAGGGGCATTGGGGAAGCCGTGGCGACTTCCGGCAATGCAGAGGGGATCCAGAGGACGATGGACTATATGGAAAAGGACTTCGAGGGGCTTTGCTTTGTCAACCTGGTGGATTTTGATATGCTTTACGGGCACAGGCGCGATGTGGACGGCTATGCTGCCGCCCTCAGCTATTTCGATGAAAAGCTGCCTAAGCTGCTGGACAGACTGGGACCGGAGGATGTGCTGATGATCACGGCGGACCACGGGTGCGATCCCTCCTATGAGAAGTCCACCGATCATACCCGGGAATATACCCCCTTTCTGATGGCTGGCCCGGGCGTGACGGCGGCCAATCTGGGCACCCGGGATACCTTTGCGGATATCGGCGCCACTGTGCTGGATCTTTTCGGGATAGCGCCCGCTTTTGCGGGAAAGTCTATGGGCAGGTAAGGCGCTGTAGGGAGAAAAGCGCGTTTTTTGACGTATTTATACAGTTGACAGATTCCGCTTTGCTTGGCAAAATGGTAAAGAATGCAAAGCGGCGTCCGCCTGGAGCGGCGCGGCCAGGAGGCTGGAGGAAAAGACATTGAGCGACATAAGGGAAGAGATCAACAGAAGAAGGACGTTTGCCATCATTTCGCATCCGGATGCGGGCAAGACGACGCTGACCGAGAAATTCCTGCTTTACGGGGGTGCGATCAATCTGGCCGGCTCCGTAAAGGGGAAAGCTACGGCGCGGCATGCGGTATCGGACTGGATGGAGATAGAGAAACAGAGAGGGATTTCGGTCACTTCTTCCGTCCTGCAGTTTGAATACGACGGATATTGCATCAATATCCTGGATACGCCGGGCCATCAGGACTTTTCCGAGGACACTTACCGCACGTTGATGGCGGCGGATTCCGCGGTCATGGTCATCGACGGCGGCAAGGGCGTGGAGGCGCAGACCAGGAAGCTGTTTAAGGTATGCGTCATGCGCAGGATCCCGATCTTTACGTTTATCAATAAGATGGACCGGGACGCCAACGATACGTTCGATCTGTTGGACGAGATCGAAAAGGAACTGGGGATCGCCACCTGTCCCGTGAACTGGCCCATCGGTTCGGGGAAGAGCTTCAAGGGCGTGTATGACCGCGAGAAGCAGTGCGTGATCACCTACTCCGATACCGAAAAAGGAACCAGGGAGGGGGAAAGCACCCAGATCCCGCTTTCCGAGCTGGACAGGCTCACGGGCTTTGTGGGGGAAGACCTGAGGGAGAAGCTGCTGGAAGAGATCGAACTTCTGGATGGCGCCAGCGCGGAATTTGATCTGGAAAAGGTGCGGGCAGGCGTTTTAACGCCGGTCTTTTTCGGATCTGCCCTGACGAACTTTGGCGTAGAGGATTTTCTGCAGCATTTTTTACAGATGACGACCGCGCCTTTGCCGCGCCGTGCGGACAGCGGCATGGTCGATCCGGTGGAGAGCGGGTTTTCTGCCTTCGTTTTTAAAATACAGGCCAACATGAACAAGGCCCACCGGGACAGGGTGGCATTCATGCGGATCTGTTCCGGCAGGTTCGATGCCGATATGGAGGTGCGGCATGTGCAGGGCGACCGGATCATGCGCCTGTCGCAGCCCCAGCAGCTCATGGCCAATGACCGCAAGATCCTGACGGAGGCCTATGCCGGGGATATCATCGGCGTATTCGATCCCGGCGTGTTTTCCATCGGGGATACTCTCTGTCTGCCCAGGGAGCAGTTTCGCTATGAAGGGATCCCCACGTTTGCGCCGGAACATTTCGCCAGAGTAAGGCAACTGGATACCATGAAGCGAAAACAGTTTGTAAAGGGGATCAGCCAGATCGCCCAGGAGGGCGCGATCCAGATCTTTCAGGAGCTAAACACGGGCATGGAAGAGATCATCGTGGGCGTGGTGGGCGTCCTGCAGTTCGATGTGTTGAAGTTCAGGCTGGAAAACGAATACAATGTGGAGATCCGTCTGGAGCCGCTGCCCTATGAGCATATCCGTTGGATCGAGAATCACGAGGAAATCCAGATCGATAAACTGGTGGGCACTTCCGATATGAAGAAGGTCATGGATTTAAAGGGGAATCCGTTGCTTCTGTTCGTCAACGCCTGGAGCGTTGGCATGGTGCTGGACCGCAACAAGGGGCTGAAGCTTTCTGAGTTCGGACGTAACTGAAGCGATAGAGGGCGCCATACGATAGAGGATAGGAATGAGAAGAACACCGAAATGTTTTTTATGGATCCTAGCGCTGACAGCATTGCTGGCCGTCGGCTGCGGCGTCCGGGATAAGGGGATATCCGCCCCGGAAAGTGCGCAGGAGGGGGAAACGGAGGCCCTGACGGGTTCCCCCGACGTAGCGCAGGGGGCCGGCGTCGATGTTTGGGACAAGCCCGGGGAGGAGACTTCTGTACCAAAGGCAGCGGAGGGGGATTTCTTTTATTATGGATACGAGACGCTGCAGACGGAGGAAGAACGGCAGTTATATGGGCAAATCCTTACCTCCCTGTTGGAGTGCAGACAGGAGACTGTCCTGCCCGCAGTAGAGAATTCGCTGCTGGATCGCATATTCCAGCGGGTGATGGCGGATCATCCGGAGATCTTTTATGTGGACGGATATTCCGCCACCGCATACAAAATGGCGGGTACGGTGGTAAAGCTCTCCTTTTCAGCCAGTTATACCATGGAACAGGAAGAGATCGAAAGAAGGAAGCCCCTTCTTTCTGAAGCCGTTTCCGGATGGCTTTCCGGGATGGATCCCGGGGCTGGCGATTATGAAAAAGTGAAGTTTTTGTATGAATACCTAATCTTACATACAGACTATGACATGGACAGCGAGGACAGCCAGAATATATGCTCGCCTCTGTTGGGAGGCCGCTCGGTCTGCCAGGGATATGCAAAGACGCTGCAGTATCTCTGCCAGCAGGCCGGGATCCCGGCGATGCTGGTGACGGGGAGCGTGAGGGGGCAGGGACATGCCTGGGATCTTCTGCTGCTGGACGGCGAGTGGTACTATGTGGATCCCACCTGGGGGGACGCTTCCTACCGTCAGGCGGAAAGGGAGGCGTATACGCAGGACTCCTTTCCGGCGGTCAATTATGATTATTTCTGCGTGACGACGGAACAGATCGAAAGAAGCCACAGCATCGGCCCCGGTCAGCAGCTCCCGGAATGTACGGCGGTGGAAGATCAGTATTACAGACGGGAAGGATTATATCTGGAAAAAGCGGATCTGGATGCGGTTGGAAAGATCTTTGAGCGGGCCGGACAGACAGGGGAGAGGGTGGTGATGTTCCAGTGCGCGGACGATGCCGTTTATCAGGAATTGTACCGGCTGCTGATCACGGAGCAGAAGATCTTCGATTACCTGCCGGAGCAGGATCATTCCACGACTTTTTCGGATTCTGACGCCCAGCGGACGTTTACGTTCTGGCTCTAGCAGGCGGTATGCGAAAAGAGGGGGAAACAAATACTAGGCAAAGCAGAGAGGATTTGTTATAATAAAGGACAGCGAAGATCCGAAGGATTCCCGTATGAAACGACGAAACGGGCATATCCCGGAGAAAAGGAGGCACCATTATGGAAAAAGAGACCGGCAAAAATTATGTTCTGCAGGAAAATGAGAGCATTGGATCCGTTCAGATCGCCGATGAAGTGGTGGCGATGATCGCATCCCTGGCGGCGACAGAGGTGGACGGCGTATCCGCTATGGCGGGGACGATAACGAATGAACTGATGAGCAAAGTGGGCGTGAAGAAGCTCACGAAAGGCGTGCGGGTAGAGGTCAGCGATGCGAAGGTGAAGGTGGAGCTGGCGGTCCTGATGGAGTATGGCTATCAGATCCCGGCTACCAGCCAGAAGGTACAGGAGCGGGTGAAGAGCGCCATCGAGAATATGACAGGGCTGACCGTGACGGATGTAGACGTCCGGATCGCAGGCGTGAACATGGGCACCGATAAACAGTGAGCGCGCATATGCCGGGAAAAATCCATGAACAGACGAGAACTGAGAGAACAGATCTTTAAATTGTTAGTCCGCGTTGAATTTAATGATAAGGAAGAGATGCTGCAGCAGTGCGCGCTTTTTTTTGAAGACGAAGAGAATGTCGTGCCGGAAAAGGACATGGCATATATCCGGGGGAAATATGAGCGCATTGCGGAGAAGCTTCCCGAGATCGACAGGATGATCAACGAGACGGCAAAGGGCTGGAGTACGGATCGGATGGGAAAGGTGGATCTTACCATTCTGCGTCTGGCCGTTTATGAGATCCGTTATGACGAGGATGTTCCTACGGGCGTAGCGATCAATGAAGCGGTGGAGCTGGCCAAGAAATTCGGGCAGGAAGGTTCTTTTGCGTTTGTCAACGGCGTCCTGGCGAAGTTCGCATAGCGAAAATGTCGATCGGCATAACTGCCAATCGGTGTAACTGCCAATTGGCGTAAATGCCAATTGGCATCGGGGAAAAGATGAAAAACGTTTACACAGTGACGCAGGTGAATGCCTATATCAGGAATATGTTTACGCAGGATTTCATGCTCCGATCCGTTCTGGTGAAAGGGGAAGTGAGCAACTGTAAATACCATTCCTCCGGACATATTTATTTTACGCTGAAGGACGACAGGGGAACCATTGCCTGCGTGATGTTTGCAGGCAGCCGGGGCGGCCTGAAATTCCGGCTCCAGGAAGGCCAGCAGGTCGTGGCATCCGGCAGCGTGGACGTCTACGAACGGGACGGCAGATACCAGCTCTATGCCAGGCAGATCTGGCTGGACGGCATGGGATTTCTCTATGAGCGGTTTGAACAGCTCAAAAGAAGCCTGCAGGAACAGGGGCTCTTTGCGCCGGAGTATAAACGGCCGATCCCCAGATTCATCCGCACGCTGGGGGTGGTGACGGCGCCTACGGGCGCTGCAGTGAGGGATATCATCAATATCGCATCCCGGCGCAATCCCTATGTGCAGATCATCCTGTATCCGGCCATCGTGCAGGGAGAACAGGCAACAGCCAGCATTGTCAACGGGATCCGGGCGCTGGAGGCGTTCGGGGTGGATGTGATGATCGTCGGACGCGGAGGCGGTTCTATCGAGGATCTTTGGGCGTTTAACGAGGAAGCCGTGGCCCAGGCCATTTTCGACTGCAGCGTTCCCATTATCTCGGCGGTAGGCCATGAGACGGATACGACCATTGCGGATTATGTGGCGGATCTGCGCGCCCCCACACCTTCTGCGGGAGCGGAGCTGGCGGTTTACGACTATGGACTGATGCAGGCGCGGCTGGACGAACTGCAGGCGGCGCTTTTTGCGAAGATGCGGCGCAGGGTGGAAGCGTACCGGAAAGAGGCGCAGCATTTCGGAGTGCGGCTCATGTACTTAAGCCCTGCCGGCCAGATCCGGGAGAAGAGAAACAGCCTGGTACAGATGGAGGAAAGGCTGTCAGACAGGATGGCGGCCCGGCTTCGGGAAAACAGACACAGGCTGCTTTTGGCAACGGAAAAAATGAAAGGGCTTTCCCCTTTGGAGAAGCTCAACCGGGGATTTTCCCATGTGGCGGATGCAGAGGGCAGGACGCTGACGGATGTAAACCGGATCCGGCCGGGGGATCTGATCACCGTCCATATGAAGAACGGGCGGATCATAGCGCAGGTGGAGAAAAAGGAAGAGTGGCAATGGCAGACGAACAGATGACTTTGGAAGAGGCTTTCGGACAGTTGGAGGAAGTGGCGAAGCAGCTGGAGGACGAGAATATTTCCCTGGAAGATTCCTTTGCAGTCTATCAGAAGGGGATGCAGCTTTTGAAGTACTGCAACGACAGCATAGATAAGGTTGAAAAAAAGGTACTCATGCTGAGCGGGGAGGGAAAGCTGGATGAATTTTGAAGAAACGTTAAAGCAGCGGACGCAGGAGGCCCAGGCTATCCTGTCAGCTTACCTGCCTGCAGAGGAAGGCTTTCAGAAGACGGTGCTGGAGGCCATGAACTACAGCGTGCTGGCGGGCGGGAAACGGCTTCGCCCGGTGTTGATGAGGGAAACCTTTTTCCTGTTTGGCGGGCAGGGGGAACTGATCGAGCCTTTTATGGCGGCGCTGGAGATGATACACTCCTATTCCCTGGTTCACGATGATCTTCCCGCCATGGACAACGATGAATACCGCAGAGGGCGTCAGACGACATGGCGCGTCTACGGAGAGGGCATGGCGGTCCTGGCCGGAGACGGGCTTTTAAATTATGCCTATGAAACTGCAGGGCGGGTCTTTGACCTTCTGAAAAAGCGGCGAAGCGAAGCTGGCGGACAGAACGCAGGTGAGGAGCAGTGGCGCGCGGCGGCGAGGGCCCTGCAGGTGCTTGCCCAAAAAGCTGGCGTATATGGGATGGTCGGCGGTCAGTGCGCGGATATTCTGGCGGAAAACCGCAGGCAGGAGGAAGTGACGGAAGAACTGCTTTTCTATATTCACAAAAATAAGACGGCGGCTCTCATAGAAAGCGCCATTATGATCGGAGCCATTCTGGCAGGCGCTTCCGAGGAACAGATCGGGCGGATGGAACGGGTGGCCGAGGACATCGGGCTGGCGTTTCAGATCCAGGACGATATTCTGGATGTGATCGGAGATCAGGATATGCTGGGCAAACCGGTGGGCAGCGACGAGAAGAATCACAAAACCACCTATGTGACGCTGAAAGGCGTAAAGGCCGCACAGGAAGAAGCGGACAGGCTGACCCAAGAAGCGCTTGCCATGCTCCGCTCGTTCGGACAGCGCAATCTGTTTTTGGAGGAACTGGTCGAAGCCCTGATGCACCGGGAGAAGTGAAGAAAAGGAGGCAGGATATGCTTCTGGAACGAATACAGCAGACAAATGACATTAAGAAGATCCCTCCGAAAGAGTATGAGGCGCTGGCAGAGGAGATCCGCCAATTTCTGATCGAGAAGATCAGTGTGACCGGGGGCCATCTGGGTTCCAACCTCGGGGCTGTCGAGTTGACGATGGCGCTGCATCTGGCGCTGAATCTTCCGGAGGACAAGATCGTCTGGGATGTGGGACACCAGTCCTATACCCATAAGCTGCTGACGGGGCGGCGGGAGGGCTTTGATACGCTGCGCAAATACGGCGGCATGAGCGGCTTTCCAAAGCGTAAGGAGAGCGACTGCGACTGTTTTGACACGGGACACAGTTCCACGTCCATTTCCGCCGGGCTTGGGCTGGTACGGGCCAGGGATCTGGCGGGCGGATCCAACACGATCGTCTCCGTCATCGGGGACGGCGCCCTGACCGGAGGCATGGCCTATGAGGCGCTCAATAACGCTGCCAGGATGGAGAGCAACTTCATCATCATCTTAAACGACAACAATATGTCCATTTCTGAAAATGTAGGCGGCGTATCCAAATATCTGAACAATATCCGAACCTCCAACGCTTATCTGGATGTCAAGGACGGCATTTACAATACCATCCGCAAGACGAAATACGGCGACGGGATCGTCACCGGTGTGCGGCGCGCGAAAAACAGCCTAAAGCAGCTGGTGATTCCCGGCATGTGGTTTGAAGATATCGGGATCACCTATCTGGGCCCCGTGGACGGACATGATGTAAAGGGCCTTGTGCGCGTGATCCGTGAGGCGAAGCGGCGCAAGAACTGCGTGCTGATCCATGTGCTGACCCAGAAGGGAAAAGGGTATTCTCCGGCGGAGAAGCATCCCGCCCGTTTCCATGGGGCGGAACCTTTCGATGTAAAGACAGGCATCCCGCTCAAAAAGAAAACCAAGGCGAACTATACGGACGTATTCTCCACCGTTATGGTCAAGCTGGCGGCCAGGGAACCGGACGTGGTGGCCATCACTGCGGCGATGCCGGACGGCACGGGGCTCAAGCGGTTTCGGAGCATGTACCCGGAGCGGTTTTTCGACGTGGGGATCGCGGAGGAACATGCGGTGACCTTCGCCGCAGGACTGGCGGTGGGCGGCCTGCACCCTGTCGTGGCCATCTACTCTTCTTTTTTGCAGAGGGCCTACGACCAGATCCTGCACGACGTATGCCTGCAGAACCTGCCGGTGATCTTTGCCATCGACCGGGCGGGGCTTGTGGGAAGCGACGGGGAAACCCATCAGGGAATCTTCGATCTTTCCTATCTTTCTTCCATTCCCAATATGCATATCATGGCGCCCAAGAACAAATGGGAGCTTTCCGATATGATGAAATTTGCTTACGCTTTTAAGGGGCCGATAGCCATCCGTTATCCCAGGGGAGAAGCCTACGACGGGCTGCAGGG
>X22_European_Rabbit__coassemble_178_pt1 | contig 15008 bp, 14 predicted proteins | sample X22_European_Rabbit__metabat2_low_PE_003 | metagenome-assembled genome bin X22_European_Rabbit
GCAAGACTATCGTCCACAAAATCCCGAAAATAGCTTCTTGAAATTCATTTAAGGCGATTTTTATTAGGAAAGAATCGAAAGGAGGAATCAAGAAACAAATGAAAAAGAAAAGCAACGCTTTTCGTCACTGGATCCAGGCGGCGTGGTTCGCTTTGACCAACGGCTATGCAGCCGGCTATCTTAAGGGGAAGATCTTTACCGGAAAAACCAAAACCCTCTGTGTGCCCGGTCTGAACTGCTATTCCTGTCCGGGCGCCCTGTATGCCTGCCCCATCGGTTCCCTGCAGGCGGTACTGGACAGCGGTTCCTTTAAGATGTCCTGCTATGTATTCGGTATCCTGATGGCGTTCGGCACATTCCTGGGCCGGTTCATCTGCGGCTGGCTTTGCCCCTTCGGGTTCGTTCAGGATATGCTCAACAAGATTCCTCTCAAGAAAAAAGCCAAGAATATGCCGGGCGATAAATATCTTAGGTATCTGAAATATGTGGTCCTAGTGCTGTTTGTCATCATCCTTCCGTACTTTGCGAAAGGGTCTCTGGTCGGGACGCCCTGGTTTTGCAAATGGATCTGCCCCAGTGGAACGCTTCTGGGCGGGATCCCTCTGGCCATTGGCAACGAGGGGATCCGCAGCGCCACAGGCATTCTCTTCCGCTGGAAGCTCTGGGTACTGATCGCGGTCCTTTGGCTGTCTATCAAGTACAGCAGGCCCTTCTGTAAGTATCTGTGTCCCCTGGGGGCGCTTTACGGCGTTTTCAACCCCATTTCTTTCTACCGTCTGAAGGTGAACGAGGACGCCTGCGTAAAATGCGGGGGATGCCAGAAGGTCTGCCCTATGGATATAAAGACCTGGGAAACGCCCAACAGCATGGAATGTATCCGCTGCGGCAAATGTGTAAACATATGTCCCAGAGGGGCTATCACTACATCGGCGAGTGAACTGCTACATAAAAAGAACAGAGTGGAGGGACAGCAATGAATCTGAATTTAAACGAGAAGCAAAAAGGAATGATCCGCTGGGGGCTGGTGGCGCTGTCCATCGTGCTGATCGTATTGGGCGTCATGCAGGGAGAACCGGCCACCGTATTTAACAAAGCGGCCAATATCTGCCTGGAATGTATCGGGATCGGATAATAACAGGACGCTGTGAAAGGAGGATACACAATGAAATCAGCGGTTGAAAGCAAGACGCGGCCGTCCGCCGGATTGGGCGGCAAGATCGTCGGTGTGATCGGCTGCATAACAGCGGTCATCTGCATAGCATTTTTCCTATTTTCCTTTGGCTATTACATGCCGTCCCTTGTGATAATAGATGTAAGCCAGCCGGGGATCTGGATCGGCGCCCTGCTTCAGACACCATTCGCATTCGCGGCAATACTGCTGCTCTCTTTTTCCGTCAGAGTATTTAAGGAAGGACTGCAAGGCGATGCGGCTGCCCAAAATCTCAGGATCCTTATCTCGTTTGTTTGCTTTATGGTATGTTTCTTTTTAAATGTAGCGAATATGTTTATCGGGGTCCTGTTTAATCACGGTTTGGCGTCTGAGATCAGCACGTCGATGCTTAACCTTTTTATGCTGCTCTTTTTTGCAGCGCTTCCGGCACTCGCAGTGACCTTGATCCTGCTCATCGTCAGTGTGGCCCGCCTGAGACCGGATCAGAAAGTAGACTCGAAGAAGGCATTTTTCCTATCCCTGAAAAGCCCTGCCAAATGGGCTGTTCTTCTGGTACTCAGCGTGACGTTTATCTTCTCCGGGCAGCGCTCCAACGCCGGGATCCGCGTAGACTCGTTTACCAGCTTCCAGGCGACGGATCTGGCCGGCGATCCTGTGGATCAGACGATCTTTTCGGATCACGATCTGACGCTGATCAATGTCTGGGCCACCTTCTGCGGGCCGTGCATAGGGGAAATGCCGGATCTGGCAGAACTGCACGAAGAATATCAGCCCCAGGGATTCCAGGTGGTAGGCATCTGCGGGGATCTAGTGGATGGAAACACTGGGATCATGCTCCAGGACAGGTATGAGAGCGCTCTGGAGATCATCAGGGAAACGCACGCGGACGCCTATCAGCACTTAAATCCCGCCGGCGACCTGATGTCCAGCGTCATCAACAGCTTTGTGAGCGCTTATCCCACATCCCTGTTTGTGGACAACGAAGGGAACCAGGTGGGCGATATCATCGTCGGCGCACGGGATATGGACGGCTGGAAAGCGGAGATCGAAGAACGTCTGGAAATGATCGCCCAAAAATAGCGCCGTTCCTGCGGCACGCTGCTGCGCCTCCGTTTCCGTTTGCGTTCTTTGGGTCGGTATGATACAATAATATCGTTTCCTTTTCATAACTGCGCATAAAGATGAACGGGGATTGATATGAACACTAACCTGCGGTGGCGGTACGCGGCGGGCAGCGCCCTTGTGGCGGCGGTCGTGGTTTTCCTGCTGATGGTTTTTTATTTGCTCGGCCATACGGATCTTGACGACCGTTTTCTCATGGACACGCGCAGCCAGCGCTTCGGCTGGCGCTACGAACTGTTGGTAAACGACCGGACGCAGCCGTATGAACCGGCATATGACGGCGAATACCTCCTGCTTCTTCCGGAAGGTACGCAGGCTGTGCGCATCAGCCGCATCATGACGGAAGACATCCCGAATGCGGAGCTGGCATGGTCCTGTTATTACGACGGCATAGAAGTTTTTCTGGACGGCAGATTGCTTTATTCTGATTTTCAGGAAACCGGACGCGACGCGGACGGTTTCCTTTTTGGCGCACTGGAAGAGCTGACGCAGATCAACGACAACACCCTGCCCGCCGGGATCCGAAGGGTGCGCATGACGTTGCCCGCTGATTATCTGGGGAAAGAACTGAGCGTGATCACCTATTTCCCCATGGACGGCCGCGCTACGCAGCCGGAATATCCCGTGCTTGGCAATAACGAGACGCTTTTTGCCCAACCCAGCGTGTCGCTGACGATCCCGATCCTCATAATGGGGGCCACCGCGCTTCTCGCCCTTCTCCTGACAGTAATGTTTGTGCTGGATCTTTCCAACAACCGGGCCGATCCGCGCATCCTGCTGATCGCGCTCTATTTTCTGCTTCTCTTCCTGAAACTTTCCTTTTCAACGGATCCCGGCTATTACGGCCTGCTGGCCCGTCATACCCTACTGCGGTTCCTGGGAGAATTGTACCTTGCGCCGCTGTACCTGTATCTGGCGCTGCGGCTAACAGGCATACGCAGATACCTGTTTTGCATCGTCATATCGGCATGGACGCTGTTCGATGGCATCCGGATCTTTCCGAGCATCTACAGGGGCGGCAATGAACAGTTCTACTTCGGCGACGGCCTGGGCATGCTTTTGCTGTTTATCGCCCTGATCGCGGCGCTGGGTTATGAAATGGTTCGGGACGGCAAAGTCCGCAATTCGGTGGTAAACCTGCGCTACGGCCTGCTGACCGTAGCTGTGGCGGTCGTCAGTCTGTTGTGCAGGGCGCAATACTGGGACAACATTCCCGCTTATCTATACGACGGGCTATATCAGACGATTCGGCAAAAAGGGGATTTTACGCCCCTGGTGAGCCTGTTGACCGATTTCATTTCCATCATGGCAACCATCTTTCTGGCAAGGGAATTCCTTTTCAGATTTCTCCGCAACAGGCAGACGATCACCGCGCTGGAGGAGCGGAGCCGGCTGACGCTGGAGAGCTATGAGCGGCTGCTCGCCGCAGAAAATTCCACAAATGTCCTGCGCCATGAGCTCCGCCACCATTTAATGGCCTTATCCGCCATACTGGACAGCGGCGATCTGGACCGCGTGCGCAAATATATCTTTTCTATCTCCAAAGAATTCGAGCAGCTCCCCACCGGGCGCTACAGCAACAATATTCTGGTAAACGTGGTGACCGGAACCTATCTGGACCGCGCCCAGGCGGAAGGGATCCGGATCGAGCATCGGCTGAACGTGCCCCAGGAATTGGAAGTCTCCGACCGGGACCTGTGCGTGCTTCTGAGCAATATGCTGCAAAATGCGCTGGAAGCCTGTGAACGGATGCCCGCTTCCGCCGAACGCTATATCCGGTTCTATATGCACCTGCACGGCACTTTTTTGTTCGTCCAGTGCATCAACAGCAGGGGCGACGACCGCCCCTCTGCCGAAAAAATGCAAAATCCCCGCGAACACGGCTATGGCCTTGCCGCCATGCGCAGGGTCGTGAAGAAATACACCGGCGATCTGGAAGTCGAACCCACGCCGGGAGCGTTTAAGGCGACCGCCTATCTTACGTTAACGCAAAGGTGAACCGCCTGCGGAGAAGTGGAACGGAGAAAATTTTTAGAAAAAGGAGGCCTTATGTTAGAAGCAAAAAAAGAACCGGATATCGCAGGGCAACCAACCACCGCCCGCTCCAACATTTTCTGTCCTTCCTGCAAACCGTCAGGCTGGCGGTTTACAGGAGGGCACAGGTAAAGGGAAGATAAAGCGGGAATGATTCACTGGGCAGACGACGCATTTGGGGAACCGTTATTTTTCTGAATCAAAAAAACCTTGACTGTACCGTATTTCTTTCTCAGCCTATTCCGATAAATACGGTTTCAATGCCTCAACTAACTCATGCACCTTTGTGCCAGGGGCTGACTGAGAAGGCAGTTTATCCTTGTTTTCGGTGTCCAACCGCCTGGCATTTGCAATTGCATAATCCATCATTGGATGAAGGATTTCATATATATCCTGTCGATTTTTGCTATACTCGCCCTTCCCCAGGGTACACAGGTACGCGGAAAGCTTTGGCCAGTATTCACTGCGGTGTAAATCGGAATGCATATAGCTAAAATGCAGCAAGAACCACAATTCAATACACTGGTTTGACCAAATCGCATGGTAAGTGGTATCCTCGGTACTCCATTTTTTGCACAGCCGTGCGGTCTGATCGATATGTTCCGCCGGGAAATCGTCCGTATCATAGACGACCCAAACGTGTCTATAGCCATTAGGGTTTGCAAACGCACGATCGTGTGCCTTGTTCAGCAAACTCAGTGTATTATCGCCCTCTCCGTATATCTCAAGCTGGATCCGCCCTTGGTAGCGAGCATTGATCCTATCACGGATTGCGCCAAAATAGGCTGGCTCTGTGTCCGTCCCCTCAGTCACGATCAAGTGGTACTCAGGCTGTAGTTTTTTTGCTTTATCCCGTCTGGGCTGCATCCACGTTTTGTTACGGTCTGACCTTTTAGGCGGTTTCAGGCTCACTTCCACCCGCCTCCTGTCAGCATATTCTGCAGATATGGGTCAGCGCCATATCGGCCTTCCAAATACTGCTTATCATAGGCAGCAGTGTTATTGACTCGCTCATTATCCTCCCTTCGAATCTCATACAAGGAGTAGATTTCGCTGGAATGCGTATCATTGAGAGCCGCAAACCATATCTCGTCCCTACGGAAAACGGTATTCTTCAGCGTAGTCATATCGTGGGAGGTAAAAATCAACTGTGCGCCTTTCTGGTTGACCTGCTTATTCTTAAAGAGGGAAATAATATAACGCAACAGCTTCGGATGGAGCTTCGCATCCAGTTCATCAATAATAACCGGGCGCCCCTCCAGTAATGCAACCAGAATCACCGGCAGCGCTGCGATCAGCTTCTTCGTTCCCTCAGATTCCTCAGAAAATGGCAATTCGAAATCTTCCCCGTAGATGCTGCGAATAATATAAAGTTGCTCGTCCTCCTCGTCATAGCGATAGCCAGAAATATCGATATCCATATCATTCAGGAATCTAAGGATCCGCTTCTGGATATCAGCATCTTCACTAAGCATGATCTGATGCTCGGCGTGGGGATTTGCATAATTGCGAACAATCACAGACTCAAACCACTTCTGAACTTCAGCAATTACCGGAATATCATAATTGATCGCCAAGAAAGAAAGATACGGCATCTTTCCGTTGACAGCGGTGTTGATGGATCGCCTGTTGATGCTGGAACCCAGCTTGATGGTACCATTGTCCCTCTCAAAAATCAGAGCAGGCTTCTTGCTGCCCAGCCCCTTCCTGGTTAGAGACTCAGACACGACCTCTTCTCCAGCAATTGACAGATAGTAACGGAACTCGTTTGCCTCCGTGCGGAAATAAATCAGGAACTCCGTGGGTTCCTCTTTCGAAGTGTGGTCAAACAAATAGGGGACGGCATCTACGCTCTGATGCAAAATTATAGAGGAGCGAGTTGTCTTAAGATTTACAACAGGACGAACCACTGTGGAAATCAGGCAAGCCAGTGCCTGCAGGAGATTGGTCTTGCCGCCTCCGTTGGGGCCGTAGATAACACTGACGGGCAAGAGGTCGCTTGCCTTGGCGCTGCTAATCAAAGTGTCTGCAAATTCTGGCAATACTGTAGCCTGGAGATCAAACACTGTTTCATCCCGATAGGACTTGAAATTCTTAAAAGAAAACTGACAAATCATATCCCTTCCTCCTTCCGCAGCTTCATTATACCGGTATGATTTCCAAAAATCAATTGTTTTATGCGGATTTGCGAAAATATTTTTTGTAAATCAAATATAAAAACAGTTTTTCAGTGGTTATAACGTGCTTTTGAAAGCCCAAAAACTCAGCGCAGGCCGTCTAGCGACAATGAATAAAAAATTACCGCTGTTGAAACTGTATCAACAACGGTAGCTAATTTGATCACCGGGCAGACGACACATTTTGGGAACCGTTATTTTCCTGAATCATCTCCCACAGCGGTTCCTTCTGCGCAATGCCAAACAGCAGAATCTTCCAAAGCGAATCTACCGCATAAGGCCCATAGACTTGCATATATGAGATATGCATCTGGATAGCCCCCTGAAACAATAAGTCATATTCCTCTCTGGAAATTATTTCATCAGCATAGTACCCTCTCAGGAAGCTTTGCGCCAAATCATACCGATAGTGCATTTCTTCCATGTCATGATCGAAATCGACAAACTGCATAATAAACGGCCAGCCAAGATCTAAATATCGACTCCCAATCCCCGCAGATCGTGCAGTTTTCTTGCCGCCTGACCGATCCTGTACTCATCATCCGGGGTTTCCTCCATTTTCCTTCCCTCAATAAATTCCATGAGATAAAACCAGTGGTTTTGGTTACTGACATAGTACGCTCCGGTCTTTGTCGGATAAAGCTTGGGAGCCATACCATTTTCGTTTCCCAGAAACAGATGCGCCCGGACATTACTCTTTATGGTAGCCTCGGGAACTCCACATGGAATACCTTTCAGAAGATAATCCCGCGAAGCCGTGCTGATTTTAAAAATCAGCCTGTCAGATCCTTCATGAAACTGCTCGCATATTTGCGGATCATCCAAATTCCAATAACCAAGAACCGTTTCTATTTGACTGTTATTCCTCATATCTGCACGCATCTGGCTTTGATATTTCTCCCGGATACATCCCATAATATAAACATTTGCAACGGGATCTCCCATTTATCAGGTGAGAAAAAGAATCCTATGCTTTCAGCCGATAAATTCGATTGCGGTTTGCTCCTTCAGCAGTCACAGTATTTTCTGAAATCAATTCTTTCAGATAATCGCGGGTTCGAGATGGCTTCAAACCAATATATTCTGCAATCTCTGACGTTTTACCCACTGTATGATCTGTGAGAAATTCCACAATCTGCATTTTTATAGGGTCTTTTATCGCCGATTTTTTATCGCCGATTTTTATCGCCGATTTTTTATCGCCGATTTTTCCAATTGAAAGATCCAGCGTAATGCGTTCCGGCTCAAATCCTTCTATAATAATCGGTTCCTTCCAGCCCTGATTTTTCCATACATAGTATATATTCGGAATACCGCTTCCCGCACGTTCCCCAATATCAATTAAATTAAACATTTTAAGCAGTGCGCTGTTCCTCGGATCAGAAATGCCACCGCTTTTTGCCACATCTATTTCAATCCGAAATGCCCCAGGATTGGAAAACGTAATCCGATCATGTTTCTTGATAATAACAAGTCCCTGACGCCCGTAATAATCGGCATTGACAAGACAGTTTGCAAGCGCTTCACGCAAAGCGGTATGCACCGGCGTATCATCTATCCGCCTTCCGTCCTCGATGCGAAACGGAACCTTTATATCCTGAGAGAGTCGGTTGTATACACGAAAATAAAAATCATACACGTTTCCGCTCCAATCACCGGAGGAAGAAACAATTCGATCCGTCCAGCGCACATTATCCTCCATCTTCTCCTGATAATCAAGGAAATACATCGGATATTCCCGTGTAATTTCATATTCATATCCGAACATCAAAAGACCGGCCGCTGTCGGATGAAATCTGCCGTCTGCGCCCCTGCCGACTGCTCCAAGCCGAAAAAGAAAATCCGAATCGTTCAGATCCTCCCATACATGCCCCGGCCTGGCATATTTCATCCGCATGCGATAACTGTGTACGCTCTCAAGACAAAATACATCCGTATCCATTTCTTCGAGTATCTGCATATCCTGCGTCTTGACCGAAGCGTCCCGTGTCATGGCAAACACTTCCTCTTTTGTACAGCGATAATCGCCCTCCCCGTTTCTGCGATAGGTGCCAGTCATGGAATTCCCTTCTACATAAACCGGGCGGTCATTCCGCTGTGCGCGTGGCACGGTGATCACAATAATATTTTTTCCGTCTATCTGACGTATCGCTACATCTTCTGACGCCAGAATATTGACACTAACCTTGTTCGGATTATTTATGATATCCCAAAATTCCCTTACCAGCTTTTCCGGATCTGGAAGATTCACAGGATGTAAGGATTTATCTTCGTGTTCCTCCACACCAAGGAGCAAAATCCCACCAAGCGTATTGGCAAATGCCGAATACGTTTCCCAAATACTATGTGGCAGACCTCCCAACGCCCTCTTTGCCTCTATGCGATTGTTCTCCCTGTACTTCTCAAGATTTTCAAAATCCAGCATTTTGCCCCTCCGTTAAACACTGCCCTTCCATGTGTCTTGATCCCTTCTCCATATTGTCCTAAAATAATCCAAACCTCAGCCACCCCATAAAATCATCCCCGTGATACATGACGAAAACTCCTTTTACAGGGGAATAGATTGGCCGTCTTTACAGATCTGCGTTTGCTGTCCGTCCTTGATGAGATACGCTTCTCCGTATAAAGTTGTTTTCCCGTCATCGACCATGATGTAACTTCCATTATTCAAAGCAACGATCTCATGCCCAACGCTATCAGCATAGGTGATGTCCTCGATCACACGCATACCGTCTAAGTAAGCGTCTTTGAGGCTTTGCATATGCGGAAGAATATTTATGTCTGTTATTCCAAGACCGGTGATCCAACGCTCATAAAGCGGATTCACAGTCTCGCCCTCCAATTCCGGGCCGGCATAGACTACATCCGCACAGTTCATAGAACCGGCGCTCCATGCGATGATAATTCCGTTGTAGTCCGATAAATGCTCTTTTAACTGAAGCCTTTTCATAAATTTGTTTTGCGTAGGCACATGGCCGCCCGTAAAGATCAGCACGTCGATCTTTTCCAAATCATCGATAGCTTCCGGGTTTCTGTCATCGCATATGCCGATATGGGAAACGCTAAGCCCGCTCATCGGAAAGGACTCCTTAAAGCAGGCACAAATACTATCATTTTTCTCATATGCATCCGGGTCTGCACAAATAAACAGCACGCTGGCGTTCTCCGGCCAGATCTCTTTAAGCCTATCCAGCAGCCCATTCGTTTGGGGGAAAGGCTCCGGTATCCTGACCCCGTTTACTTTAGAATAACCGCCAAGACTACTCGTCAATATTGCTTTCATAACATCACCTTGATATTTCGAACGGCATCTCCGTTATCTGCTTTTCCATTAAAAGGAAGTTGCCTTTTCTCCAACAGGCGACACCGGTTTTTTGATAGCCATTATGCGCGTATAATTTCAACGCATAGGGATTTTCGCAGAATACGTCAAGCCGTATTGCTTTGACGCCGAGAGACTTTAGTTCCTTTTCAATATGTATCAGCGTCCTACGCGCAATGCCTTTATTTTGGCAATCCGGAGAAACGCACAGCCTGTGGATCACCTTATAATTCCCACCTGTATATTGCCATTTCCCGTTTTTGTATTGTTCGTCGCATTGTTCATTTAAGGCATAGACAACTACTATTTTATCATGGATAGCGCCTATATACAGTGATTTTCTTTTGATGTCATCTCTGAAATCTTCCTTTGCGGGGTAAATACTATCCCATTGAAAAATTTTCTCCTGCTCCATTTGTTTTACAGCGGATTCAACCAACCGAAAAACGTCGTCTAAATCATCCATGACTGCCGCTCTGTATGATATTTCCATGGTAATCTCCATTTTGTTCCGAATCACATGATCTTATCGTGTCCAGCTTTATTCGCATTGCCTGCCATCTCCGAGATCTACCTTCTTATCCGCCAATGATTTCCAATCCATCCGGAAGCTCCCGTATGACAAGGGCGCAGGTATGGGTTAATCTGATAGAATCCTTTCGCGGATATACCACCTTTCCCCTGGTCTCTCCCTCTGGACAATGCACATCCAGTCTTGTATCGATCAGCCCCATATTCCCTGCTAAATTATTAGCGAAGATCAGGCTTCCCGCGCTCACGCCGATTACCATTCCGTTCGCGCGGATATAGTCCATCAGGGTCGTATGAAACCCGGTCGCGTTTATCCTTTCAAGCAGATAGGATGTGCTGCCTCCACACATATATACCACGTCGTATTGCCGCAGTTTCTCCGGATCCATGCCCGTATGCAGATCAAAAACTTTTATATTTCTGCTTTGAATACCGCATTTTAACAGATCATGCATACATTTTGGCAGAACCTCTATCGCTTCCGCATCAATGGCGGCTGTCGGGATGAATAGTGCCTTTGCCTCGGACACGTTTCCCCCAAGCATTTTCAAAAAACATTCTTTGATTTCTTCTGTTTCCAAGCCCGCTGATGTTAAGAATACTCTCATCTTTGCTCCTATTCTGACCAATTCATTTCTCCATCGGGAATCCCCATTTTCCGGCATTCTTCGCATACCAAAGCTTTTTCTGCCTGATTTCCGATCTGATATTTCAATATTTTATCTCTGAAAACAATGTACTTCACATTCCCCGATTTAAAATCAGTAAACCAATTCCCGCCATTATCCGGATCATCTCCCATTACTCTGGATACCTGCTCCGGAAAATCCTTTTTATCACTGGTAAAAAATAACACTGTCCAATACCTCGGCCTTCCGCCGGTATTCCACAATTCAACCTTATGCACATTCAGCAAATCAATGATGGTATCATCTGTTACACTCTCTTTAATCAGCACCCCTTCATATATATCCTGTTTTTTCCCTTGAATAGCGTTATTTCCGCAACCATGGACTTCCTTAACTTCACTTAATGTTAATTCATCCTTTAATAACACATCCATAGAAACAGAAAAAAGTTCTCCCAATGTTAACAGCTTTTCTGTTTCCGGCAACGAAATATCGGCTTCCCATTTGGATATGGATTGCCTGCTTACGTTACATTTTGATGCAAGATCTTCCTGCGTCATTCCATTTGCCTTCCGCAATTCTATTATTTTTTCAGACAACTTCATAAAGATCCACCTCCGTCCCGTTGATTTTATTTTACAAAATCGTAATCGTTCTTACCACCAATTTCAAAGTTCTTTTCTGCAACCTGTAGTTGCCGACACAGTATGTGTATCTATCATCATTTGGTAAACAAGAATTTAACGGAAATACCGCAGATTTTGTCGTGTCTCGCAGAGGTACGCAGGGTAGCCGTGAAGCGGCGCAAAGGGCGCAGTCACTTGATGAAGCTCTCAGTTATAGGATCCTTTTACTGTTGCGCATTTGTCCTTTGCTATTGTATACCATGTTGGGATAAGCTGCTTCATATTATCAAACTGACAGAGAGGTAGTATGCCAGAAGCCGCCAGTCGTTCACTTATTACAGAAAAGTAACGTTTTTTCCACGGCTGATCCATTGCGTTCGCTGGAATACTATGTATAGACTTCAAAATTCTTCCGGCTTGACATCGCAAAACGTAGAAAACATGGGGAGTTCTCTCAAATAGCTCATGTGAATCCTCCAAATAGGTCGTCCTAATAAACGATTTGTCGAACAGTCGCCCGCCCGACAGTTGTTATTATATACTCGAATGGTGACGAAATCTACCCTCTCCCCGCACTTAAATATCCGACGATGTCGAATAGAAAACGCTCCAGCGATTTTGTCTTGATACTATCTCGATCATATTCGCACCTGCAATAGCAATCCAGTCCCAGTTAATCATTCCCTCAGTTCTATGTTCCTGCTGATTTTGATACAAACAGAAAAAGCCTTCTCCGGTGCAGAAGTGCCGAAAAAGGCTTGAAATAAAGGGCTTCCGAGGTCAATCGCCGACTTCGGAAGCCCTTACTTTTTTGTGGTTATTGCAGCTCTGGCGGGCGGATGTAAAACGCTGCCAGAGCCTTGGGGTGTACGGGAAAAGGAAAAATTAAAAGGTGTAGGAATAATTGAAAGGTGTGAATCTAAAAAAACACATTTCAATTACAACACAATATAAAGATCTGAATTATTTTACAATTTGAATTAACTCGATCCCTTCGCTTTTTCCGAGATTACGGCTATACAGCTTTTCCGTAGAATTGCACCAATGCTCATGGACACCCAAATTCGTGACGGTATGCCCCTGACTGTCCGTGTAGATTGTGCCGGACGGCGCGTTCCCGACAAGCCCGGCTTCGTGGAGATAGTTTTCGACCGTGGGGTCGCCGCGCAGCGCTCCGTTATAATCCGTAACTGTCGGTTCGTTCATCAGGAAATCTGCCCCCACGCTGTCAATAGAGACCGGATCCTGCGACACAAAAATGCTGGAGGTATAGTCGCCGTTAAAGGGAGCCTGCTGCCATCTGGAATTCTCTCCGGTGATAGACGCCCCCTCGCTTGGCGCGCAGATAAGCGCATCCAGCATATAAAGCACCGTTTTGCCGCCAAGGTCGGCGTTTGCCATAAGGTCAACGAGAGGGCTGTAAATGCCCATCTCGTTTCGAGTGAGCCATTGATGAAGGTTTGCGCCCTCTGGCGGGCGCATGGTGTTGCCGTTGATAAAGGAACCGAAGTGATTTTTGCCGCATAGGGTAATTCCGTAACTATGGCCCTTGAGGTTAGCAAGGTTGATGACGTAAGTCGCTTCGGTTACACAGGTTGGAAGGTAGTTGACCTTGCCGCTGAATTTATACGACCAGACGATGGGAGCAGATTCGTCCGCCACGCCGGTATCCCGGTCCACAAAGCGGACGCCTTTCAGTCCTCCCTCGGTACACATCTTTACCATGTAATCCGGGAACAGTCGGGACACGTCGTAGACGGTGATATTCTCCGGCGCAGTACCGGCTTCCTCTACCAGTGATGTGAGCAAGGTTTTAAGCAGAACGGGGTTCGTGTAGCTCATTTTTGTCTCGCCAGAGGTATCGTCGTCATAGACGGCGGAGCCGTTGATGTTGGCTTTGATCGCTATTTTTTCGCCCGCTTTATACCCGCCAGTTCTACCGCGGGCGCTGTTATTCGCGGTGAACAGCGCCGCCCAGCCATCCTGGACGGTATCCTTTCCACCGAGGGCGGCTATGGAGTCATTGACCATATTCAAGATAATGCTCTCATTGAAGTGGCGGGACTCCCACCAGTAGCCGTTTCCATCCCAGTCTACGCTGTCCGGGTCGTAGGCCCAGACCACGCGCCCCGGCATGGCGCCGATTCCGGTTCCGTAGGGTTCATGTTGCGGATAAATCCCGTCGTAAGGCAATGTGGACACCTCCTTTATATCTGTCGGTTCAAGGCTCTCAGGCCACGCCTGTATTTCAGCTTCGGAGGTCCCGGCCGCAGTACTTGCAACAGGCGTTTCCTGCGTGTCCGGATAAGATTCAGCGGGCTTATTTTCCGCACAGGAAGCAAGGCAAAGACATCCTATCAGAGCCGCGAAAACACAAGGAACTATTCTTTTCATATACTTCTTCACGCTACCCATCATTTTAACGATGCGCCGAAACGCAGATGTCGATCACCTCAACGTGATGCGCTGCAATGTCTGCGCCCTCGATAAATACGTCGATCATTTTTCTTGTATTCCCATTGGGATGGGGACTTCCATTCAGAATCAATATGTTCACGAATTTCACCTCTGATAAATTATATTCTGTAAAGAAGCGCCCCAGCTTATCAAACAGATAAACTCTTCAGCCAGTTGGCAGCCATATCGACCCACAGAGAAATGTTTGGATTTTCCAGGCTCAGCCGCATTTCCTCTTTATTTCTGTAAGACAGCTCGTTTGCAACGCTCATGCCATGCTCACCGCCGGTGTACAGGTGCAGCTCCACGGGAATTTTCAGCTCGCACATCTTTTCCGCGATCATCAGCGCATTGCGCACCGGCACATACCTGTCCTTCTGGTTGTGCCAGACAAACAGAGGGCAGACATGCTCGCCCACATAGTGGATCATGTCAAGCTGCGGCGGGCAGCTCTTGGGGAACTGAGACGCGCCGGGATTGACAAATTCCGGGTCGTTCCAGATTGTTCCCGAATTGTCCCAGCAGCCATAGGCGATCACTGCAGCGTCCGGACGGATATACGTCGGTTCGACGCCCAACGCCTGCGCGATCTGCGGGTCGTTCCACTGTGTGGCTGACACGCCCGCGAGGCACGCACCTGCGGAAAATCCCATCAGTGCTATCCGATGCGGGTCAATATTCCATGACTCGGCGTTGTCCCGCACGACCTGAATTGCCTTGGAACACTCGATCAGCACGTCGGGATATTTGCAGTCATCCCCGACGGTGTACTCCAGCACGAAGGTGTTAAACCCCTTTTGCAGGAAAGTGACCGCCACCGGTTCGCCCTCGTTCGGCGCCAAAAAGGCAAAAGCTCCGCCCGGCAGAACGATGATCGCTCCTCGACCGTTCTCCGTGCCGTAAGCGCCGAAATTGTCGTGGATGTAGGTGGTCAGGTAG
>X22_European_Rabbit__coassemble_182_pt1 | contig 14534 bp, 11 predicted proteins | sample X22_European_Rabbit__metabat2_low_PE_003 | metagenome-assembled genome bin X22_European_Rabbit
TCCCCGTGCAGTCCAGTTTGTCGTTTAAGTCCACCACGTTTTCCATCAGCGCCGCCGTTGCGGAGACCATTTTGAAGGTGGATCCCGGAGCCGTGCGCATCTGCGTGGCGTAGTTCCACATGGGCCGCGCCTGATTGTCGCTGCTGTTCATCCAGGCGAAATATTCGCTGTCTATCCCGTTGGCCAGCCTGTTGTTGTCGTAACTGGGATAACTCACCAGCGCCTTGACCGCCCCGGTATTGACGTCCGTGATCACGCAGGAGGCGCTGTAGGGATCCAGCGCAAGCTGGGCCGGCGTGATCTCCAGATTGCGGATCAGCCCCACCATAAAAGAATAATCGCTGACCGCGCCGCTTTTCAGTTCTGCGATCCGCTTTTCGCTTGGGTTAATGACGTTCTGCTCGATCAGCAGCATACAAACCTGCGCCCCCGAAATGCGCTCCTGTCTCACCATATACTGATAAATGCTTTTGTCAAAGGTGCGGTTGACCAGCCTGTCCATTATGTAATCCACAAGGTCCATATAGACCTCGTGGGAATCGGCATAGCTTCCCTCCACCGGCAGCATCGTGACGTCGATCCAGTTCTGGGAAATGGCGTACTCCAGATATTCCCGGATGCTGATGACCTCTTCCCTGGCCCAGCGCAGATAGGTTTCGTCCTCCGTGTCCACCCCGGCGAGGATGCCGCCTCCTGTCAGCAGGGTGTTGACGATATAGCTTTCGTACGCCTGATATTCCTCGGGCAGTTGCTCATAGGGAGTATCGTTTTGGGTCAGCTCTTCCAGAAGCCTGGTAAAGACCTCCTGCTGTTTTACCAGGAAAGCCTGGTAAACCGCTTCCTGTTCCTCCCCGGGCTTCGCCTTTTCGATCAGGGATACGTCGATGACATTATTCTCAAACAGCGCGCAGTAAACATCGTCTATGGGGATCTTCAGATTCGCGCTGGTGACGTTGGTGGGATCGTAATCCTTCATGTTGATGATCTTATCCACCAGGATGCCCGCCACGAATTTCTCCAGGATATGATAGACCGCCGACTGCAGTTCTGAATCGATGGTCAGATAGACGTTCCCCCCGGCCTTAGGTTCCACACGGTCGATGACCTCGATCTCCCTGCCCAGCCTGTCCACGAATACCGTCTCATAGCCCTTATTCCCCTGCAGATACTCTTCCATGACCCGCTCTATGCCGGATTTGCCGACGATATCGTTGAGGTCGTATTCTTTTGCATCGGGAGATTGCTCTACGCCCGAAAGCCCCTCCTGGCTGTTTAGAGCCGCCAGTTCATCGGTGGATATTTTCCCCGTGTAGCCGATGATATGGGAAAAAATCGGCCCATCCTTGTATTTGCGGATCGTGTCGGAGGCGATATCGATCCCCGGCAGGGATTCGGAATTTTCCTTCAGCTTGGCTACGGTCTGCTCCGAAACGTCGGTGGCGATGGTGACGGGAATGTATCGCTGAAAGGAGGTCAGGCTCATGGCATAGCGAAGCGTGACCACATCCAGAAGCTCCTGCTTCGTATAGCCCTGTCCCACCACGAAACTGCTGCGGTCGTCGGGATCCAGGCGCTCTCCCACGCCGAAATGCCCCTGACCGCCCAGATATTCCATGACGTCATCCGGCGTCGCGCCCTTTTCCCTCTCCTTTAACTGGGAGATCAGGGAATGCCCGTAAACGTCCGCCAGAAAGCGCTGTAACCTGGTTCCGGACACGCTGAACGCGAATTCCCCGTTTTCATCGATGTAGATATTGAAATCGCAGCTTATATGGTCGCCGTTTTCCCGGAGAATGGAAAGCACCTGCTTGAGAGTCGCGTTGATGTTGGCATTGCGGTCGCTTCCCGTTTCATAAACATCCTCTATCGTAACGGAATTGGACAGCACGTTATAGGCCAGCAGGACGCCGTTGGCATCGTAAATATTCCCCCGGGTGCTGGGCAGCGTGCGCTCCTTTTCCATCTTCAGCCCCAGTTCGTCCTGGTGCGCCGCCCCTTCCACGATCTGCAGCTGGAAGATGCGGTGGAGCAAAATGACTGCCATGGCCGCCAGCATCACATACAGCACAACGATCCTGGAATTTATGAAATTGATAAAAAACCGTTTCACTTTCTCTGGCAAGGTTATTCGTCGCTCCCTCTCTGGGGCCTATCCAGCCTCTTTGCCACCGCCAGGAAGACCGGGTAGGCGATGAAGGAAATGATCAGCGTATAAACCGCTTCCGGCAGGATGATATGTAAAAAATAGTAGCCCAGGTTCAGCCGCGCCCGCAGCAGAAACATGACGCAGTAGCAGACCAGATTCAGCGCCAGATCGGACACGGTGATCAGAAACAGCGGCAGCTTCAGGTCCTCGGGATAAAACATCCGGGTGCATTTGCCGTTCCAGTAGCCGATCATCATGTATAAAAGCGCATAAAAGCCGATCAGGTCGCCATAACCGCCCCCCGCGCCGTATGCGGAAAAAATATCCGCCAAAAACCCGCAGAAAAAACCTGTCAGAAGGCCGGTCCTCTCCCCGCACATAAACCCGAAGGAAGCGCTTAAGATCAGCAGAAGGTTCGGCATGATGCCGCCAAAGGAGATCCGTTCCATCACGCCTGTCTGCAGCAGGAAACAGAAAAAGACCAGAAGAGCGGTCACAATCCCTTTTTTCATGTGTACGCCCTCCCTGTCATCCGGTCTGCTTTAGTTGTTTGATCACCAGCACTTCTTCCAGATGGGAAAAATCCACCGCCGGCGTTATGTACCCGCTCTTGGTCAGGTTGTCGGGAGAGGTGTTGATGGCACTGATATAGCCGACCAGAATGCCCGGCAGATATTTGTCGCTGATACTGCTGGTCACGACCTTATCCCCGGTGGTCACCCGATCCTCCTGGTCGGAAAGCTGGGAAAAGCGGATCACGCCCTGGGAAGAAACGGACTGCAGGTCCCCTTCCACGATCAGGTTCTCCGAGGTGGCAAGCACCGTAGCGCTGACATTGCTGGTATCCGAAATGATGGACTGCACCTTGGCGAAATTGGGGCCGACCGAAACCACCCGGCCCACCAGCCCGCTGCCCGCGATCACATTGCAGTCCACGCAGATACCGTCCTTTTCCCCTTTATCTATGGTGAAGGAATAAAACCAGTTTTCCGTATCGCTGGCGATGATCCGGGCGCCGGTTTTTTCATAGCTTGCATAGGCCTGATCCAGTTCGTAGAGCGTCCGCAGATTGTTCAGCTCGTACTGGTCCTGCATCAGCTGGTTGTTCTCAATGGTCAGCGCGTCCACCTGTTCCTGCAGCGCTTGGTTCTGGGCGAGCACGTCGCGAAGCCGCGCCAGCTCCCGGGAACGTTGTGACAGGTAGCCGCCCACCTGGGCGATCCCTTCCTGGAACGGAACGACCACAAACCCTACCGCCGATTTTAAGGGGCCTTCAAAAAGGTTTGTCCGAAAGGTAAACAGCATCAGCAGAATGCAAAGCCCGGACAGGATCATCAAAAGGTATTTGTCGGGAATATGAAACTTTTTCCTTTTCCTTCTGACAATCGGACTCATCTTCCCATCCCTTCGATGGCATAGGCCACCGTCTTATAGTGATCGTCCTTCAGGATCCTGGACAGACCGAGAACCACGCTTTCCACAGGCCGCTGGGCCTCATTGACCTTTAAGCCCGTGGCCTTTAAGATCTTCTGCGGCAGGTGCGAGATCTGGGAAGCGCCTCCCGTCAGATAGACGCCATGCCTGAAGATGTCCGCCCCCAGTTCCGGCGGCGTGCGTTCCAGGATCACCCGGATACTGTCTATGATCGTATTAAAATGCTCTTCCAGGCAACCGTTGACCAGCTCGGTGGGGATCTCCCGTTCTACCGGCAGGCCGACAACGATGTCGCGGCCGTATACCACCGCGTTCTTTTGCTCCTTTTCCAGACTGCCAAGAGATTTTTTGATCCCCTCGGCGGTCTTCTGCCCGATCAGCAGGTTATATTCCTTGCGAACCGCCTGCCGTATGGCTTCGTCGAATTTCAGGCCGCCGGTCTTGATCAGGCGGCTCAGTACGATCCCTCCCAGGGAAAGGATGGATACCTCCGTGGTATCGTAGCCCACGTCCACCACCAGTACGCCCTGGGAATTTTTCACGTCGATCTCCATGCCAAGCCCGTCGGCCACGGCCTTTTCCACCACCATGATCTTCTTCGCCTTGACATTGGCATCCCGGATCAGATCGTAAAAGGCCCTCTTCTCCACCTCCGTGATATCGGTCGGCACGGCGATGAAATAATCTGCAGGCTTTGGGCTGCCCTTGCTCATATCGGTGATGAACAGCCGGATCAGCCGCTCCATGTTGTTGATGTCCGCGATCACGCCGTTGGAAAGCGGATGGCTGATCTGAATATTGGACGGCGCCTTTTCATACATCTCATAAGCGGAATTGCCATAGGCGAAAATATTCTGCTTGTTCTCAATGGCGATCATGTTCTTCTCAATCCTGACCGCGTCCTCCGCCAGACTATATATTTTGATATTGCTTGTCCCAAGATCGATCCCAAACGCATTCCCCTGCATGTTTCGTTTTTCTCCTTTTTGTTATAAAAGCCCTTTCTCCCGAAAACTGTAATATTCCTGCTTGCCCAGGATAATGTGGTCCAGCATCTCGATTCGCATCATCCTGCCCAGTTCGGAAAGCTCTTTCGTGATCTCTGCATCCTCCCGGCTGGGCCGCACGTCCCCGCTGGGATGGTTATGGAGCAGGATAAAGTGTACCGCGCTGTATTTTAATGCCTGCAAAAAAACCTCCCTGGGAGAGATCAGGGAAAGGTTGACCGTCCCTACGGTGAGGACCATTTCGTGCAGAAGCCTGCCTTTCGTGTCCAAAAGCAGCAGGACCACCTTCTCCACCGCTCCAAGGCTTCCTTCAAAGAGAGGCCTGCAGTAACGCGCCGCACACGCCGGGTCAGGAAACGCCGGCAGCGTCCCGCGCTGTTCCAGCCCAAAACGCCTCGCAAATTCCGACAGGCAGCATATCCTGACCGCTTTCACCTCCCCGATCCCCTTGACCTGCATCAGCTGGGGAACCGAAAGCTGGGCCAGCCCTGCAATGCCACCCCGGGCGTTTTCCGGCAGCGAAAGCAGCGTTTCCGCCAGCCCCAGCGCCGGACAATCCCGATGGGACGCTGCCGCCTCCCGGCCGGGAGCCGGGCCGGTGCGCAAAAGGATCGCCAGCAGTTCCGCATCCGTCAGCGCCTCCGCTCCCATCCTCATGAATTTCTCATAGGGGAGCCCTTCTTTTCGTTCTTTTCCCATCCTTTTCGTCAGCCATCCTTCCTTGTAAAGCTGGCCGACAGACAAAGCGCTCTCGCCGGACGGGCGCGCTATAAGCGCGCATATGCCTTCCCTACAGGAGCCTGTAGCACAAAAGCGCCACCCCGACTCCCAGGATACTGGCAATGGTGATCCGGATCGTAAAGGCGAAGGTGATGCTTATGATTCCCAGATCCAGGATCACCGGGCTTGTCAGCCCGAAAGTCTGCCCGAAATTCAGGAAAGAATCCGGCATCGTGTTTCCCAGAAAACCGCCCAGGACAATCCCCGCCAGGATCAGGACCAGGCAGGTCCAGCCATTTTTCCCAACTATTTTTTTCATAACGCTTTCTTCCTTTGTCCCCTAAACTTCTCTCATCTTACCATAATTCCCAGCTTCTGTATAGAAACAAAGCATAAATTTTTTCGCATCGTCTGACAGCTTTCTACAGTTTCTCCGTCAAACGGTCAGTCTGTAAACGGAATTTGATCAATGACTTTACGGTCCAGACACCGCTGCAGCGATTTCATGATGCCAAAACGGGCGTGATGCCAGGTCAGGCCCCCCTGGAAAAAGGCCGCGTAGGGCGCCTTAAGCGGCCCGTCTGCGGAAAGTTCGATGGACGCCCCGGAAACGAAGGCGCCGGCCGCCATGATGACCTGGCTGTCATAGCCCGGCATATCCCAGGGCTGTGGCGTCACAAAGCTGTCCACGGGCGCGGCGGCCTGTATCCCCTCGCAAAAGGCGATCAGCCCCTCCGGCGTGCCAAATTCCACGGCCTGTATGATGTCAAAACGAGGCGCGTCCCCTTTGGGTACCACCCGAAAACCCAGCCGTTCATAGAGGCTGGCCGCAAAAACCGCTCCCTTTACGGCGCCGGCAGTCACGGCGGGAGCAAGGAAAAGCCCCTGATAGAAGCTGGGAAGCACATTTAAAGTCGCGCCCACCTCCCTCCCAAGCCCTGGGGAAATCAGACGGCAGGCCGCGTTTTCGATACATTCCCGATTCCCGGCCAGATAGCCGCCGATGGGAGCCAGGCCGCCGCCCGGATTTTTGATCAACGACCCTACGCAAAGATCCGCCCCCACGTCCGAGGGCTCCTGGAGCTGCGTAAATTCCCCGTAGCAGTTATCCACCATACAAATCACGTCCGGCTTTATCGACTTGATAAAGGCGATCAGTTCCCCGATCTGCTCCACGCTGAAGGTCTGGCGGGTCTGATAGCCCTTGGAGCGCTGGATCGTGGCCATCCGGGTCTTTTCGTTGATCGCTCCCCGTATCCCTTCCCAGTCAAATCCGCCCTCCGCCGTCAGATCTACCTGCCGGTAGGAAATGCCGTATTCCTTCAGGGAACCCCGGGAAGGGCGAATGCCGATCACCTCTTCCAGCGTATCGTAGGGCTTCCCGGCCGGGGAAAGCAGCTCGTCCCCGGGACGGAGGTTGCTCATCAGCGCCAGGGCCAGGGCATGGGTGCCGCAGGTGATCTGCGGCCGTACCAGGGCCGCTTCGGTATGAAAGACCCCTGCATACACCGCCTCCAGCGTTTCCCTTCCCAGATCGTTGTAGCCGTATCCCGTGGTGCCGTGCAGACACGCCTCGCTGACGTACGCCTCCTGCATGGCCCTTATCACCTTCATCTGGTTATATTCCGCCACCTGGTCGATCTGCTCAAAGCGGGGTTTTAGATCCTCAAGCACGCTCTGGGCGTAACGGTATACGGGCCGGGAAATCCCCATCGCCTCATATTGTCCGATCAGCGCTTCTTCGGAAAATCCTGCGTTCATCCTATCTTCTCCTTTATTTGCCGGACGAGAAAGTCTAAGATCCTGTCCTCATTTTCAAAGTCTCTTCTGTCCACCCAGCATACCTGCTTTTCCCTGGAAAACCAGGTGAGCTGGCGCTTGGCAAAATGCCGGGTATCCCGTTTGATCAGATATACGGCCCGATCGAGATCGTATTCCCCGTCCAGATGGGAAAGAATCTGCCTGTACCCCAGCCCCTGCATGGATACCATATCCTTGGTCAGCCCTCTCTCCTTAAGGGCGCGGACTTCTTCGACCAGCCCTGCCTTAAGCATTTCGTCCACCCGCCGGTCGATGCGCGCATAGATCGCCTCCCTGGCGTCTGTCAGCACAAAATAAAGGGAACGGTAGGCAGCAGGTTTCTTTTTCTCCCGTTCGTTATGCGCAGAGATCGCCTCCCCGGTCTGGGCCAGGTATTCCAGCGCCCGGACGACCCGTTTGACGTTGTGGGGATGGATCTGCCGCGCCGCCTGGGGATCTGCCTGGGCCAGCATACGATGCAGCTCTTCCGGCCCCTGTCTGGCAGCGATCTCCTCCAACCGGGCGCGCAGCGCCCCATCCTCCTTTGTCTGGGTAAAATCGATCTCGTACAGCAGCGCCTGAATATAAAATCCCGTGCCGCCGGCCAGGATCGGAATCCTGCCCCGGCTGCAGATGTCTTTCACGGCCTGTCTGGCAAGCCGCTGAAAGACTGTCACATTAAAGCTTTCCTCCGGTTCCAGCACATCGATGAGATGATGGGCGATCCCCCTCATTTCTTCCCGGGTGACTTTCGCGGACCCGATATCCATATGCCGGTATACCTGCATGGAATCCGCCGAAATGATCTCTCCGCCGATTTGCTCCGCCAGCCGGATGGAAAGCGAAGTCTTTCCCACGGCGGTGGGGCCTGTCAATACCACTAACGGCAGCCTGTTGTCCTCCTGTGCCATCCCTTCGCCCTTTCCCGTTATACGATCCTTTTAAATTTGCGTTCCAGTTCCTGGCGGGACATGGTGATCATCGTAGGCCGGCCGTGGGGGCACTGATAGGGGTTGTCCAGCGTTAAAAGCTGTCCCAGCAGCGCCTCCATCTCGGAAAAGCTCAGGCGCTGTCCGCCCTTTACCGCCGCCTTGCAGGCCATGGTCGCGATGCGCTCTGTGACCGCCGCCGGCGTGCCGGGTTTCTGGTCTTCGGCCAGTTCTGCCAGGATATCCTGCAAAAGCTGTTCGCCCGGGCAGCCGTAGAGTTCACAGGGCACGGCCCGCAGCGCATAGGAATTGCCGCCAAAGGGTTCGATCTCAAACCCGGTCTGCGCAAAGTATTCCCCATACAGGGAAAGCAGATCCGCTTCCGCTGCGGAAAGCGTCACCACCAGGGGCGGCATCAGGTTCTGGCTCTCGGCGGTATGTTCCCGGACCTTTCTCATCAGCGTCTCGAATTTTACCTTTTCATGGGCGGCATGCTGGTCGATCAGGATCATCTTATCCTGATAAGACGCGATCCAGTAGGTGTCGAAGATCTGCCCGATCAACTGATAGCGGGCCACTGCCTGGGGCGACAGGATTCTGTCTTCAAACAGCTCCATCTGCTTTCCGGTCTCCGGTTCTCTGCCCTTATCCTTCTCCTGCCCTTTGTGGCGGTCTGTCCGGTTGCCGGCAGCGGCAAAAGCTTTGCCCTGCGCTGCGTATTCCATCTTTTCCTCCCGCACAAACTCCGTCAGCCTTTTCTTTTCAAAGGGCTGCGGCGGCAGCTTGGGACCTTTGTCCGCCAGAAGCCTGCGCGCCAGACTTTCCGCGCTGTCCATTGCCTGCGCCTGGCGCTGCTTTGGTTCGTCCGCCGGTTCCTTTTTCCTGTCTTTCTTTACGGCGGAAACGTCCGGGGCTTCCGAAAGCGTCGCCTGCGGGATCATCTCCCGTCCCTGCAGGGCCTCTTTTACCTTTCGTTCCAAAAAATCGCTTATCCCCTGATTGTCCGAGAAGCGCACCTCCATTTTGGACGGATGTACGTTCACATCCACCTGCGCCGCGTCGATGGAAAAATGCAGATAGGCCATGGGAAACTTATGCTGCATCAGGCGCTGCGCATAGCCGTTTTCCAGCCCTTTGGACAACACCTGGCTGCGGATATAGCGGTCGTTTACAAAAAAGAACTCAAAATTCCGGTTGGGCCGCACCACCTGGGGCGTCCCGAGAAAGCCTTCCACCTGGACGCCCTCCTCTTTTGCCGAAAAAGGGAACACCTCCCGGGCGATCTCGCGGCCGTAGATCCGGTAGATCACCTCTTTCAGATCCCCGCTTCCGGAGGTGGAAAAACGGGTCTGCCTGTTGACCAGAAGCTGAAAGGAGACGTCCGGCCTCGCCAGGGCCATATGTTCCATCAGGTCTACGACATAGCTGCCTTCCGTGGCGGGGGTTTTTAAAAACTTCTTCCGGGCCGGGGTGTTGAAAAACAGGTCCCGCACGACCACCGTGGTCCCGTCCGGCGCGCCCACCTCGGCATATTCGGTTTCCCTGCCGCCCTCCAGGCAATAACGGATCCCGGTCAGACAGTCCTTAGGCTTGGTGATGATCTCCACCAGGGATACCGCCGCGATACTGGACAGCGCCTCTCCCCGAAACCCCATGCTTTGCAGGCGGCTTAAATCCTCCACCCCCTGTATTTTGCTGGTGGCATGTCTGAAAAAGGCTTTTTTCACCTGGTCAGGAGCGATGCCAGAACCGTTGTCCGTCACCCGGATAAAAGTCGTCCCGCCGTCCCTGATCTCCACCGTAACGGCCGTGGCCCCCGCGTCGCAGGCGTTTTCCACCAGTTCCTTTACCGCGTTCATGGGCCGCTCTACCACTTCCCCCGCGGCGATCTGATCGATGGTCTTATCGTCCAGGACCCGTATCTCGTTCATAAGTCAATCTCCTTGCTCTCAGGAATCTGTTTTCTCATTCTGCCAGCGGTTCTTCAGCTTATTCTGCAGCCGGTACAGCGTATTGAGCGCATCCAGCGGCGTCATGGTGCTGATCTCCGCATTCCTCAGCTCTTCCAGGATATCTTCGTCCTTCACCGTATCGAAGAGGGAGATCTGCTCCAAATCCACTTCATCAAAATGCGCTGCCTTCTTTGCGCTCCCTGCCGTATTGACGGCGATGTTCTGTACCTTTTCCGTAATGTCATTGTCGGAAAGCTGTTCTACGATCTCCCGGGCGCGGTCTGTGACCATATCCGGCACTCCGGCCAGCTTCGCCACCTGGATGCCGTAGCTCTTATCCGCGCCGCCCTTAATGATCTTGCGCAGAAAAACGATATCGTCCCCTTTTTCCTTTACCGCGATACAGTAATTGTGGACGTTGCCGATCTTTCCTTCCAGCTCCGTCAGTTCGTGGTAATGGGTGGCGAACAGCGTCCTCGCGCCCAGAAGCTTCCGGTTGCTGATATGCTCGATGACCGCCCAGGCAATGGATAGCCCGTCAAAGGTCGATGTCCCCCTGCCGATCTCATCCAGCACCAGCAGGCTTTTGGGGGTGGCGTTGCGCAGGATGTTCGCCACCTCGTTCATCTCCACCATAAAGGTGGATTGGCCGCTGGCCAGATCATCGGAAGCGCCAACCCGCGTAAAGATCCGGTCGGTAATGCCGATGTCGGCGGACCGGGCCGGCACGAAGCTTCCGATCTGCGCAAGAAGCACGATCAGGGCGGTCTGTCTCATATAGGTGGACTTACCGGCCATATTCGGTCCCGTGATGATGGACACCGCATGTTTGTCCATATCCAGGTAAGTGTCGTTGGCGATGAACATATCGTGTTCGATCATCTGCTCCACCACCGGATGTCTGCCGTCCCTGATATCGATGACCCCTTTTTCGTTCAGGGACGGACGCACATAATGATTGCGCTCCGCCACCAGGGATAGGGAACAGAACACGTCCAGCCTGGCGACGGCCTTTGCCGTGCGCTGGATGCGCTCCACCTGCTCCGCCACCGCGTCCCGGATCTGACAGAAACGTTCGTATTCCAGCGCCGTCAGTTTTTCCTCCGCATTTAAGATCATATCTTCCAGTTCTTTCAGCCGGGGAGTGGAATAGCGTTCGGCGTTGACCAGCGTCTGCTTGCGGATATAGTCCTCCGGGACCATGCTTTTAAAGGAATTGGTCACTTCCAGATAATAGCCGAATACCTTGTTGTATCTAATGCGCAGATTTTTGATGCCCGTGCGCTCCCGTTCCTGTTCTTCCAACTGGGCGAGCCAGTCTTTTCCCTCCGTTTTGGCATGCCGGAGCTGGTCGATGGTTTCGTCAAAGCCTTCCCGGATGATGCCGCCCTCCCGCACCAGTACCGGAGGCTCCTCCAGGATCGCGCTGTCGATCAGTTCAAACAGATCCGACAGGGAATCCATTTCTTCTTCGATCTTCTGAAGCTGGCCGCAGTCAAATTCCCCCAGCACAGTCTTGATATGGGGCAGCATTTCCACGGAATTGCGGAAAGCGATGAGATCCCGGGGATTGGCGGTCTTATAGCTGACCTTGCCCAAAAGCCGCTCCATGTCGTAGATGGGATTTAGATATTCCCGAACCTCCTCTCTGGACATGGGCGCCTTGCAAAGCTTTTCCACCGCGTCCAGCCGTTCTTCCATCTGTTCCTTTTCGATCAGGGGCTGCTCCAGCCAGGAACGCAGCATCCTGGCGCCCATGGCCGTTTTGGTCTTATCCAGCACCCATAAAAGGGAGCCTTTCTTCTGTTTTTCACGCAGCGTTTCCGTCAGCTCCAGATTCCGCCGCGTGGAGGCGTCCAACAGCATATACCTGCTGGTGAGATAAGGATAGAGATGGGTAAAATGGGGCAAGCCGTTTTTCTGCGTATCCATCAGATATTGCAAAAGGGCCCCGGCGGCAATCACGCCGTTTGGAAAGTCCCCGATTCCAAGCCCCGCCAGGGAAGAAACCCCAAAGTGCTTTTCCAGGCATTTTCTGCACAGCGCGTCGTCAAAATAATGCGGCTCCAGGACATAAACGGTAATATTCAGCCGGTCCTTTAAATCCTGCGTATCCATGCCGCTCATAAGGAAAGCGTCGTTGCAGACGATCTCGGAAGGATGGTATTTATGTATTTCATCCAGCAGTCTGCGCTGATCCTCCACCTCGGTCATATAGTAATCGCCGGTGGTCACGTCGGCGATGGAAATTCCCGTCCTGCCCGAAAAATACGCGATGCACATCAGGAAATTGTTCTTGGTTTCCTCCATGGCCTGTACGTTCAGATTGGTGCCCGGCGTCACAATGCGGGTCACCTCCCGCTTGACCAGCCCTTTTGCCAGCTTCGGATCCTCCATCTGTTCGCAGATCGCCACTTTATAGCCCTTGGAAACCAGCCGCGTCAGATAGCCTTCCACAGCGTGATAGGGCACGCCGCACATGGGCGCCCTTTCGTCCAGGCCGCAGCTTTTCCCGGTCAGCGTCAGTTCCAGCTCCTTGGTGGCCGTCAGGGCGTCGTCAAAAAACATCTCGTAAAAGTCGCCCAGCCGGTAAAATAAAATACAGTCTGGATACTGTTTTTTGGTTTCCATGTATTGCTGCATCATGGGAGTCAGTTCTGACATTTTTCCCTCCATCGGTACATCCGTGCAATCCTCAAACCCTGCGGCCCACAAAATAAAAGCCGCGGTTTTCCGTCAGTTCCACTTCGACGATCTTACCCACCAGGGAAGCGTCTCCGGGATAATGCACGATCATATTGTTGGACAGCCGTCCCGTCACCATCCGGGGCGTCTGATTGTTGACTTCTTCGGTCAAGGCATATTGTCTTTGCCCGGTCAGCCTGGCCACCTGTTCCCGGGCCGTATCCTGGACCGTCTTTAAAACGAGATCGAAGTTTTCCTGGATTTCCTCTTTGGAAGCCGTAATTTCCATGGCCGCCGCCGGCGTGCCGGTCCGTCTGGAATAAAGAAAGGTAAAAGCGTTGTCGAACCGCGCCCGCCGGATCACGTCTATGGTATCCTCCACATCCCGTTTCGTCTCCCCGGGAAAGCCTACGATGATATCCGTCGTCAGGGAAATGTCCGGGATTTTGCTGTAGATCTTTTCCACCAGGGCCAGATATCCCTCTTTTGTGTAGCGCCGGTTCATCGCCTGCAGGATCCTGGTGGAACCGGACTGCAGCGGCAGATGAAGATGGCGGCAGATCTTTTTGGAATCCCGCATCGTCTCGATGAGTTCATCGGACAGGTCCTTTGGATGGGAGGTCATAAAACGGATCCTCTCGATCCCGGGGATTTTCTCCACCTCCTGCAGAAGCTGTGCAAAGGTGAGGGGCCGTTCCAGGTTCTTCCCGTAGGAATTGACATTCTGTCCCAGCAGCATGACCTCCTTCACGCCTTCCCCGGCCAGCCTGCCGATCTCCTCCAGGATCTCCTCCGGCCTGCGGCTTCTCTCCCGCCCCCGCACATAAGGGACGATACAGTAGCTGCAGAAGTTATCGCAGCCGAACATGATATTGATCCCGGATTTAAACGGATATTTGCGCTCCACGGGCAGATCTTCCACGATCCGGTCCGCCTGTCCCCAGATATCCACGATCATGCGGTCGCTTTCATACATGTTGCATAAAAGCTCCGGAAATTTGAAAATATTATGGGTCCCAAAGATCAGATCCACAAAACGGTAGCTCTTTTGGATCTTTTCGATCACAGACGGCTCCTGCATCATACAGCCGCACAGCGCGACGTGCTTTTCCGGGTTTTTCTTCTTCATGCTGTGTACGAAGCCGAGCCTGCCGTACACCCTTTGATTGGCGTTATCCCGCACGGTACAGGTGTTGTAGACCACCAGATCCGCTTCTTCGCTTTCCATGCTTTGAAAGCCTGCTTCCCGCAGAATGCCGGAAAGCTTTTCTGAATCCCGGGCGTTCATCTGACAGCCGAAGGTGACGACGCAGCAGGTCGGCGTCCTTCCAAGCCTGGCCGTCTGCTCTGCCACGAGGGCCCGGGCCTTTTTAATGAAATAATACTGTCTGTCAGGCTCCGTTTCCGGCGGAGCGGCCGAAAGATCCATCCTTTCAAGGGAGCGCTCCAGATTTTCATGGTCAATCATCCGTCGTTTCCTCTTCCTGCGCCGTCCGGCAAACATAAAGCTCTGCGATCTTCTGCAAAAGCGCCGCGCAGCTTTCCAGGGATTGTGCTATCGCGTACTCAAATCTGCCGTGGAAATTCATGCCTCCGGTCCCCAGATTGGGACAGGGAAGCCCCAAAAAGGACAGGCGCGCCCCGTCCGTGCCTCCCCGTATGGGAGAAATGAGCGGCTCGACGCCCAAAAGCTTCATGGCCTCCAAAGCCTTATCGATCAGATGGGCGTGGGCAGGCAGCAGCTTTTCTTTCATATTGTAGTAGCTGTCTTTGATCTGCACTTCTAAAGAGCCTGCTCCGTATTTTTTGTTCTAAAAAGCCGCGCATTCGGCAAGGAAAGCCTTTTTTTTTTCAAACTTTT
>X22_European_Rabbit__coassemble_186_pt1 | contig 14487 bp, 13 predicted proteins | sample X22_European_Rabbit__metabat2_low_PE_003 | metagenome-assembled genome bin X22_European_Rabbit
AACCGCTGCGGCGGGAGGATGTGGAAAAGCAGTTTGCCCGCGCAGGCGGCTCCCATTTTGGGATCCGTCAACTGGAGATCGAAATGGGAGAGGACTGCTTCCTGCCACTTTCAGCCATGAACGATCTGCGCCGTCGGGCATTTCAGGCCCTTTTTGAAGAAATGACTGCGCCGGAGGAGGGCCGCGCCGGGCAGGATCAGACTTCGCTGTCGGCTGCAGAAGGCTGTCAGAGGGACAGGATAGATTCCGAAAGGGAGAAAATGACGGGGCGGCAGGCGCAGGCTCTGGCGCTTCATATGGCTGCCCTGACCGCAGAGCAGGCGATGGAGGGCGTCCGCAGTTCCCGAGTAAAACGGGTGTATCTTACTGCCGACGCCATATTCTCAAAGAAAGCCGATGAACCGCTTTGGCGGATGATCCGGGAACGCAAAGCGAAGGATCCCTCTTTTTCCTTTTTTTTGACCCTGCCGGTCATCCTGCGCTTTGGTTCTGTTCCCTATCTGGACGGGCTTGCAAGATGGCTGACGGGTACAAAGGAGGGCGCGCTGGTGGACGGCTTTCTGGCTTCCAGCCTTTCCGGCCTGCTCTGGGCGGGGGGACAGGACAGGGCCGTTGCCCTGAACCATACGATTCCCGTCTTTAATCGAAAGACCCTTGAGACGCTGATGAAAGGCGCCCGGTTTGTAAGTTATGCCGGATCCTTTGAGTTAAACCGCCGGGAGCTGGACAGCCTGCCCCTTTTCTGCCAGGAACGGATGGTCTACGGAAGGATCCCCATGATGATCAGCGCAAACTGCGTCAGAAAGACGGCGGGAGAGTGCAGGCGAGAACGCGCCCGGGAGGATAGGGAAATAAGAGAAGAACCAAAGTCCATGGAGTTTTTTTTTAAGGATCGGTTGGGCGTCGCCTTCCCCGTCCTGACAGACTGTACCCACTGCATGAATACGGTCTACAATTCGGTCCCGCTGTCGCTGCATCAGTATCTTCCCCAGTTGGAAAGCGGAGACGTCTGTGCGCTGCGGCTGGATTTTACAGATGAGGATGCGGACTGCACGGCGCGGATCCTGCGGTTATTTTCGCAGGAAGGCGGGATAGCCTTTTACCGCTATACCACCGGACATTATAAAAAAGGGGTATCGTAGATTTGGCTTATTCGATCGTGATCTATTCCAAATATTGCATGGCGCTGTCCCTGGTTTTGTTCTTTTTATGCGGGCTGTTTTCCCTGCGCTATGTGAGCGTTGCAAAACAGAAGAGGCTGGCTTTTCTGCAGAGCCTTTGCCTTTTGCTGGTGCAGTGGAGCGCCTGGCTGACCATCGTGATCCGGACGCAGCGCACGGAATACCTGTTGCTGTTCGCCTTTTTTCAGACGCTGACTTTCGCGATGCTGATCCTGCCTGTGATGCTTTATCCGGGCGTAAGCCGTATCCTGCTCAACGACATTTGTATGCTTTTCACGGCGGGCATGATCGTGCTGACGCGGCTGGACCAAAGCCGGGCGGCACGGCAGCTTGCCTTCATGGCGCTCTCTTTTTTCCTTTCACTGTTTGTGCCCTGGATCGTCCGGCACATACGCGTCCTGCGACGTCTGGGCTGGATCTGTTGCGCGGCAGGGATCGTCCTTGTGGGAACCGTGCTGCTATTGGGGCAGCTTACCAACGGTTCCAGGCTCTCCTGGACCGTAGCGGGGATCACCTTTCAGCCCTCGGAATTTGCCAAGGTGCTGTATGTGTTTTTCCTGGCTTCCGTACTGGGGGAAAAGCCTGGCCTGCCGAAGGTCCTGTTTGCGGGGATCGGGGCGGCGGCCCATGTGCTGATCCTGGTTCTGTCCCGCGATCTGGGCAGCGCGCTGATCTTTTTTGCGGTCTATATCCTGATGATCTCTGCCGCTTCCCATCGCCTGTTTTACGCGCTGGCGGGAGTGCTGGGCGGCACGTTTGCATCGGCAGGGGCCTATCGGGTATTTTCGCATGTCCAGACCCGGGTCCAGGCATGGAGAGATCCCTGGAGCGTCATCGACGGGCAGGGCTATCAGATCACGCAGTCGTTGTTTGCCATCAGCCGGGGCGGGCTGTTCGGCCTGGGGATTGGAAAGGGGACGCCCTACGATATCCCCTATGTGGAAACGGATTTTATCTTCGCGGCCATGGTGGAGGAGCTGGGGCTGGTCTTTGGCATCGGCATCGTCCTGACGGGAGTTATGGTCTTTTTGCTCCTGATGCGCATTGCCTGCGGCCTGAAAGACGGCTTTTATAAAAATCTCACGATGGGTTATGGGTTTATGCTGATCTTTCAGATCTTTCTGACCATCGGAGGCGATACGAAATTTATCCCCCTGACGGGGGTCACGCTCCCTCTGGTCAGCTATGGCGGCAGCAGCGTGATGGCGACGATGCTGATGCTGTTCGTGATACAGGGGATCTGTGAGATGCGCTATGCAGAGGAAAGGGAAATTGAAAAGAGAAGAAAGAAAAGCGAAAAAAGAGCGGTTGCGGACAAGAAAGCTGCTGCGCCGGCGCAATAGGGAGATCTATCTTTTTTCCGCCCTTTTTCTGGGGCTGTTCGCCGGCCTCTTTTTTTATTTGACGGATTATGTCACGGACAGCCATGAAGAGCTGTTCAACAACAGCTATAATTCCAGGGAACGGGTGCTGGCGCAGGAAAACCTGCGCGGGAGCATTTATGCGGCCACAGGGGAGGCGCTGGCCAGGACAGTCGTTTCAGACGACGGGCAGCAAACGCGGGAATATCCATATAACGAGATGTTTGCGCATGTCGTAGGATACAGCGGCAAAGGGAAAACCGGAATAGAGGCGTCGGAAAATTATTCCCTCAGCAATTCGGATATCCCGGAGCGTACAAAGCTGGAAAACGAAAAAGCCGGCGTCAAAAACCCCGGCAACGACGTCTATACGACGCTGCACACAGATCTGCAGCAGACGGCCTATGAGGCCCTGGGGGCCTTCCGCGGCGCCATCGTAGTGACGGAAGTAAAAACCGGCCGTATTCTGGCCATGGTGAGCAAGCCAGATTTCGATCCCAACCGGATCGCGGAAATATGGGAAAAGGTCAACGCCGACACGCAGGACGCCGCCCTTGTCAACCGGGTCACCCAGGGGCTTTATCCGCCCGGATCCACGTTCAAGATCGTGACGGCCCTGGCGTATCTGCGGCAGTTTCCGGATTCCTGGGAAAGCTATTCTTACTCCTGCAGCGGCGCCTATCAGAATGGGGAAAACAGGATCACCTGCTTTCACGGTTCCGTCCATGGCCGCGTGGATCTGACCTCTTCCTTTGCCAAATCCTGCAACTGTTCCTTTGCCAATATAGGCATGTCGCTGGACAGGGAAGGCTTTGCAGAAACGATAGACAGCCTGCTGTTCAACCGGGATCTGCCGCTGGAGCTTCCGTATAACCGGACCAGCGTAAAGATGGGGGCCAACAGCTCTGACGCGGAGGTGATCCAGACCTCCATCGGGCAGGGAAAAACGCAGATCTCCCCGATGCAGCTCAATCTGATCACCGCCGCCATTGCCAACGGCGGCGAACTGATGCGGCCGTATCTGGTGGACAGGGTCTTAAGCGCCCAGGGTGTCGTGCTTAGGGAAAACGAACCGGAGCCTTACGCGAGGCTTATGTCCGAAGAGGAAGCCAAAACGCTGTCCGGCTTTATGGAGGCCGTCGTGCGCGACGGCACCGGGCGCAAATTAAAAGACCAGCCCTATACCGCCGCGGGAAAGACCGGCAGCGCGGAATTTAATCAGGAGAAAGCCGATTCCCATGCCTGGTTTACAGGATATGCCCCGGCGGAGGACCCGCAGATTGCGGTGACGATCCTCGTGGAACAGGTCGGCTCCGGGGGCGATTATGCGGTCCCGCTGGCAAAACGTATCTTTGACGCCTGGTTTTTACAGCAAAAAAACGGATGAAGGCCGGCCGAAGGGCTGCAGAAGGGCCGCAACTAATTTGCGTTTTTTATGGGATGGGACTTGCCCTGCCCCCTTTTTTGGGATATACTTGTTGTCAGGACGTCATATCGCCGGACAGGAGGAATTGCAGTGATTGAGGCAACGAGCTGCGGCGGTGTAGTAATTTTCCGTGGGAAGATCCTTCTTTTATATAAGAATTACCGAAACAAATATGAAGGATGGGTACTGCCAAAGGGAACGGTGGAGGCGGGAGAGGATTACAAGCAGACGGCGCTGCGGGAAGTCCTCGAAGAAAGCGGCTCCCGTGCTTCCATCATCAAATACATCGGGAAGAGCGAATATACGTTTAATGTTCCCGAGGATACGGTGGAGAAGGATGTACACTGGTATCTGATGATGGCGGACAGTTATTACAGCAAACCGCAGAGGGAAGAATATTTTGTGGATTCCGGGTTTTATAAATACCATGAGGCATACCATCTTTTGAAATTCGCCAACGAGAAGCAGATCCTGGAGAAAGCCTATCACGAATATCTCGAATTGAAGAAGAGCAATCTCTGGGGCAGCCGGAAGTACTACTGAAAGATCTGATTCGCGGAGCGGCAGCGGGGCAAAACGCGCCGTCCGTCGTTGGGGGTAGCGCGCCGTCTATGAAATTTTATCGCGGGCTGTATGTGGGGCCATCTGTCAAAAAACTGAATACCGTGAAAATGAAACTGAAAACCGGGGCCGGGCAGTTTTCCATTTACCTGATCGCCCTTTCCAAAAACAGCGATCAGTTGGATATTTTTCACAGCGGCCTGTTGAAGCAGAAGTATTTTGACAGGAAGGATCTGTATGTGGTAGGGATCGCGGGCAGCAAAGGGGAAGCCTACCAGCTTGTGGGAAAGATGCTTGGCGACGCGATGGCTGCCGGCATGAACGGCAACATTAAGGGCTATCTGATCCAAAACGGCGTTCCTGCGGAAAGGGGCGCAGGATGACGGTTTTGCTGGCAATACTGAAAGGGGCAGGGATTCTGTTACTTTCCATTCTGATCCTGCTTTTGGCAGTCCTTACGCTTTTGCTCATCGTGCCTTTTCGCTATCGGGTGGAGGGCGCGTATCAGGAAAAGCTTACCCTGCAGGGCAAAGTGACCTGGCTTTTGCATTTTGTCTCGGTCAGGGCCTCCTATGACGGCACGCTGACCTATGGACTGAAGCTTGCCGGGATTTCCTTTGAACCGGGCCGGATACGGCAGTCCCGGCTCAAAAAGTCGATTCGCTTTTGTAAGGATCGGCTGCACAGGCTTTTTGAAAAACTGGCGTCGCTCTTTGCCCGCAGCCTGACGACTCCTGTGGAGGAAGAGGAGGAGCAGGAAGAACCGCCGAAAGAAGGGGATTCAGGGGAAAAGGCCCGGACGGAAGAAACAGCGTCCGGCGGCGGAGACGACACAGACGCCGTGGGCGAAGAGACGCAGCAGACCATACCAAAAGGGCGTTCGGAAAACGCCGATGCGTCAGGGCAGGAGACAGCAGAAAAAAAGCAGTCCTTTGGGGAACGGATCAAAGGACTGGAGGAAAAGCTGGAATCTGCCCAGGACAAGCTGGACGATATCCGGGATAATCTGGAATATTATCTGGATCTGCTTGGACAGGCACGGACTCAGGAGGCCCTTAAGACGGTGACGGGACAGCTTTTGCGCATGCTGCGCCATATCCTGCCGACCAGGCTTGCGGTTCATGCCATTATTGGGATCCCGGATCCGGCCGCCATGGGACAGCTCATGGCAGTCCAGGGGATGCTGTATCCGGTCTTGCATCAGAAAGTATGGATCGAACCGGAGTTTGAGCAAAAGAGGATGGAAGGCACGTTTACGGCACAGGGCCGGATCAGGCTCGTCACGTTATTATTCTGTGCCCTCAGGATCATCTTAAAAAGGGACGTCATCTATTTGATCAAGCGTTTGCGCAGGAAGAAGGAGGACTGAAATGGCTGCAAATAAAGAGAACAACATCGGTTCCGTGATGGAATCTTTGATGAAGGGCGTGGAAACCGTCTTTACCACGAAAACCGTAGTCGGGGAACCGACCCGGATCGAGGATACCTATATCATCCCTATCGTGGACGTTTCCATCGGGCTGGGCGCGGGAGCCGTCAGCGGGGACGCTAAGGAGAAGAATAAATCCAACGGTGGCGGCGGCATGAGCGGCAAAATGTCCCCCAGCGCAGTCCTTCTGATCCGCAACGGACAGGCGAAGCTGGTGAACATCAAGAATCAGGACGGCGTTTCCAAGATCCTCGACATGATCCCGGATCTGGTGGATCGGTTCACGACATCGAAGGACAAGGGGGAGATGCCCAGCGATGAAGAGGCCAAAAAGGCCGCTTTCCCAGAAGAATGAAAGAATGAAAAATTCCTGCATGAAAGGCTGTAAGCTGCATAAGATATAATAAAGAGAAGCGTAAGGGGCAGGGCATTGGTATGTGCCGTATTATTGGATTTGCTATTTTCTGTATGGCGATCGGGATGCTGCTTATGCTTCTTTTCCGTTACCGCGTGTTCGGCGCGATCGTTGCGGTCGTCCTGCTGGCGATAAGCTACTGCGTGCTTTCCCTGGAGGACAAATAGAAAAAAGAGAACATCAAAAAAAGGCGTCATCACATGACGCCCTTTTTTTGATGTTCCATTAAGCTCTTTCGACTCTGCCGGACTTTAAGCAGCTCGTGCAGACGTGCATTCTCTTCGCACCACCGTTGACTTTGCACTTAACGCTTCTTACGTTAGAATTCCAGATCCGGTTGGACCTTCTATGGGAATGGCTTACGTTGTTACCGAAATGAGCGCCTTTGCCACAAATATCACATTTCGCCATGTTCGCACCTCCTCGGACTCTATTAGCCGTCGACTGACAACATTTGTATGATAGCAGAATTTGGCGCATTTGGCAAGCAAAATCTCTTTAAAAATTGAAAAAGTTAAATTCCGTATTCCCTTTTTTGGGGAAAGCGGTTATAATATCTTTAAATTTTGATGGATAAAGGAGGTTTGCCGTATGAAGGGATCCTATATGACGACCCATATGGGCAACATTACGATTGATAATGAAGTGATCGGACAGTATGCCGGAACGGTAGCGATGGAATGCTTCGGTATCGTTGGCATGGGCGTTTCGGTAAAAGGCGGACTGGTAAAGCTTCTGAAGAAAGACAGAGTGACAAAGGGCATCGGCGTCCGGATAAACAATCATAAGCTGACACTGGATTTTCATGTGATCGTCGCTTATGGCGTGAGCGTTATCGCCGTAGCGGACAATCTGATCAGCAGCGTGAAATACAAAATGGAAGAGTTCACCGGCATAGAGGTAGAGAAGATCAATATCTATGTGGAAGGCGTACGAGTGATCGATTAAGGAGGAGCGAACTGTGGCAGTAAATAAGATAGATGCTAAGATGCTCGCGAAGATGTTCTTAGCAGGCGCCAAAAACCTGGAAAGCAAAAAAGAGTGGATCAACGAGCTGAACGTATTCCCCGTCCCGGATGGGGATACCGGCACCAATATGACGCTGACGATCATGTCCGCAGCCAAGGACGTGGCGGCCATGGACGCCCGCAACGATCTGGATATGCCGTCTTTGGCAAAGGCAATTTCTTCGGGTTCCCTGCGGGGCGCCAGAGGCAATTCCGGCGTGATATTGTCGCAGTTGTTCAGGGGATTTACCAAAGTGATCCGCGACTGCGAGAGCATCGATATCCCGACGCTGGCGCAGGCCGGCGAACGCGCGGTGGAAACCGCCTATAAGGCCGTTATGAAGCCCAAAGAGGGTACGATTTTGACCGTGGCGAAGGGCGCCGCCCAGAAGGCCCGCGAACTGGCGGACGCCGGTGAGACCGATATGGAGAAATATCTGGGCGCGATCATCGAGCATGCCGGATTCGTTTTGAGCCAGACTCCCGATATGCTGCCGGTGCTAAAGCAGGCAGGCGTGGTGGATTCCGGCGGCCAGGGACTGATACAGGTCTTAAAGGGCGCGTATGAGGCTTTCCTGGGCAAAGAGGTAGATTTCTCCATTGAGACGCCCGCCGCTGCAGCCGGCGCTCCCTTTGCTTCCTCCAACGCGAAGGCACAGGCTGAGACGCAGATCAAATTCGGATACTGCACAGAGTTTATCATCATGCTCTCCAGGCCCTTTCACAGCAAGCAGGAGAAGGATTTCAAGGACTATCTGGAGTCCATCGGCGATTCCATCGTAGTGGTGGCGGATGAGGATGTCGTGAAGGTTCACGTACATACCAATGATCCGGGCCTGGCGATCCAGAAAGGCCTAAAGTACGGCGCGCTTTCCAATATGAAGATCGATAACATGCGGCTGGAGCATCATGAAAAGGTGATCCGCATGAACCAGAAAGCGGAAGAGGACGCTGCAATGGCCGCTCCAAAACCGGCAGCTATGGAGGAGACATCCGAACGCAAGCCTACCGGGTTTATCGCCGTCTCCGCCGGGGACGGGCTGCAGGCCATTTTCCGGGAACTGGGCGTAGACCACATCATCGAGGGCGGACAGACCATGAACCCCAGCACCCAGGATATGCTCAACGCGATCGATAAGGTCAACGCGGACACGGTCTTCATCCTGCCCAATAACAAGAATATCATCCTGGCGGCGAACCAGGCGAAATATATGCATGAGGATAAGCATATCATCGTGATCCCCACCAAGACCATCGCCCAGGGGATCACCGCCGTGATCAATTATGCGCCCGATCTTTCGCCGGAGGAAAACGAGAGCGCGATGACGGAGGCCATCGGCGCCGTGCGGACGGGAGAGGTCACTTATGCCGTGCGCGACACCTCCATTGAAGGGTATGAGATCAGTCAGGGCGATTATATGGGAATCGGAGACGAGGGGATCCTGGCCGTGGGACAGTCGGTAGAGGCCGTGACGGCTGAGATGACCGACCATATGATGAGCGAGGATATGGAGCTGATCAGCATTTACTATGGCGAGGACATCAATGAAGAGGACGCCCTTGACCTTCGCGATAAGGTGGCGGAAAAATATCCCGCCTGCGATGTGGAACTGCAGTATGGCGGACAGCCGATCTATTCTTATATCGTTTCTGTGGAGTGAATATGCAAAACCAGGATCCATTGAGTTGTTTAAAAGGCGTAGGGGCGAAAACCGCTACGCTTTTTTCAAAGTTGGGCGTTGAAACCCTTGGGCAGCTGATCCGCTACTATCCAAGAGATTATGATCACTTTGAAGCCCCAGAGGCCGTGCAGGATCTCATCCCGGGAAAGATCATGGCGGTCCGGGCCTGCGTCATCGGCGCGCCTTCCCTCGTCCGGGCGAAGGGCATGGCCATCGCCCACTGCAATGTGGGAGACGTCACCGGAACCATGCGGATGACCTGGTTTCGTATGCCTTATATCAGGAACGTCTTAAAGCCGGGGAGATTTTACATTTTTCGCGGCATGGTGAAGGGCGCCGGACGAAAGCCGGTGATGGAACATCCCAGACTGTTTTCAGAGGAAGAGTATCTGGCCCTTTCCGGAACCTGGCAGCCCAAATATCCGTTGACCACAGGGGTCACCAATCATATGGTGCAAAAATGCGTCAGGCAGGCGCTTCAATCCCTTTCGATACAAGATCCCCTGTCCCCCGGACTGCTTTCGCAATATCGTCTGATCGGGCTTGAACAGGCGTTGTATCTCATCCATTTCCCTTCCGGCGCGCAGGATGTGCAGGCGGCCCGTCGAAGGCTTGCTTTTGATGAATTTCTCACATTTTTAGTGCAGATCAAACGGCAGAAGATCCTGAATGAGGCCGTCATCGTGGAGCGCCCCCTGTCGGCTGTACAGGAAACGGAGCAGCTCATCGCGTCCCTGCCCTATGAATTGACCGGCGCTCAGCGCCGCGTCTGGAAGGAGATCGAAAAAGACCTGCAGCGGCATGTGGCCATGAATCGTTTGGTCCAGGGCGATGTGGGAAGCGGCAAAACGATCCTGGCCTTCCTGGCGCTTTTGATGTGCAGCGCCAACGACAGGCAGAGCTGTCTCATGGCGCCTACGGAGGTGCTGGCGCGCCAGCATTTCGATGCGCTGCAGCGTATGGCCGCAGACTTTTGTCTGCCCGTCCGTCCTGTTCTGCTGATTGGTTCCATGACCGCCAGGCAGAAACAAGAAGTCCGGGGCCTGATCGCCTCCGGCGCAGCGGATGTGGTGATCGGCACCCACGCGCTGATCCAGGAGAAGGTGCTTTACCGCGATCTGGCGCTGGTGGTGACGGACGAACAGCACCGATTCGGCGTCCGGCAGAGGGAGACGCTGGCGGATAAGGGGAACGGGGTGCATGTGCTGGTGATGAGCGCCACGCCGATCCCGCGTACCCTGGCCATTGTGCTGTATGGTGATCTGCAGGTTTCGGTGCTGGATGAAATGCCCAAAAGCCGCCTTCCCATCAAAAACTGTGTGGTGGATACTTCTTTCCGCAAAAAGGCCTACGCATTTATCCGGGCCCAGGTGGACGCCGGACGCCAGGCCTATGTGATCTGTCCCATGGTGGAAGAGGGCGAGATGGAGGGAGTCGAAAATGTGCTGGATTATACGGAGAAGCTGAAAGCGGCCATGCCGGACAAGATCCGGATAGCCGCGCTGCATGGGAAAATGAAAGCGGCCCAAAAGCAGCAGATTATGGAAGATTTTTCCGCCCACCGGCTGGATGTACTGGTATCCACCACGGTTATCGAGGTAGGGATCGACGTGCCGAACGCCACCGTTATGCTGGTGGAAAATGCCGAACGCTTCGGCCTGGCCCAGCTTCACCAGCTCCGAGGCAGGGTCGGACGCGGCAGACAGCAAAGCTTCTGTATTTTTATGACCGGGGACGACAGCGGGGCGAACAACCGGCGTCTGGACATTTTGAACCGTTCCAACGACGGCTTTTTCATTGCCAACGAGGATCTGAAACTGCGCGGCCCCGGCGACCTGTTCGGCATCCGTCAGAGCGGCGCGCTGGATTTTGCCATCGGCGACATTTACCAGGACTCCGACGTACTGCTTTTGGCCGGCGAACTGGCGGACCGGGTGCTTTCCGGAGAGGTAGTACTGCCGGAGGAGGAAATGGGGCTTTTTCAAAAGGGGATTGATTACAGGACGATCTGATTTCGAATTTACGGAAAGGGGATTTTATACGCATGAAAGCCAGGATCGCCCGGATCTGCCCTCCGGAGGGCGGCCGGATCACCGCCGCCAGCGACGTTCCCGGCTATGTGGACTATCTGGACGGGCTTCTGAAAAAACTGCACTTTAATAAATCGGACATGCTCATCCTCATCGGCGATCTGATCGAAAAAGGCCCCAGGAGCCTGGAAACGGTCCGCTATGTCCTGCGGCAGATGGAGCGCGGCGCCCGGATCCATGCGGTGATGGGAAATGTGGAATATGACCGGCTCGGCGCTTTTTTTGACGACGGCGAGGACGGCGTGCGCCATTTTATGGATATGCTTTCCTATCATGTCCAAAGATGGAAGCATGGGTTTTTCCCCGACATCCTGGCCGAAATGGGCATGGACGCCCAGGCGCTGGTTCGGGACTGGAGGGACAAAAGGCTGCAGGAGGATGCGGTTTGGGATCTGAAGCGGCGGATCAGGGAAGGGTATGAAAAAGAACTCGATTTTCTCTGGCATCTTCCCACCGTGCTTTTGTGCGGCAAATTCCTGTTCGTCCACGCCGGCGTTTCGAGCGATTCTTTATCAAAGCTGCAGGACGAGGACGCCGTTTCCTGTATGAAGCGGGACGCCTTTTTGCAGGAGGATGTGCGGTTTGAAAAATATGTGGTCGTGGGTCATTGGCCGGTCTGTCTGTATCGGGAGGAGGCAAGCGTCGCCCCCATCTTTGACGAGAGGAAGCATATCATAGCCATTGACGGAGGCTGCGCGTTAAAGACCGCCGCCCAACTGAACGCCCTGGTGCTGCCGGAGGGCGCAGAGGACATGAGGGGCGCTTTCTTTGAAAGCTACGACGATTTCCCTGTCTTTATCGCGCCAAAGGATCAGCCTTACCGCGCGCCGGGCATGTATGTCCGTTACTTTGACAACCGTGTGGAAATCCTGGATCAGACGGAGGATATGGCCAGACTTCGCCATTTGGGAAGCGGAAAGGAATTTCTGGCCCCGCTGGCTTTTCTTTTCCACAAAAACGGAGAGATTCATTGCGACGATTATGCGGATACGTTCCTTTCGGTTAAAGCCGGGGACAGGCTTTCCGTGATCCTGGAAACCTCTTTTGGAAAATTCGTAAAGAAGGACGGGCGGATCGGCTGGTATTGCGCCGTCAGAAGTTAGGATTTGATACGCTCCAAAGAAAGATTATTTCTTGACAAATAATACTATATATGATACTATTCGACAAAGCCCATTTGAAAGGGGGACTTGCTTGAATCCCAGAAAAATAGTTGAAAAAATGAAAAGACAGCCAAACGGCATCCGTTACGATGAAGCGAAAAAAGTTTTGGAATATTATGGTTTTTCTTTTATCAGGCAAAAAGGTTCTCATGCGCATTTTTTATCATCGGAAACAGGAGAACTCATTACGATTAAAGTCGATAATCCTTTAAAGAAAGTGTATATTGTCGATATTTTGCAACGGATAGGCGAATAAATTATATTGTCTTCGGAATATACATATAGAATAGATGTAATATAAAATACGAGAGATGGAGAAATATCCTCATGAAAAAAGATCTGAATTATTACAAAAAATTGCCCTATAACCGGATCATTCAAGAGATTCACGATGAGAGCGGTGACTATTTTTATGGCAAAATTTTGGAATTGGATGGTTGTCAGAGTACAGGAGATACCTTAGAAGAATTAAATGATAATCTGACGGAAGCGATGGAAGGTTATCTGGAAATAAAACTGGAAATGGGCGCCGCGATACCAGAGCCGGTTAAAGAGGAAGAGCTGAGCGGAAAATTTGTGCTTCGCATTCCAAAATCGCTTCACAGGCGCCTGATTGTAGAAGCGGAAAGGGAAGGTGTCTCCTTAAATCAATACGCTATGTATAAACTGGCGAAATGATCAAAGGCCAGACGATTCCCCTGCAACTTTTTGTCATCGGATAGCCGCAAAAAATCATATTCGGGAAATGAAAACCGCTTTGGTCTTCTGTACAGGAGATTTTGGCGGTTTTTTTAGTCTTTCTGTCGGCGCACGTCCCGGCACGGGCCGGGTTTTCATACAAAATATGGTGTGCATGCCTCTTCAAACCGCAATTTCTGGTATTATTCCTGAAAATTCTGCACGAAATCATCTTTTCAAAATCGAACGTATGTGTTAAACTGAAAGAGTGGTTTTTTTGGAAAATTGCGCCATTTTCCCGGAAACGTAAATATTTTGACGATCCGGCACATAAATATTTCCGATAAGATACCCTACACATACGGCAGAAGGAGAGGAAAGAACATTGGCAGGCAACCAAACCTACGACGCCTCCAGCATTACCGTACTGGAAGGCCTGGAAGCGGTCCGGAAAAGACCGGGCATGTATATCGGCAGCGTCTCCACCAAGGGCCTGAACCATCTGATCTATGAGATCGTGGACAATGCGGTGGACGAGCATCTGGCGGGCTTTTGTAGCCTGATCAACGTCATACTGGAAGCGGACGGTTCCGCCACCGTGACCGACAACGGGCGCGGAATCCCCGTGGGAATGCATGAAAAGGGCGTCAGCGCGGAGCGGCTGGTCTTTACCACGCTGCACGCGGGCGGCAAATTTGACAACGGCGCCTATAAGACCAGCGGCGGCCTGCACGGCGTCGGCTCATCTGTGGTAAACGCCCTCTCTACCAGATTGACCATACAGGTCAAAGACGGGAAACAGATCTATCAGGACAGCTACGCCCAGGGCGTTCCCACGACGGAGCTGATCGACGGGCTGCTCCCGGTGGTCGGAAAGACGAAGGAAACCGGGACCACCATCAATTTCCTGCCGGACGATACGATCTTTGAAAGGACCCGCTTTAAGGAGGATGAGGTAAAGAGCCGGCTCCATGAGACGGCCTACCTGAACCCGGAGCTGACGATCCATTTCGAGGACCGGCGCAAAGAAGAGCCGGAAATCGTCGATTATCATGAGCCGGAGGGCATCATCGGCTATATCAAGGATATCGACAGATCCGATGAGGCCCTGACCGACGTGATCTATTTTAAGGGTGAAGGCGACGGGATCTCTGTGGAATGCGCTTTCCAGTATATCAATGAATTTCATGAGAATGTGCTGGGTTTCTGCAACAACATATATAATTCCGAGGGCGGCACCCATCTGACGGGCTTTAAGACCCAGTTCACCACGATCATCAACAATTACGCCAGGGAACTCAATATCCTCAAGGAAAAAGACCCCAATTTCACAGGGGCCGACGTGCGCAACGGCATGACCGCCGTGATCTCCATCAAGCATCCCGATCCCCGATTTGAGGGCCAGACCAAGACAAAGCTGGACAACCAGGATGCGGCCAAGGTGGTAAGCAAGGTGACGGGAGAAGAGCTTCCCCGCTATTTTGACCGCAATCT
>X22_European_Rabbit__coassemble_191_pt1 | contig 14342 bp, 10 predicted proteins | sample X22_European_Rabbit__metabat2_low_PE_003 | metagenome-assembled genome bin X22_European_Rabbit
AAGGATGATATGGTTTATATCTGCGACACCGGCAACAACCGGATCGTGCAGCTCAAGCGCACGGGGACGGAGGAGTTTGCGGTGGAGCGCATCTTTGGCAGCATCCAGGGGGACGTAGAGGTAAAGGATCTTTCCCAGCCGACGGACATTGCCGTTTCGGAGGAAGGGGATATCTTCATCTGCGACCAGGGCAATGCCAGGATCCTGAAGCTGGACAGCGATTTAAACTACCTGCTGCAGTTTGATCTGCCGGTGGATTCCACCGTCAGCGCGGACAGCACCTTTAAGCCTTCCAAGCTGGTAGTCGATACGGCGGGGCGTGTGTACTGCATCGCCACCAGCATCAACCAGGGCCTTTGTAAATATGAGGCGGACGGCACCTTCTCCGGTTTTGTGGGCGCGACTCCCGTTACCTATAATCTGGTGGATTATCTCTGGAAGAAATTTGCGACCCAGGAACAGAGGCAGCGTATGACGTCCTTTGTCCCTACCGCATACGACAACATCTATATGGATCAGGAAGGCTTCATTTACGCCTGCGCGGGCGGACAGGAGGAAGAGGATCTGGATTCCGGCGCCGCCGACGCGGTGCGCAAGCTGAACCTGATGGGAACCGATATCCTGGTGCAGAACGGCGAATACCCCACCTACGGGGATCTGTACTGGGGCGAGGGCGGCGGCTATGAGGGCCCGTCCTATTTCACGGATGTGACCGTGCTGGACAACGATATCTATGTGTGCCTGGATAAAAACAGGGGCCGCCTGTTCGGATACGACGATCAGGGCAAGACGGTGTTCTGCTTTGGCGGCAACGGCAATATGGACGGATTTTTCAGACAGCCGGCGGCCATTGAACATATGGGCCACGACCTTCTGGTGCTGGATTCCCTGGACTGCAGCATCACGCTGTTTACCCCTACCGAGTTCGGCGAACTGGTCTATGACGCCATCGAGCAGTTTGACGAGGGAGATTATGAGGTTTCCGGCGAAAGCTGGCAGAAGGTCATGGATCTGGACGGCAACTACGACCTGGCCTATATCGGCATCGGCCGTTCCCTGCTGCGCCAGGAGAGATACAAAGAAGCCATGGATTACTTTGAACTCAAATATGACGACGAGAATTATTCCAAGGCTTATAAGCAGTACCGGAAAGAGTGGGTGGAGGATCATATCGTGGTCATCGTCATCGTCGTTCTGGCGATCTTCCTGATCCCGCTTTCCATCGGCAAGGTCAAGAGCATCAAGCATGAGATCGATATCGCAGATATCTTCAGATTCTAGGGAAGGGGAGACCGGTATGATTGCTGCACTGAATAATAAAATCGACTTTCAACGGTATCTGGGAAGCCTGAAGTTCGCGCTGTACTGTATTACCCACCCTCTGGACGGCTTCTGGGATCTGACCCATGAGAAACGGGGCACCTACGCGGCGGCGAACACCATCCTGTTTCTGACCCTTCTGATCCGGGTGCTGAAGCTGCGCTATACCAGTTTTATCTTTATAACGGTCTACTGGGAGGATATCAACATCTTCCTGTATATCGCCAGCGTGCTGTTCCCTCTTGCCATGTTTGTAATCGGCAACTGGGGGCTGACCACACTGTTCGACGGCAAAGCGAGGCTGGGGCAGGTGTATATGGCAAGTTGCTACGCCTTGACGCCGTACCCGCTGATGCAGTTTCCGCTGATGATTTTCAGCAACTTTGTGACGGTGGATGAGGCGGAGTTCTATTCGGTCTTAAGCGCCCTGTCCCTGGTGTGGGCCGCGCTGCTCTTTATCGCGGCCATGGGACAGATCCACGAATTCGGGATGGCAAAGAATATCCTGTTTATGGTGGCGAGCCTCTTTGCCATGCTGGTGATCGTATTTATCCTCCTGCTGTTTTTCGGCATGATTTCTCAGGGCGTGGCGTATTTCATATCCCTGGCCAAAGAGATCATGTTCCGACTATAGCAGGGGAGCAGGACGAAAAAAGGATATCTGCCGGAACGTAAAGGATGGGAGTGACCATGAAGAAAGAAAAATCAGTAAGAAAAGCGGAATGGAAGGCGGCTGTGGTCAAACAGCTTAAAAGTCTGGCCGTCCCCGTGATCATAACGGCTGTTATCGCGGTGGCGATCGTAGTGATCATCAATTTCCAGACGGCTACGGAACAGGAACCGGTGGTGGGAGTCAACGGTTACGACGGGACGATGGATCCGATCGTAGTGGAAAATGACCGGCTGAAGCTGACCATGGATCCTGCCACTACCCAGATCGCCCTGGAAGTGAAGGACACGGGGAAGATCTGGTATTCCAATCCCCCCGAGGCGGCTTCTGATCCGCTGGCGGTGGCGTCATATAAGGGCAGGCTCCAGTCCACCCTGCTTCTGACTTTCAGCCAGGCGACGGGACTGCAGACTATCTTCGACAATTTCAGCTACGGCATTGACAACCAGCTCTATGAGATCGAACAGGGCGAGGATTATATCAAGGTCAACTATTCTATCGGCGAAGCGGAGAGGGAGTATAAGATCCCGCCGGTCACCACGGTCGCGAAGATGCAGGAATGGTTCGATGCGGCAGGCAAGCAGGATGCCAGCTTCATCCGGCGTTATTATAAGAAGTATGACATCAACGATCTGGGCAAGGACGACGACCCGGAGCAGCTTCTGGCCGATTATCCCATCCTGGAGACGGAACCCATTTATGTGCTGAGGGATACGACCGTTTCCGGCGCGGCCACCATCAAGCTGGAACAGATCTTTGAAACGGCCGGATATACGTCGGAGGATCTGGAAGCGGATAAGGCGCTGAACAACAAATTAAAGACCAGCAACAAGCTGGTGTTCAACGTCAGCATGACCTACCGTCTGGACGGCGGGGATATGGTAGTGGAAATGCCGCTGGACGATATGGAATATAAAAAGAGCGCTCCCATCTATACGATGGTCATGCTGCCTTATTTCGGCGCGGGCGGCCCGGAGGACGAGGGCTACCTGATGGTGCCGGAGGGCGGCGGCGCGCTGATCAACTTCAATAACAACAAGCTTTCCCAGGCATCCTATTATGCCAATCTCTACGGATGGGACATGGCCCTGTCCAGGGACGCGGTGGTACACGATAGCAGGATCTACTACAATGCCTTCGGCATCGCCAATGGGGACGATTCCTTTATCTGTATCCTGGAAGAGGGCGTGCCCTACGCATCCATACAGGCCGATATCGCCGGACACGGCGGCAGCTACAACTATGTGAACGCGGTCTACAGCATCAGCCCCCGGGAACTGTTCGAGGTGGGCGACCTGGGCAGCCAGAATACCTACAAGTTTTTGGAGACGCTGCCTCATGAGACGCTGACCCAGCGGTACCGTTTCGTGGACAGCAACGACTATGTGGACATGGCCAAAGCCTATCAGGGTTATCTGCAGGATCAGTACGGAGAGTACCTGACGCCAAACGACGATACGCAGGCCCCTGTGGCGCTGGAGATCGTGGGTGCGGTGGATAAAGTAAAGCAGATCCTTGGCGTACCGGTTTCCCGGCCCCTGCGGCTGACGAAGTACAGCGAAGCGGAAGATATGATCCGGCAGTTGTCGGAAGAGGGCATGGGGAATATGTCCGTGAAGCTGACCGGCTGGTGCAACGGCGGCGTGAACCAGAAGCTCTTAAGCAAGGCGAAGACGATCTCGGCCCTGGGCAGCAAAAAGGATCTCAAATCCCTGGGCGATACGGCCAAGGAGCTGGGAGTGGATCTGTATCTGGAGGGCGTGACCCATTACGAATTTGACAGCGGCCTGTTGGACGGCTTCTTCTCCTTCACGGACGCGGCCCGGTTTATTTCCAAGGAGAGGGCGGAGCTGTTCGTCTACAGTCCGGTGACCTACGCTGCGAGGGAAGGCGTGGACAGCTATTATCTGCTGCATCCGGATCTGATCCAGAAGAATACTCAGACGTTGGCGAACGCGGCGGCGAAATACAACGCCAACGTGGCCTTCCGGGATACGGGAATGGAACTGTCCTCCGATTATTATCTGAAGGATACGGTGAGCCGGCAGAGCGCCATGCAGTCCCAGGCGCAGATGCTGAAGGACATCGAGGACGGCGGCCAGAAGAACATGATCAATATGGGCAACGATTATGCCGTTCCCTATGCGGATATGGTGACCTATATGGATCTGGCGGGCAGCAGATATACCATCCTGGATGAAGAGATTCCTTTTTATCAGCTTGCGATCCACGGCCTTGTGAATTATACGGGCGCTCCTCTGAATACCTGCGGCGACGAACAGCAGGAACTGCTGGAATCCGCGGAGTACGGGGCTGGCCTTTCCTTCTCCCTGATGCGGGAGACGGCTTTTGCCCTGCAGAAGACCCTTTACACAGAATATTATGCCTCCGATTTTGCGGTAGAACACGACAGAATGATGGAGATCTATAACAGATACAACAGCGAATTGGGCCATGTATTCAACCAGCAGATGACCGATCATGAGAAGCTGGGAGAAAATATGTCCTGCACCACCTATGAGGACGGTACAAAGGTCTATGTCAATTACAGTTTTGACGACGCGGTGACGCCGGACGGCGTAACGGTCCCTGCAAGGGATTATCTGGTGATCCGCTGAACGGGTCTGACAGGAAAGGTTTTCAGAAAGGGTAGTGGGTATGAAAAGACAGAAGAACAAGTTAGCAGGTCTTCAGAAGCGGAAAGCCATTTCGGGGTATCTGTTCATATCGCCGTTCATTATAGGCTTTCTGGTCTTCATGGTGAAACCGCTCATCCAGTCTCTGTATATGAGCTTCTGCGATGTGCAGCTTGGGTCGGGCACCTTTAACCCGGTGTGGCGCGGACTGTTCAATTACAATTACGCATTCCGGGTGGACGCGGAGTATACGAGGCTTCTGACGGAGGAGATCACCCGGATGGCGATCTATTCCGTGGCCATCATGGTATTCAGCTTCTTTGTGGCGCTGATCATTAACGGAAATTTTAAAGGCAGGGCGCTGGTGCGTTCCGTGTTCTTCCTGCCGGTGATCCTGGCGTCCGGCGTGATGCTTAAGCTGGATTCGGATAACGCCCTGATGGCGGCCGTGGCGGCCACCGTAGAGGTGAATGCCGGAGGCACTACGGGGATCACGGATGCGATCCAGAATATCCTGCGGACCACGGGAGTCGGCGTAAGGGCCTTTGAACAGCTTTTCGAGGTCATGGACAACATCTACGATGTGGCCATTTCCTCCGGCATCCAGATCATCATTTTCCTGTCAGGGCTGCAGACCATTTCGTCCAGTATGTACGAGGCGGCGGATATTGAAGGCTGTACCAAATGGGAGAGCCTCTGGAAGATCACTTTCCCCATGGTCAGTTCCCTGTTTTTGGTCAACTGGATCTATACGGTGGTGGATTTCTGTATGAGGTCGGATAACGAGATCATCGAGAAGATCACGGACCTCATGAACATAAATTTGAACTATGGACTGGCGTCCGCCATGTCCTGGGCGTATTTCGTGCTGGTCATGGCCATTGTGGGAATCAGCTCGCTGATCATCTCGAAGGGGGTCTACTACTATGAGTAAAAGGAAGAGTGAGACGGTAAAATATGCGGGCTTCTGGGAGAGAAACAGAAGATCCGGCGGCTATCTTCTTCGCAAGACCATCATGCAGTACGCGGTCAGCATCTGCCGGGCCATCCTGCTTTTCGGACTGTGCTTCCTGATCCTGCAGCCCCTTTTGAACAAGATTTCGGTGAGCTTTATGACGGAGCAGGATCTCTACGATCCGATCGTGACCTCCATCCCGCTGCATTTCACTACGGAAAATTACCGGCTGGCGGCGGGGCTGATGGAATACGGGAAAACCCTGGTCAATTCTCTGGTGATCTCCTTGTCCATCGCGATCCTCCAGGTGAGCGTGAGTACGCTGGTGGGCTACGGCTTTGCCAGGTTCCAGTTCCCGTTAAAGAAGTTCTGGTTTGCCTGCGTCATGGTGATGGTGCTGATCCCGCCCCAGGTCATTTCCACTTCCCTGCACCTGCATTTCAGGTTCTTTGACGTGCTGGGGATCTATGAGGCGATCACGGGCACGACCATAAACCTCAAGTCTTCCGTGCTGCCGTATTATCTGATGAGCGCAGGCTGTATGGGACTGAAGAACGGGCTGTATATCTACATGATCCGCCAGTTCTTCCGCAACATTCCGAAGGAATTGGAGGAAGCGGCCTATGTGGACGGCTGCGGCACCCTGAAGACTTTCATCCGGATCATGCTGCCGGATGCGAAGCCCATCCTGACTTCCTGTTTCCTGTTCGCCTTTGTGTGGCAGTGGACCGACGGTTTTTATTCCAGCATGTTTTTGGGCAATATCAGCCTGCTGAGCATCAAGCTCAAGCAGCTGCCCGATACCTTCGGCGGCTATATGGCCAGGATCAGCGGGGCGTCCAGTTCCGCAGGCGTTTCCGTCCCCTATAGCAACTGTATGCTGGCGACGGGCACGCTGATGGTGATCGTTCCCCTGATCGTCCTGTATCTGTTCGCCCAGAAGGGATTTGTGGAGAGCTTGAGCAGCACCGGTATCAAGATGTGATCCGGTTCTGCGGCAATTGATTTATGATAAGTTTCGCCCGGCGCGTTCCAGACCCGGAAATTTTTATGGGACGCGCGGCGCAGAAATTTATAGATCCATCGAAAAAATAAGGAGGAGAGTATGAAAAGAAAAACCTTAAGCAGATTTATGGCGACTTCTCTGGCTGCGATCATGGCCGCAGGAGTCGTTGGCTGCGGTAACAACGCTGCGCCTGCCGCTGACGAGCAGGCACCTGCCGCTGACGCCCAGACCCAGGCCGCTGAAGAGCCGAGTTCGGCTGCCGCAGAGCAGACCGAGGCTGCGGAAGAAGTCACCACGGCTGCGGCGGAAGAAGAGGGTATGGCCGAGATCAAGATCGATCCTAAGACCGGCGAGCCTTTTGATTTGGGCGGTATGGAGATCATCGTTGCCGACTGGTGGACGGATCCCAACGCAGAGCCTACCACTGAATTCGGTGAGGCGCAGAAGGAGTATCGCGACTGGCTGCAGGAGACCTACAACTTCACGTTGGTGCAGAAGAACTACGCCGGCTGGGGCTGGGGGGAAGGCTCCATCGGTGAGGCGTTCGTGCAGGCCGCCACTTCCGGTTCCGACGAGAATATCATTTATATTCTGACCAATTCCGCTTCCACAGCTTCCTATGTCAGCCAGGGCCTGTGCTATGACATTTCCAAGCTGGACGGCGACGTTGTCGACCTGTCCCGTGAGAAATGGACCTGCAACGGCGAACTGACGAGCTGGGGTATCGGCGATGCCAAGTACGGCTTCTATGCCGGCCCTTCAGAGCCCAGAGGCGGACTCTATTTCAACAAGACGGTACTGAAGGATGCGGGCATCGATCCCGAGTCCATCTATGACATGCAGGCGGACGGCACCTGGACCTGGGATGCCTGGATCGATATCATGAGCAAGGTACAGCGCGATATCGATAACGACGGCCAGATCGACGTATACGGCTGCGTACAGAACAACGGCGGTATGGTCATGCAGTGTATCCGTTCCAACGGCGGCGCCCTGGTGACCAAGAATTCGGACGGCACCTATGAGCTTACTGCGGACAGCGATGCGGTAAGAGAAGGCCTGCATTTCGCCATTGACGAAGTAACCGACAAATACTTCCTGAACTATAGCAACGAAGACGGTTCCAACTGGGAAGACTACAAGGTTCGTTTCATGAACGGTGAAGCCGCTTTCATGTTTGACGATGCTTACTGCGCATACCAGGGCGGCTGGCTGACCGGTCAGTCCAAGGATGCCGACGGTAATGCGACTGCGGTTAACGGCGTTGAGCTGACCCAGCAGGTGGATTACGGCTTTGTTATGTTCCCGAAGGGGCCCAGGATGGACGACTATGTGACCAACAAGTCCAACAACGTCACCATGATGCCTGCTTCTTACAGCGATGACAAGGCGAGACTGCTGATGTTCGCATACGATGTGTGGACTGACGATGTTCCCGGCGAAGAGTGGGAAGGCTACTACGGCCTGCTGGATAACCTGTACGGCGGCATGAGAGATACCCGTTCCGTGGACGAGACCATCGACATGATGACCACCAGAGGCGTTGACGACGTGCATGCTATCGTTCCGAACTTCAATCCTAACGACAACTTCCTGTATCAGGCCGGTGTTGGTGCGGATGCGGACGCTCTGCTGGAGCAGAACCTGGCTGAGTGGCAGACTGCTGTGGATGAATTTAACGCTTCCATGCAGTAATCTCGCAGAAGTAACAGACAACAGCTTGTTTCAACTAACAGATTGGGGATGGTGTTTTCCGGGCGCCATCCCCTTTGTTCTCAAGAAGAATCCACCTTGGAATAAAATGCGGAGGCAAATTGATGGAAGTCAGGTTTCATCTGCCGGGCCTGCGGCAGAACTATCCCTTGAACATGATGCTTTTGTCCATGCTGGAAAAAAGGCCGGAGTATTTCCGGGAGGGCGTTAAGATCGCGTCCTTTTTCGGGGAGTTTCCCATGTCCCTCTGGAACGGCGGCAGGAAATCCCCCAACGACCAGTGCGATGCAGGCTATATTGAGAACGCCATTAAAAATATCAATGCAAAGGGCGTGGCGGTACGCTACACCTATACCAATATGTTCTTAAACGAAGAGGATCTGAAGGATCCTTACTGCAATTTCTGCATGAAGGCCGCCGATAACGGGAAAAACGAGATCCTGGTGGTATCGCCGCTTCTGGAGGAATATGTGCGGAAGGAATATCCTAACTTTCGGATCAACAGCTCTACCTGTAAGGAGATCCGCAATATCGACGCGGTGAACGAGGAACTGAAAAAAGACTATCATCTGGTCGTGCTGGACTATAATTTCAACAACCACTTCGACCTGTTGGAAAAGATAGAGGACAAGGGCCGCTGCGAGATCCTGGTAAACGCGGTGTGCCAGCCCAATTGCCCCAGGCGGGGGAAGCACTATGAGAACGAGGCGAAAAACCAGAAGATCATGCTGAAAAACCGTACCCGCACGCCGGACCGGCAGATCCCGCTGGAGCCCTGGCACTGCGATTACGGCGAACACAATGAGTTTTCCACGATCCAGGGCTACTGCACCTATGTGTCCCCGGAGGACATCTGGGAAAAGTATGTGCCCATGGGCTTTACCAACTTTAAACTGGAAGGGCGGACGGCGAACCTGTTTTATATCCTGGAGGTCTACTGCCATTATCTGATCCGGCCCGAGTACCGGGTGGATGCGGCCACGAAGCTGTTAAACAGCCTGGCGGCCAGCCATCTGATCACGGTGGCAAGGCCGCGGCCTTCCAAATGGCCGTGAGGATACGATGTAAAAGGAGGCTGCGATGGCTGACAAAAAGGTTTACTGGCATTTGCCTGGTTTCTGTTATTTCAGGGCGCTGAATCACGCGATGATCATGTTGATGAAGGAATATCCCAACTGTTTTCGGGACGGGTACCGGATCGGCTCGGTCTACGGCACCTTCCCCGGGGCGATCTGGAACGGCGGAAGGGTGGTAATGGGGATCGCCGGAAAACGGGACATTGAGGCGACCCTGCGGCTGTATAACAGCAAAGGCGTCCCGGTGCGGTTCACCTGGACCAATTCCTGTCTGGAGGAAAAGCATCTGCAGGATACCTACTGCAACCTCATCATGCGGCTGGCGGACAACGGCATGAACCAGGTGTTGGTCAATACCCCGGTGCTGGAGGAGTACATCCGTCGGGAATATCCGCGCTTCCCCCTGATCTCCTCCACCACGAAGCGGATCGTGGAGACGGGCCGGCTGATGGAGGAGCTGGAGCGGGATTATTTCCTGGTGGTGTTGGACTATGACCTGAATCACAACCAGGACGTGTTAAGGAATCTGGAGCCGGAGGCGGGAAGGATAGAGATCCTGGTCAACGAGGTCTGTACGCCGGGCTGCCCCAGGAGGGCAGAGCATTATGCCCAGCAGTCCCGGGCCCAGTTGGAATTTGACGTGAAGGATATTTTTGCCTGCCCCAATGCCAACCCCAACAAAACCTTCGCAGAGTGCCAGAAGCGTCCCGCCTTTATCTCCAACGAAGAGATCGGGGATTATATCGACAGGGGCTTTGTAAACTTTAAGATCGCCGGGCGTGGGATGCCCCAGCAGTATGTGCTGGACGCCTATCTGTATTTTCTGGTAAAGGACGGGCAGAGGGATTTTATCCGGGAGAGGATCAGAAGGCTTTTGGCGGCGCCGCCCCAGGGGGCCGGAAAGCGCTGAAATTTTGGCCGGCGGAATGAGAGGAAATATGAAAAAAGGCGAAAAAACGGCTGTGGTAAAGAGAAAACCTCTGATCGGAGCGGATTATCCGGATCCGGAAGTGATCCGGGTAGGCGACGTCTACTATATGCTGAGTACGACCATGCACTTTTTGCCCGGAGGGCAGATACTGCGCTCCTATGACCTGGTGAACTGGGAACATGCCGCCTATGTTTTTGAAACCTTTGAGGGCACGCAGGAGGCCCGCATGACCTACGAGCGCAGCGGATACGGCTGCGGGATGTGGGCGGGCTCCATGCGGTATCACGACGGCCGCTTTTATGTGTGCTTCGGGGCGAAACAGAGCGGCAGGACGTATTTTTATACGGCCCGGAAGGTGGAAGGGCCCTGGGAGAGAACCTGTATCGACAGCTATCTGCATGACGGCTCCCTGTTTTTCGACGATGACGGCAGAGTGTATCTGGTGTACGGAAATTCTGAGATTCGAATTCGCGAGCTGCTTCCGGATCTGACCGGGTTTAAGGAGGACGGCTTCTCCAGGATACTGGTGCAGGAGACGGAGGATGTGATCTTAGGGCATGAGGGTTCCCACTTTTACAAGATCGACGGAAGATATTATCTGTTTACCATCCACTGGCCCAGGACGGGAACGGCCAGAAGGACGCAGATGTGCTTTGCCGGAGACTCCCTGGAGGGAGAATTTCAGGGCGGCCCCGTGCTGGACGACAACATGGGGTTTCAAAACTGCGGCGTGGCCCAGGGCGGGATCGTGCAGGCCAAAGACGGCAGATGGTACAGCATCCTTCTGCAGGATCACGGCGCGGTGGGGCGCGTGCCGGTGCTGGTCCCGGTGAGCTGGGAGAACGGATTTCCCGTATTCGGGGAGCAGGGGAAGATCCCATCGTCCGTGACAGCGGTCAGCAACAGGCCCTCTTACGAATATGAGAAGCTTTATACGTCGGATGATTTTTCGTACCGGCCCGATGAGAACGGACATTTTCGGCTGAAAGCCCAGTGGCAGTGGAATCACGAGCCCAATCCGAACCTCTGGACGATCCTGCCCCGGGGCGGATTGTGCATCACCACGGGCAAGCTCTGCGCCAACGTGACGCAGGCGGTAAATACGCTGACGCAGCGGTTGATGCTGCCAGGAGCCGACGTGGAGGTGACGGTGGACGCCACGGACTTAAACGAAGGGGATTTCGCCGGACTGTGCGCCCTGCAGGGCTGTTACGGGATGGTGGCGGTGACCAGGGAGCTGCGCCGGTACTATCTGGTGATGATAGAGAGGAACCGGGAAGAAAAGGATACCAGCATGGGCGCGAAGGACTATTTGCCGGGGCGGATTGTGGAGAAGGTCAGCCTGACGGAGCCGGTGGTGCGGCTGCGGCTGGAAGCGAGTTTTTCCGAACACGCCGACAAGGCGGTGTTTTACTACCAGGAACCCAGAGAAGGAAGGGAATTTAGAAGGATCGGAAAGGAACACGCCCTGTACTTTGGCCTGGATCATTTTGTGGGCTGCCGCTGCGGGTTGTCCGTGTTCGCCACCAGGCAGGCGGGCGGTTCCGCTGTTTTTTATAACTTCAGCTACGCGCCGCGGACATAACAGAAAGCTATGTGCAGCGGACGCAACGGAAGGCTACGCGCCGTGGACGCGGCAAAAAGCTGTGCGCAGCCAAAATCCCTGATGGGGAAAGGCGAAGGAGGATGGAACAGTGCCTGTTTTGAAGGACGCCATACAGCGGACGATGGGCTGCCGGATCGGCGCGGAGACGACCCTGTATGAGCTGCGGGATGAAAAGGTCTGGGAGATTATCACGACGCATTTTAACGCGCTCACCTTTGGCAATGAATTAAAGCCGGAATGTCTGTTCGGCTTTAGCAACAGGGTATGTCCCGGCACCCAGGAAGCAAAACTGGACGGGGAGACGATCCTGGTGCCGAAGCTGGATTACTCCAGGGCGGAAGCCATGCTGGATCGGGTGCTTGCCTGGAACCGGGCGCATCCCGGCAGTCCGATCAGGGTGCGGGGGCATGTGCTGGTGTGGCATTCCCAGACGCCGGAGTGGTTTTTCCATGCAGACTACGATAAAGAGAAGGAATATGTGGACAAGGATACCATGAACAGGCGGCTGGAGTGGTACATCCGGACGGTGCTGACGCATTTTACGGGGGAGGACAGCAAATACAAAGGGATGTTTTACGGCTGGGATGTGGTCAACGAGGCGGTCAGCGATCATACGGGCACTTACCGTTCTGACCGGGAAAATCCCGACGAACCCTTAAGCCGGGATACCCATGGCAGCAATTCCAGCTGGTGGAGGGTCTATCAGAGCGAGGAGTATATCCTGAACGCTTTTTTTTACGCCAACCGGTATGCGCCCGCCGACCTGGAGCTATATTATAACGATTACAGTGAATGTTCTGACCCAAAACAGCAGGGGATCCTTACGCTGCTGGAAGCGGTAAAAAAACGGGAGGGCGTCCCCGGAGAGGGAACCCGCATCGACGGCATGGGAATGCAGGGGCATTACAATATGGCATCCCCCTCCCGGGACGATTTTGGCGCCACTATCGAACGTTATGCAAAGGTTGTGGGAAACGTACAGATCACAGAGTTTGACATGAGGGCAGGCGAGGGTTACGACGGAAGCGAAGCGTCCAGGAAAGAAGAGTATAAAAAACAGGCGGAGCGTTACCGGATGCTGTATCAGGCCATACAGGACGCCAACCAAAAAGAGGGCGTCAACGTGACGGGGATCACTTTCTGGGGAACGGTGGATCACTATTCCTGGCTCCAGAGCCGATCCAACGTCGGCGGCGGCAATACCACGGGACGGATCCAGTGCCCGCTCCTCTTTGACGACCGGTATCAGCCCAAGCCCGCGTTTTTTGTATTTTTCGGGGAATGATCGTCCAGATGCTGGAAGGCCCTGTTCTTGCTGCGGTATTCGGAGGGCGAGCAGTTTTTCTGCTGGCGGAATACCCGGTTAAAGGTGGAAAGGCTGGAAAAGCCGGACTGCATGGCGATCTGGGTGATGGACAGATCGGGCCTGCTCAGCAGTTCCTCCGCGATCCGGATCTTGCGGTGGCAGACATAGGCGGCGAAGGTAAAGCCGGTATACTGTTTGAACAGCCTGGAAAAATGAAATTTGGAAAAGCCCGCGGAAGCGGCCATATCATCCAGGCAAAGATCGTCCATGTAGTGGGCGTCGATGTATTCCAGGATCCGGTTGAACTTATCGATATACTCTTTCTGGCGCGATACGCGCCCGGAGGAAAAGAGCTGCAGGCTGTTGAGCCGGTAGTTGCCAAGCAGCGCGATCAGGTTCAGAAAGAGGGAATAGACGGAAAGATCGGAATATTCGTTCGTACCAAAGTATTCGTTGCGCATCTGCAGCAGGATATGGTAAACTTCATCATAAAGGGCGGGGTTTGAGCTGTGGGTCAGATAGAGCGTAGAAGCCAGCAGGGGTTCGATCCTAGGGAAGCAGCGCATGGCTTCCAGAGGGGCGGTATCCAGCAGGAAGATGAAGCGGACCCCGCTTTCGGGGGCGCTGAGAGTGTGAAGCGCACGGGAGGGAATGAACAGGATGTCTCCGGGCTGCAGATGGTAGGAATCGGTTCCTACGGTCACGTCGTACCAGTTTTCCATGGGGAGGATGATCTCGATGGCCTTGTGCCAGTGGTTGGCGAAACCGTCGCGCTGTTCGTTGTACCAGATGCGGACGGAAGTGTCCGGACGGTATTCTACCAATTCCTGTATGTCCGCCTGGATCCTGCGGATACCGGAATAGTCGCTGTTGCGGCTGTAGAAATCAGCGTTCGTCTTTGCCATGTGTCCCACCTCCTCGTTTTTATTGTATCATTATTGATCGGAAAAGTAAATTGCGCGTTCTTAACAAATATTTGCCAGGAACGAAAAAAGAAAAGGAAGGAATGAGAGGTTTTCGCGATGAAAAAGAATTTGCTGGCGGGCGTTTTCGCCCTGACGGCCGTTTTCTTTTTGGCGGCCTGCGCTGCATCGGGTAGTGTGTTCCAGGAACAGACAAAGGA